>Ga0233420_10000536_pt1 | contig 15967 bp, 13 predicted proteins | sample Watercolumn_Mata_4_FD_183009 | JGI IMG/M metagenome (GOLD analysis project Ga0233420, IMG submission 183009) | Freshwater microbial communities from Lake Matano, South Sulawesi, Indonesia - Watercolumn_Matano_2014_102_MG | ecosystem: Environmental > Aquatic > Freshwater > Lake | place...
ACAACGGCATCTCTTCCACCGGGCGCCCGACGCAGAATCGTTCAAAGCCGCGCAGTTCGGGAATCTGAAAATAGGTGTTGGCGACGTTACCCTCTTCGTCCAAAAAAATTTCGATCTTGCCGTGACCTTCTAATCGGGTGATGGGGTCTATGGTTAGGCGCTGCATATATCACCTTTAAAAGGAATTAAAGGAAACAAAGGAAGGGAAGGAAAGGCTTTTCCTTTGTTTCCCCCATTTCCTTTATCTCCCTTGCTTTAACAACGAACCCGGCAAACTGAAACGATAGAACTGCCCGGCGGGATCGGCGATGCCGTCAATTACCTTTTCAATCTCTTCCGGAGTGTTGCCGTCAACCACCGAAGCAAACGACGAGATGAGTCGCGAGCCGTAATCCATCACGCCTTCGGCGGGTCCGTAACAGCCGATGCACTGCGCGCCCGCCGTTGGACACAACGCGCCGCAGCCGCTCCGCGTGGCGGGACCGTTGCACGGAATCCCTTGCTCTAACAAACACAACGCCGGATCGGGATGCGCCAGTTGAATGCGCGTGAAGTATTTGATCTTCTTCTCGTTGCGCGCGCGTTTACATTCATCGCACACGGTGGAGTTGCCAACGCCAATTGTCGCGCCGGGCGGGGGCAGGGTGGCTTTGCCTTGCAGAACTTGCACAACCAGATCGATCACCGCCGCGATCTGATGCGACTCGGGCGGGCAGCCCGGCATGTAGTAATCTACTTTCACCACATCGTCGAGCGTCTTCAAAATCGGCAGCAGGGTCGGGATGTGTATCTCGCCTTCGGGCGCGGGGTAGTGCGTTTGCAATTTCACTTCACTGCCGTCGTCGGTGGTGATGGTGTGAAAGGCCGTGTCAATGATCTCGGTGGCATTGCTGAAGTTGGCGAGTCCGGGGATGCAGCCCTCGCAGGCGCACGATCCAAAAGCGACAAGGATTTTGGATTTGCGGCGCATCAGCTTCGCCATTTTCTCGTTTTCATCGTTGCGGATGCCGCCGTTGAACAGCGTGAGCAGGATCGATTCATCCTCCATCGCTTCCACGTCCTTGTATTTGGCGTCCATCGCCACGGGCCAAAAGACCACGTCGAAGTTGGCGTCCACGTCCAAAATTTTTTCGTGAATGTTCAACACGGCGATCTCGCATCCGCCGCACGCCGCCGCCCAGTACATAGCGAACTTTGGCTTCGCGCTCATACCGCCTCCTTTACCAAGTTATCAGTAATCAGTAACCGGTGATCAGTGGACTGTTGACTGTTCACTGATAACTGTCCACTATTCCAATTCAACGGACCCAACGCGCGAACTTCTTCTACCATCTTGCCGATCTCTTCGGCAAGCTTCACGCCTTCGGCGGCGCTTGCCCACACCAGTTTGATCCGCCCCGCTTCGATTCCCATTTGCGTTAGTGTGCGCTTCAACAAAATGAATCGCCGCAGTGCTTTGTAGTTTTGTTCGATGTAGTGGCACTCGCCCGGATGGCAGCCGGTGATCAGCACACCGTCGGCGCCCCCTGAGAGGGCTTTCATCACAAAGGTCGGGTCGAGGCGTCCGGAACACATCATGCGGATCAATCGCACATTGGGCGGATACTTCACACGCGCTGTGCCTGCCAGATCTGCCGCGCGATAACTGCACCAGTTACAGGTGAAGCCGATGATGACGGGCTCGAAAGTTTCGCTCATAGTGATTTCCTCATTGCTGATTTCTGATTGCTGATTTTGCGTCAATCAATCAGCAATCAGAAATCGAAAATCAGCAATTGTTATGCCAATACTCCTTCCCTCTCTTGCTGTCTCGCTCCATTCAAATTCAACAACAGCAACCCTTCGATCTGCGACAGGATCTGTTCGTTGCTGAACCCGGTGCCGCTGATCGCTCCTGCCGGGCAGGCGGCGACACAGGTGCCGCAGCCCTGACACAACGCGGCGTTCACTTCCGATGCCAGACGGTCTTCGTGGAAGAGGATCGCGTTGAACGGGCAGAGGTTGTTGCAGATGCGGCAGCCGGAGCATTTTGTTTCATCAATGCTGGCGCGCACCGGCTCTAACGTGATCTCGCCTCTGTCAATGTAGGTCAATACGCGCGCTGCCGCCGTCGACCCTTGCGAGACGCTGTTGGGAATGTCTTTGGGCCCCGTGCAGCATCCGGCGATGAACACGCCATCGGTCATCGTGGCTACTGGATCGAGTTTGGGATGCTTCTCGATGAACCAGGCATCCGCGCTGCACGAGATACCAAACAGTTTGGCGACCTCTTTGGAATCGTGCCGTGATTGCAAACCGGCAGAGAGGATGACCATGTCTACCGGGATGCGGCGCTGCTTGCCGACGAGCGTATCTTCTACTTGGATGATCAACTTGCCTTCTTCGCCGGGCAAGCGCGCGGCGTCCGTCACTTCGGCGACGCGCCCGCGCACGAATAACGTTCCTTCTTCCAGCACACGTTGATAAAACTCGTCGTAGGCTTTCGCCGCCGTGCGCATGTCAATGTAGAAGTTGTAGACCTGCGCGCCGGTGCGTTCTTTAACCAAATGCGCGAACTTGAGACTCTGCATACAACAAATGGCTGAACAATAATTGTTGTAATTGCGATCCCGGCTGCCCACGCAGTGAACGATGCCCACCACTTTCGGCGTGGTCTTGCCGTCGCGCAGCACAATGCTGCCGTTGGTCGGACCGGCGGCGTTGGTCAATCGCTCAAACTCCAGGCTGGTAAACACGTTGGCGAGTCGCCCGTAGCCGTAATGCGGGATGCGACGCGGATCGAACAGATCGTAGCCTGTTGCCAAAATAATGTTGCCGACCTCCACCGTGATCAATTCATCTTGTTGATTAAAGTCAATCGCATTCGTCGGGCAGAACTTCTCGCAGGCTTTACACGTTCCTTTTTGGAAGTAAGTGCAATTGGGTTTGTCAATCACCGGGAACTTTGGCACCGCTTGCGGGAAAGGCGTGTACACCGCTTTGCGATAGCCGAGCCCGGCTTCATACACCTCGTCAATCACTTTCTTCGGACATTTCTCTTGGCAGATGCCGCAGCCGGTGCAGAGTTCGGTTTTCACGCATCGCGCTTTTTGCTTAATGGTTACCGCAAAATTTCCTACGTAACCATCTACCTTCACCACTTCGCTCCACGTCATCAAGGTGATGTTGGGATGTGTTCCGGCTGAGACCATCTTCGGTGTGAGGATGCAGGCAGAGCAATCGAGAGTCGGAAAAGTTTTGTCGAACTGCGCCATATGCCCGCCGACGGATGGCTCACGCTCGACCAGATAGACTCGCCTGCCCGCGTCGGCGATCTCCAACGCGGTTTGGATTCCGGCGATGCCGCCGCCAACCACCAGTGTCGCCGGATGAATCGGGACGCGCAATGGTTCGAGCGGCTGGTGATGGCGCACTCGTTCCACCCCGCCCGATAGAACGGCTTTCGCTTTATCGGTGGCGGCGTGCTTGTCGGTATGCACCCACGACACTTGCTCTCGTATAGAAACGAGTTCGCACAGATAGGGGTTAAGTCCGGCGCGGTTGCACGCCGTGCGAAAAGTGTTTTCGTGCAAATGGGGTGAGCAAGCGGCGACCACCACGCGCGTCAGCCGATTCTCTTTAATGTCTTGCTCGATCAACTCCTGCCCCAGACTCGAACACATAAATTTGTAATCGCGGGCGATGACCACGCCGCGACTCTTCAATCGCTTCTCCGCCCACTCGCGCACTTCGGCAACGTCCACCGTGCCGGCGATGTTCGTGCCGCAGTGGCAGATGTACACGCCGATCCGTTCCCCAGTATTTTGGGGAGCGTTTTCGAGATTCAGTTCGTCGCTCATGCGGTCACCTCCTCATCTTCGGGCATCCGCGGCATGGGCAAGCCTTCTTCCTTCTTCTTGCGCGGTCTGGTTGGAGTCGGGGCTGCCGCAGGTTCGGGGCTTCGTTGAATCTTGATCAGCGCATTCTCCGCGCTGACGATCTCTTTGCCAAAACCAATCGTTTTGGGTTCTAACCCGAAGGCTAAGCCCATCAACTGGGTGAAGTACAAGATCGGCAAATTGAAGTTCGTCCCGAAGTGCTGGTTCACTCGAGTCTGATAGGCGTCTAAATTCAACTGACACATCGGGCAGATCGTCACCAGCACGTCGGCGTGATACTCGCTGGCGTTTTGCAGGAGACGGCGAATGAGTTCGTACGCCACCTCTGCTGAGATTTGAGTCATATGCCCGCCGCAGCAATGCGTCTTGAGAGGAAAATCTACGACTTCCGCGCCCAGAGCTTTCATCAGCGATTCCAGCTCTGTGGGGTATTCTGCATCTGAGAGTTCGCCGCCAAGATGCGGGCGCACCAGCAGGCAGCCATAGTACGACGCAACGCGCAGACCGTTGAGCGGTTTGGTGACGTGGCGTTTGACCTCGTCGTAACCCACGTCGTTGACAATCATCTCCAACAAATGGCGGACATAGATGGCGCCGGGGTCGTAGTGCAGCCCTCCGGCAGCCAATGCCTCATTCGTCATGCTATGCAGTTTAGCGTCTTCTTGCAGATAGCGATCCGCTTTGCGTAGGTTGAGGAAACACGCGCTGCACGGAGCGATGAGCTGCGCGCGACCATCCGCCGCCAGATGACCATTGCCGTTAGCGTGGAGTTGTTTCTGGGCGAGCGCCAGATTCCGCGCGACCAGTGAATAGGCGGCAAGTTTGTTGATGGCGATGTACTCGGTTGCGCCGCAGCAGTTCCAGTCGTCGAGCTCATCCAGCTCAAATCCCAGAGTCCGCGCCACCGCGTGCGCCGAAACATCGTAAGCGGCGGCGTTCCGTTCTAACGAGCAGCCGGGGTAGTATCCGTATTTCATAGTAGTTGCGTGCCTCCTGTCAATTCAGCCTCGCGTGTGATCGCTTTTGCTTTTTCGAGGATCGCGTGCAATCCGTCCATGCCTTTAATGCGCTTCGGCACAAAGGCAAGCCGGTCTCGCGTGAACATATCTAAGGCGAGTGTGCCAATGCCGACTTTGCGGAGAGGGGAGTGGGCAAGGTGATAACGGGTGGCAAGCCCAAGTTCAAAACTTCGTCCATAGCGTTCGACATAGCCGATGAACGTCTGTGAGAAGTCGGGCGCGGCCTCGTGATCGGTGTAACCTTCGCGTATCGCCATGCGCTTGAGGGTGTACATAAGATCGGTGACGTGAACTTCCTGCGGGCAGCGCACCATGCAGTAGTAACACGAGACGCAATACCAAGGCGTGTTGCTCTGCAAGACTTCGTCGCGCAGCCCGGCGCGGATCATGGCGAACAAAGCGCGTGGTGTGTGATCCATATCCGCTCCCGAGGGACACGAACCGCCGCACGTGCCACACTGGATGCACATTTCCAAACGTGAGACGCCCGGCGTTGCCGCGCTCACTTCTTCCAAGAATACTGGTTTGGGCTTGACGGTGTCTGGCACTGAAACAGTAATTTCTTCCAAGGCGCGCCTCCTGTTCCAAGACCTTCAAGGTCTTTGAGACCTTGAAGGTCTGAACGAAAATAAAACGATCTCAACTACCGTGAGTTGAGATCGCGTGATTTAAATAACTACTGATGTTTTGGAATACACACATCGTGTCCTCCTTGAGTGATGTGTGACCAGTTGAACTGCAAAACCATCATGCACTGACTGGCGGTCAGTAAGCGAGTGTCAGATGTAATGTGATCGTTTGATAGAACTCCAAGAATAGAGACTTCCGAAGTCTCTGCGACTTCGGAAGTCTCAAGTGATGCGTCATAAATTTTTCTAATGTAAAGTGAGAGGTTGCATAACAGGTGACTGTCACCGCGCATCTGAAACTCGAAAATTCAAGAGCATTGTGCGCGGTGACAGTCACCTTAATTAACGCTCACGCCTGCGATTGCACCAGCCTCAGCAGCGACTTCCTCGCCAACACATCCGCGCTGATCATCCCCTGCACACCGTCGCTATCCACCACCGGCATCGCCGAGATTTCGTAATACTCCAACTTGCGAACCATATCCAAGATTCCATCACTCGGCGACGCCGAGACCACGCCGCGAGTCATGATCTTTTGGATCGGCTGATCGTTGAGCGAGCCTTGCGCCATCGCCCGCGTGATATCCCATTCCGTCACCACGCCCGCCAACGCGCCTTGCGATTCGACAACGGCGATGATCGGGCTGTTCGCCTCAACCAATTTTGTCGCCGCCTCTTTCACCGAGCAACTCACGTTGATCGTCGGGATCGGAGTCATCAACTCTTGCGCCGTGCGTCCGCTCTCGCGCGCGGCGATGCGCCGCACGCTGATGTGTTCCGACGCCTCACGCGGCAGCATATCCGAATCACTCGCCAGCAGATCGATCAACTCGCGCATATTTTTTCGGATGACCTCTTCACGATATTTCTCTGCCGCCGCGCGGCGATGTTCCGCCAGCGCAGCGAACTCCCCCGCGTGATCCGCCAGCCATTTATCTACCGCCGCCCGATCTCCCAACATCGAATCGGGAATCCGCAACTGTGGCGGAGTCTTGATCAACTTTTCGTGCGCGGCAAAGATCACGCCGCCCGAATTCACCAAGTAGTCCGTAGCGATCAAAACAGATCGTCCACGATACACGGCGCGTTCCATGCGCGCCCGCGCCGCTTTGCGCGACGGGTCAGGCGAGTACGTGTTCGCGCCCTCCACGCTTACCTGCCACTTGCCCATGCGGTCAACAGTCATCGAAGGGCGCGACGTCTCATCCGTGTCGAGATAATTTGCAATCGGCGCGGCGGGGATACAGCAAAAGGCATTCTCGCGCAAAAGATCATTGGGCTGCGTTGCATATTTGAGCGAACTATTCTTTTGCGACATCGTCTCCAAAAAATACGGGCGCGTCACCACACCATGCTCCTGCCACATCTTGAACAGCGTCTCAACCGGCAAACCCTTCTCGTCGTAAATGTATCCAACGGCGTCGCTCACGCCGATCACTTTGGCTTTAGGCAAACGCTCACGCAGCACTCGCGCCGCGTGCGCGCCCACCGCGCCAAAGCCTTGAATGATCACCGTGAGATTTTCTTCTGACGGGATGTTGAGATTCGCAAACTGCGGAAGAGATCGCAAGCGCGGCATTTCTTCGAGTAACGCTTGCAAAGCGATCACGGTGCCGCCGCCAGCCGCTCCCAACTGATCGATCCGATTGCCGCCCATATCCACCGGCTTCGACAGCGCGTGATCGATTCCATTTTCAATCGCCACCGTTTTCATGTCGGCGTCATTCGTGCCAACATCGGGACCCGGCAAGTAGATGTCTCGGTAGCGGAAAATTAATTTGGCGAACCCGCGCACCACTTCAGTATGCTGTTCGGGTGTGAGTTCCGAGTCGGCAACAATGCCGGACTTGCCGCCGCCGTAGGGGAGATTCGCCGCTGCGTTCTTCAGAGTCATGCCGCGCGCCAAGTTGTGAATCGCCGCAGGGGTGACGGCATCCGCACCGAGCAGCCGTATCCCGCCCATCGAAGGTCTTCCCATCGCCAAATTGTCCACGACCAAGTAGCCGCCGATCTCAAGCGGCGAGTCTTCATCCCACAAACACACCACAAGATGCGGACCCAAGTGATCCACTTCAATGCCCAAGCGCGAGAGACGATCCACGTCGGCAGAGGTGAGCTCGATAAAACCTTTGCTGCCATCGCGCGTGAGGCGGCTCTCCCACGTAGCTTCGGGCAATCGTTGGCGGAGGTAGGCTTCCATGCGTTTTGGGATCATAGTGATTCTCCTAAAGATTGAAGATTAACGATTAAAGATTCATCCATCCATCAATCTTCAATCTTTGATCTTTGATCATTTGTGCAACTTCGTCGCCGCTACAAACGCCAACCCATTCTGCGTCAGTGCTTTCGCCGTGTTGTTCGTCGCGTCGAACTTGTCCATGAAGTTCGTTTGCAAATTGTCCCAATCGTGGTTGTCCACCACTTCTTTTTTATCGCGGAAGTAGTCGAGGATGTCCGACGGATGTGCGCGCGCGCCATCCACTTCGGGGTCGCCGCCTTCGTGCTTCGCCGAAATGTTGGCGACGTGATCGGCGAGTTCAATCAACTCGTCGCGGCGGTTATAGGGCTGCTTGACGATGCTCTTCCACGTTTCGGTGATGTGATGCTCAAACCGAATTACGTCCTCGAAGCCCAACGCTTTGCGGACTTGCGCCGTGATCTCGATGGTGTCGTTGTTCGCCGAGTTGCCCCAATTGAAACCGATGAGTGGCGACGTGCCATCGTCACGGGCAAATAATTTTGCGCCGATGAGAGTCCACAGACCGGCGTACGGATTGTCGTTGCCCATGAACACCGAAATTTTAAATTCAATATCAATGCCGAGCCGATAAAGCAAGTAACCCACCAACACCGTGCCGGGGTTGATGTTGAGAACTTGGCGCACGCCATACTTGGTGTAGTAGTAAAGCAATTCGTCTGCCCACATCAGCGCGTGATCGTTGGGCTGCCCGATGCCGCCGAAGTAGCCGGTGATCGTCGCGGGTCCGTTGAGATGAATGTTCGATCCGTCGGTGCCTTTGGTGTCCAGCGTTTCCACATAACTTGCGCCGATGATCTGCATGGCGGCGGCAATCGCCGGTAAGTCGCCATCCGCTTCTTGCTCCTTCATCTTGCGAACTTTGATCCAACGTCCGGGCATCAACGATTTATTTTCAATCGCACGCTTCGCCGCCGCGATCACCCAAGGAAAGTATTGCAGCGCACTCACTTCAAGTGTCACGGCAAAATCGTCTTGGAACTTCTTCGTCACCGCGCCGGGACCGAGTATGCTGCGCCGATAGTCGGCGACGCTGATGAACGCGCCTTTGTCGCGCTGCTCTTCGAGCCACTTCAGTTGCTCGTAGTATTCGGGTCTGCTTGCTTTCGCTTTGGTCATCAACGTCGAGAGTTGATTCGCTTCGCGCGCCCGCGCATTGATCTCTTCCGGCGTGCCATATTTGGCGACGACCTTGAGCAGATCATTGACCACGCGCGTATCAGGGTCGAGCAGGATGGCGTTGAGATCGTCTAAACGCGAGTTTGGAATTTTGAGTCGTTGTCGGAGATCGGGAGTCATAGTGTGCCTTTAGGTTATTTGAGGAATTGAACTCTCTAATCCGCGTTTCAGCTTTATTCTCGCTTGCTGCCTGATTCAAACGCGGATGCCGCCGCAGTTGAACCAAGCTTCACGTTTTGAGAAAAGTTAATTTGCGGATTAGAAAAGCCAACCCCTAAAGTTATCAGTCGAGCATCTTCTTCAGTTCGTTATATTCCTCATCCGGCATCCCGAACCAGTTCTCGGGCTGCGGAAAAGTTTTGTCCGAAACTTCTTTGACGTAATTTTCGAGTCCTTCGCGGATCACTTTGCCGGCGTCGGCAAAAACTTTCGCCATGCGCGGTTTGAATTTTGGATACAGCGCGAAGGCGTCGTGATAGATGAGCAGTTGCCCGTGCGCCTGTGGTCCCGAGCCCAGACTCATGATGATGCAGTTGTTCGCGCGCTCGGTGATCAGTTGGCACACACGGTCTGGAACAAGCTCGAGCAAGATGCAAAACGCGCCTGCTTCTTCTAACGCTTTAGCATCGTCAATTATCTTTTTTGCTTGCGCTGCGCCTTTACCCTGCAATTTGAATCCGCCCAACGAGCTCACGCTTTGCGGAGTCAGACCCAAATGCCCCATCGCCGGGATGCCTGCTTTAGTGATTCCGTATATGCGATCCGCCATCTCTGCCCCGCCTTCCAGCTTGATCGAATCGCAACCGGTCTCTGCCATAAAACGTCCCGCGTTGCGTATCGCCGACTCGACACTCGGTTGATAGCTCATATAGGGCATATCGCCGATGACCCACGCCGTCGGTGCACCGCGGCGAACAGCCGCCGTGTGACGGATCATGTCGTCCATCGTGACGGGCAGGGTGCTGTCGTAACCCAACATCGTCATGCCCAAACTGTCGCCGACCAAGATCATGTCCACGCCCGCTTGCTCTTGCAGATACGCGGTGGGGTAGTCGTAGCACGTGAGCCAAGTGATCGGTTTGCCCTCCGCCACTTTTTTGAACAGCATGGGGAGAGTCATTTTCTTTCGTTGTTCAGCCATCGTTGCCTCCAAGATTTAGCAGGATGATGAATCATCCTGCTTATATGCCCAACGCGATTTATCGCGTTGGGGTCAGTCTGCTTTAGCAGACTTTTTGTAACAGCGTGGAAATTCATTTCCACGCGCAAGCAGCAGGATGATGAATCATCCTGCTTATATGCCCAACGCGATAAATCGCGTTGGGGTCAGTCTGCTTTAGCAGACTTTTTGTAACAGCGTGGAAATTCATTTCCACGTGCAAGCTGCGTTTAAGGCTTTTATGATTTTGATCGCAACATATCAATCGTCTCTACCGCGTGACGCAGATGCGGGATGACGATGCTGCCGCCAACCACCAGTGAAACGTTGAGCGCGTCGTATAGTTCGGCGTCGGTGCATCCGGCGTCTACGCATTGGATGAGGTGGTAGTCAATGCAATCGTTACAGCGCAGCACGGCAGAGGCGGCTAAACCGAGCAGCTCTTTTGTTTTAGAATCCAACGCCCCATCCTTGTACGCCATCGTATCCAAATTGAAAAAGCGTTTGATGCCCAGATGATCGATCTCCAAGATACGATCATTCATCTTCTGCCGATAGGCACGAAAGTCATCGAGTCGGGTGGTCATCGTTCCTCCATAAATTAGGGTGAGATTGGCGACAAAATAAAACACGGAACGCTTTTGTGATGAGCGTTCCGTGTTGTGTCGTTGCCATTTGGTTTCTCCTGATTAATCTAAAGGCAGAGCCGTTGTTGATTTTACTTCGGTGAATACCACGCTGGTGTGTATGCGCGCCACGCCCGGGATAGGTGTGAGCTTATCCACCGCAAAGCGTTCCAAGTCTTTTCGATTCCGCAAAGCCACTTTGAGCAAATAATCGTACTCGCTCGTGATGTGATGACACTCCAGCACTTCGGGCATCTTGCGAACCAGTTGGCGGAAACGCTCCACTTGCTCGAACTGGTGCGCCTGCATACTGATATGAATGAAGCACAACAGATCGTAGCCCGCCTTCTCTCGATCCACGATAGCGGTGTAGCCGCGAATGTAGCCGTCTTTCTCCAATCGCCGCAGACGGGCGTGCGTGGCGGGCGGCGAAAGTTTCACTCGCTTTGCCAGTTCTACGTTGCTCAAACCGGCGTCTGCTTGCAACGCTTTCAAGATTGCTTTGTCAACATCGTCCAACGCCATCTCTGACGACTTTTTTATCACCGAATCACCTCACGGGTCAATAGATATTCGGCATTTTAACAGAAAGTCAAAACGAAATTAAGCAAACAACGCAATCGAGAGGAGATTATTTCAAAAACAGCGGGCGGATAGCGGGTCAGCAGAATAAACAAAGGCGCGTGGCGCGTCGAAGCCAGAGGACGCAGATTAAAACAAACCCCCTCCACATACCTATGTGGAGGGGGTTTCAGTCGGGGCGAGAGGATTTGAACCTCCGACCTCACGGACCCGAACCGTGCGCTCTAGCCGGGCTGAGCCACGCCCCGAACTTTTGCCGTGATGTGCGGCATTATATCCGATGCAGATCGAAACGACAAGGTGGCGACTATCAATCTTCGGCGCGATGCAAACGCCACGCGGCAAGCGTGAAAAAGATTCCGCCGTAAACGATCAACGCCGCGGCGGGCAGCAGCACCGACTCGAGTCCGAAGCCGCGCGTGATGACGTTTTTGAATCCATCCATCGCCCACGCCACAGGCGAGACGTGACCGATTGCCTGAAAGGTGGCGCCGGTCACTTCCAGTGGAACCCATGCGCCGCCCAACCCTGAAAACACGAACATCGGAATCAAAGAGAAGATCACCGCTTGCTCGTCGGTATGCGCCAGCGTGCCGATGAGCAGCCCCATCGCGGCGACACATAACGCCGAAGCGAGCGCAACCAAAAATGTGGCAGGCACATCACGGAAGTAATCTACTTTCAATAGCAGTTGTCCGAAGAGAATCAAAATAAAAAATTGCGTGAAGATGAGCGAGAAGATCGCCGTGTAGTGTCCGAGCAAAATGTGCAAACGCGCGGTAGCGGTGGTGAGCAGTCGCTGCATGGCGCGCGACTTGCGCTCGGCGACGATGACTTGCGCGGCGGTGAGCAATCCGGCGATGGCGAATTGCAGCATCATGCCGGGTGAGGTGTGCGCTAACGACATCGCCCGTCCGCTGTCTTTGCGAATGACCGTGCTGGTTGTTTCTTTGACGGCGATGGGCGGTTTCTGCCACGCATCGAGCGCGGTATTAAACGCATAATCAAACGGCGTGCGGTTCTTGGCAACTTCTTCCATAATGAGCGCCGTGCGAATCGCGCTATCGAGTCGGCTCGCGGCAGAGATGATCTCAGATTGAATGGTCGTTCCCGCAGGTGAGGCGGCATCCCCGATGAAGATCAGCTTGGCAGATTTGCCGTCCAGAGTCATTTTTCCGTAATCGGCTGGCACGATCACGGCGGCAGCCACTTTGTTATCGGCGATCAAATTTTCAAGATCGATCATCGCGCGCGAGTCATCTTCATCCAACCGGATCACTTTTGACTCTTTTAGAATCTCGCGCAGTGATTTGCTGAAGCGGCTGTGATCGTGATCCAAAAAACCTACGGGGATGCGGGCATCCCCTCCTGCGCCGCCGAACCCGCCAAAAGCGTAACCGAAGAGCAGCGTGAACACGATAGGCATGATCAGCAAGAACATAAACGTCTTGAAGTCGCGGCTGAGCTGCAATAAATCTTTGAGGGCGATGTCGAAGATGCGAATCATTTTATGCGTACCGCCGGTTGAACCGCCACACGCCAATGACGAAGAAGATGACGCTCCACACTAACAGCGCCAGCATGTTGAGAAAAGATTCGCCGATGGAGGCGTGATTCACAGCCAACAAAATTCCGCGCACCGCCCAACCTTGCGGCACGATGAGCGAAACGGTTTCGCCCAATCGCCCGCCGCCCGACGAGCCTGCGGCGAAGACGCTGATCATCCCCAACATGCCGCTGACGGTTAACACGCCGCCGAATATCACGCCGCTTTGTTTTGTGTTTTTGAGCAGCGAGTTGACGAAGATTCCAAATGACGACGCGCCGCACACGACGCCGATTGCCGCGAGACTGATGAGCGAGAATTCTCCCCAACGAATCCCGAAAATGATCGGCGAGATGATGAGCAGAGTAGTGACTTGCACAAATACGGTGAGGAAGACTGCCAGCAATTTCCCGCTCAAGATAGTGGCTTGCGATGTGGGCGTGGTGAACAGGCGCGGCAGGGTGCGCTCTTCCTCTTCTTTGAGAATGCTTTGCGCGGTGGACGTGCCGGTGAAGAAGGCGTAGAAGATCATCATGCCGCCCATGATCGGCGTGACGATACGCGCCAAGATGTTTTGCTTTTCTTCTTCTGCGTTCTTCTCTTTCTTCTTTTGTGGGGCGCGGGTGTCGAGCAATTTCGTTTCGATGTTTTCGGTTTGGGCGAGCGAGATGTCGAGATACCGCTGCACGACCACGCCCGCCAGCGCTTGATCGCGCGCCTCAGATTCGTCCAGAAAAACGTTGACGGCGATCTTTACGCCTGCCATGCCATCCATGAAGCGATTGAGGAATGCGCGAATGACGCCGGGTCCGATGGTGAGCGTGGGGTCTTGATAAAACTCGATCACCGCGTGACCATCTACATCGGCGAACTGTTTAGAAAAATCTTGGGGGATGATGAGAGCGACTTGCGCTCGTTGTCCGTCTACGGCGGCGCGCGCCGATTCGGCGTCGGGCGCAAGCGTGAGGTCAACCAGCTCTGCCACGCGCTCGCTTTGTAATACGTTCACCACCAACTCGCCCATCGTGTTCGCCTTCGCCCCGCCGGGGATATTTTTGGTGTTGACTTGAAACTTCGGTCCGCCTTTGTCCAAGTTGGCGACGATCACTTTTGTTCGCGGTAAATTAAATTCGCCGTTCCCCGCAATGTTGCCGAACATAAAATAAAACATGCCCGTCATCAACAGCGGAATGCCGAACATGAAGATGATCGCGAACATACTGCGGAACGAGCGCGTCATGTCTTTGAGGGCGATGTCGAGGATTTTCATGTCAGTAATTTTGTAGATGACAAAAAGCATTAAACGCAGAGATCGCGGAGTTCGCAGAGATTTAAAAAGAATTTCTCAGCGTTCTTAAGCGAAGCACCCTGCGGGCTGCGAACTCTGCGTTGAGATTCGGCGTGAATTAACAACGTTCAATCTAATCTCGCAGAGCACGCCCGGTGAGGTGCAAGAAAACCGATTCGAGATTCGGCACTTGAATATCTATCGAAGTGATTCGCGCCCCACGCGCGTTGGCGGAATCGAACAAACGGGGCAGGGCGCGGTTGCTGTCTTCTGCCAATACTGTTATCACTCCATTGTCCGCCGCCACTTGCTTCACCCCTTCCACCTCTCGCCACGCACTTGTCACTTGCTCCGCTTCGGTGTTCACCGTGAGTATGATGCGATCCATCTGCCCCACGATACGCACCAAGTCGGCGTGCGTGCCGCTAGCGATCAATTTGCCGTGATCCATGATGGCGATGTGATCCGAAAGTTCCTGCGCCTCTTCCATGTAATGTGTGGTGTAAAGGACGGTCATGCCTTGTTGTTTAAGCGCTACCACGCTGTCCAAAATGTTGCGCCGTGATTGTGGGTCAATACCCACCGTCGGCTCGTCCATGTAAATCACTTTCGGTTTATGCAACAACGCCACGCCGATGTTCACCCGCCGCTTCATCCCGCCCGAATACTTGCCCACACGCTCATTGGCGCGGTCACTTAACCCGATGATGTCCAACACTTCTGTCACTCGCGTCTTCAACGCCACGCCGCGCAAGCCGTACATCTTTCCCCAAAAATCTAAATTCTCGCGCGCGGTCAGGTCTTCATACAGAGCAATCTCTTGCGGCACGACTCCCAAAACCGATTTCACGCCCATTGCGTCGTTGCGAATCGAGTGACCCATGATCAGCGCATCGCCTTCATCGGGGCGCAGCAAACAACACAGCATAGAGATCGTTGTGGTCTTGCCCGCGCCGTTGGGCCCGAGCAAACTAAAAATCTCGCCCTCTTGCACCTCAAAGCTCACGCCCTGCACGGCTTGAGTCTCGCCAAAAGATTTTTGCAAATTTTGAACTTGGATAGCGTGGTTGGTGGTCATATAGAATCTGCAAAGACTTCCGAAGTCTGCCAGACTTCGGAAGTCTAGCGTGAGAAGTATTTTAGCGCACTATCCCAACGATAGTTTACAATTCGCCCCGTGACTCTCTTCAATCTTCTAACCATTCTTGGCTCAGCAGGCATTCACGTCATCGCGCACGTTGCCCTCAAAAAAACTCATAACCGCGACGCCTTTGTGTGGTGGGTTTTGTTGTGGGGCTGTGTTTTATTTTCGCCCGTTCTATTTTTTTGGAGACCGTTCCCCGTTGGAGTGTGGGGCATCATGTTCCTCAGCGCGATCTTTGAAGCGCTCTACTTCTTTTCAATTGCTAACGCTTACAAGACGGGCGATCTCTCGATTGTCTATCCACTCGCGCGCGGACTCGCACCCATGTTGTTGTTGATTTGGGCAATCACGATCTTGAACGAGACTCCGTCACTCAGCGGAATCTCAGGTGTTGCCGCCATTGCCGTGGGGCTTTATGTGATCAATTTACCCAAACTCGGCGCGTGGCTCGACCCGATTCGATCACTCAACAGCGCGGGATCGCGTTGGGCGTTGCTCGCTGGTTTGTGCATCTCACTGTACACCGTGATTGATCGCGTGGGCATCAAACAACTTGATCCACTTCTCTACACGTATCTTGCCTTGTGGCTCACGCTTCTCTTGCTCACGCCAACCACGCTGCGTTTCGTGGGGTGGGGCGGACTCACTAAGAATTGCGCG
>Ga0233420_10000538_pt1 | contig 15934 bp, 14 predicted proteins | sample Watercolumn_Mata_4_FD_183009 | JGI IMG/M metagenome (GOLD analysis project Ga0233420, IMG submission 183009) | Freshwater microbial communities from Lake Matano, South Sulawesi, Indonesia - Watercolumn_Matano_2014_102_MG | ecosystem: Environmental > Aquatic > Freshwater > Lake | place...
CAGACAGGCATGCTTCACTGGACTTCCCGCGAAAAGAGCGTTCAGGTACAGCGAATTGCCCCGCTCCGCGCCCAAGGCGCGCCCGACCGCCTTGACGAACATGCGATTATTGGGAAGATGTTGAAATCTTTCGTGGTAATCACGAAGGAAGCGGACGATCTCCCAGTGCCGTTCCGTCAAGGTCAGAGGAATCCTGGAGGCCAACCATATGGCAACGGATTCATCCCATGCGCACGGATCCACCAGAAACCCGTCCTCGGTCGTTTCCACCATTGGATCGATCGAGTCCAAGCCTCCCTCCATTAGCCCCAGAAAATGGTCGTTTGATGCCGCTCGGTCAGTCTGACGAATCCGGAAAAATCGATCCGCTCGATGCGCTTGCGCCAGGGGCCGGACTTGCCTTCCACAGGCGGGATGTGTTCACTCAGCGCATGAACAGTCATCGCCGGTATTGATTCGAGGTTGACCGAATCGAAATCGGCCAGAACGCCTTCTTGAATCAGCAGGACAGAATCCCCAGCCATAGCCCTGGCCAGGCAATCCCGCAGCCGGTTCGGCCGGCTGACCACATGCAGAACACTCATAGGCCCAACACCATGGCGTACTGCCGAAGCCATGCCGGTAATTCGCGGCGATCCAGCAAACGCGGCCGACGGGTTGCATCGGGCGGCGCGAATCCACGCGACTCCAAGGATTCGCGCTCAGCCCATACCGGTTCGATCCCATAAAAATCCAGTGTCGCCATGAATCGGGAAAGCCCATGTTCATCCGTTGCATGGCCGGCCGAAGCCCGGAGAAGGTACACGCCATCGTCCAACAGGAGTACGCTGACCTTCAGATCAAAAGCCGAGAAGGTTAGCAGGGCATCCAGGGTCTCCGTCAGAATCAACTCCGATTCCGGCATTTTGTTGATCAGAAACAGACAGGTTTTCGTCACCCGGATGACCTACCCGAACACGATGACTCGATCCGCTCGCAGACAGGCGTCGACCCACAGGCCCAACCCGCCGGCTTTGAAACCGCCTAATTGCGCATCGCTGGATTTGCCGCGCCGCTCCGCCGCCGTCATGCAATACACCAGTTCGACCCCTTCATTGAGCGCCAGGGATGACCAGTCCGGCAAGTCCTGCTCGAACCCCGACGGTGAGGCAAAGGCGTTCTCGACGCCGGCATGATAGAAGAATACGCGCAGAATCTCATGACCGGAGTCGCGGGCGGCTTTGATAAACCGCCAGGCGGTCATGGACCCCATGGAATCGAAGGGCGCTTTATTGACTTGGATAGCGTATTTCATGAATCTGCTTGAAAATCCGATAAATCTCCCCACACTGAACAAACGAATACCCCATCACGCCAACCAGTAACATCCGTCTTGATTACGAACGCCCGATCCTTCTTGACCTTCCTGCTCCTGGCGGCACAGACAGTTCCCTGGTCCACCCAGGTGCGGGCCGAGATGCCCAATATCGAGTTACCGGAGATCGGCGATCCCACCGGCACCCTGATGACTCCGCAACAGGAGGCGGAACTGGGCGCCGCGTTCTACCGCAATCTTCACTCCACCATGGAGATCAACAGCGACCCGGAAGTCCAGGATTACATCCAGTCCATAGGATCCCGGCTGGCCGCCAGCAGCGATACCCCCAACCAGTCATTCACCTTTTTCGTCGTCAACGAACCGGTCATCAACGCGTTTGCCGGGCCAGGCGGCTATATCGGCGTGAATTCGGGCTTGATTTTGCTGGCCGAACAGGAAAGCGAGCTGGCATCCGTGCTGGCGCACGAAATCTCGCATATCACCCAACGCCACCTGTTTCAGACTTTTCAGGCGGCGAGCCGCATGGCGATTCCAACCGCGCTGGCGATGTTGGGCGCCGCCCTGATAGGCGCCAAGGGCGGCGGTAACGCGGCGACGGCCGCCATGATGGCGGCGCAGGCCGCCAGCCAGCAATATCAAATCAACTTCACCAGGGACAACGAAGTCGAGGCGGACCGGGTGGGCATGCAAATCCTCTCCAAGTCGGAGTTCGATCCCCGGGCCATGCCGGCTTTTTTCGAGCGCATGCAGCAATCGACCCGCTTCGCTGGGAATCGCATTCCCGAGTTTTTGTTGACGCACCCCGTCACCGTCGCGCGCATTTCCGATACGCGCGACAGGTCGGAACATTTTCCCTACCGACAGTATCCCGATTCACTGCCTTTTCAAATCATCCGCGCCAAGCTGCGCGTTCTCACCGCGCCAAGTCCACGGAATGCATTGGACTACTTTACAACCATGCAGGACAGGGGTACCGGTCAACAGCAAGATATCACCGCCTACGGCATCGCCCTGGCCCAATCGAGACTCGGCCAGACCGAGAAGGCGAAAATCGCCCTGCAACGATTGGTTCAACGCTACCCGCACCAGTCACAGTTCATGAATGCGCTCGCCGGCGCCGACATGGACGGCAAGAACTACGCCCAGGCAGCCCAACTCTATGAACTTGCCTTACAACGCTTTCCGGACAATCAGGCGATGACGTTGAATCTTATCCGAGCCCTTCTGAATACCCACCAGGCGGGCAGGGCTCGACAGCTCCTTCATGATTTCGTCAAACATCACAAACCCACACCGGATATCTACGAACTCATGGCGGAAACATACAACAAGTTGGGCAATGAGGGCGAATCGCATCGATACTATGCCGAGGGGTATTATCTACTCGGCCAAACCCGGCCCGCGCTGCTGCAACTCCAACTCGCGAAGCGGGCCGCGGGTGGAAATTTCTACCTGAATTCGGTCATCGACGAACGGATGGAGCAATGGCGGGCGGAGGAGAAATCGCGCAGGGAGTAGCCGCGAAATCTATTCGAGACCGCGCACGCCGCGCTCGACCTCTCCCAGCCTGCACAGCTCGCGCTTCAGGACCTTCCCAGCCGCGTTTTTGGGTAATTCCGGCAGGAATACGAAACGTTTCGGAATTTGATGTCGGCCCAATATGCCCCGACAATAATCCCGCAGGTCTCGCTCCGAGGTATTTTCGTGGTTTTCGATCACCACAAAGGCGACCGGCACTTCGCCATGCCGCGCGTTGGCCTCTCCCACCACCGCCACTTCCCGCATCCCTGGAAAGTCATGAAGCACTTCCTCGATCATGCGCGGGTAAACATTCATGCCATTCACGATGATCAGGTCCTTCTTGCGATCAACGATACTGAAATAGCCATCGACATCGCAAGTACCCAGGTCACCCGTGAGGAACCATCCATCCAGGAAGACTTCGGCGGTCGCTTGGGGCTGATTCCAGTAGCCTTTCATGACATTCGGGCCCCTGACGGCGATCTCGCCCACCTGACCTGTCGGTACCTCTTGCCCGGACTCGTCAACGATCTTCATTTCAACGCACGGGACGGGCAATCCCACGGTACCCGGTTTTGTGACGCCATCGATCGGATTGACGCAAGTGACCGGCGAGCACTCCGTGGGACCGTCCCCCTCATAAAGCCGAACGCCGAATTTGTCCTCGAATTGCCGCAACAGGCTGACCGGCATGGCGGCGCCGCCGACGATGCCGAAACGCAGGGAAGCGAGCAAGGGAATGTATTCCTCCCTTAGCCGCAGCATGACGCCATACATGCTGGGAACCCCCAGAAAAAGGGTGGCTTGGTGCCTGTGTATCGCTTCAGCCACCGCTTCGGGCTCAAACCGCGGCACAGGGATCATCGCGCAACCGTTGCTCAAGGGGGTCAGCATACCCACGGTGGCGGCAAACGCATGGAACATCGGCAAGACCACGAGGACCCTATCCCGGCCCGACCGCCAGCGCATGGCTAGATGCACACTCCTAACATTGGCCGCCAGGTTGGCGTGGGTCAGCATCGCACCCTTGGGAAAACCGGTGGTCCCGGAGGTATACAAGATGACTGCCAGCTCAAGGGCTCGCCCGTCAGCCGGCTTGGGTACGGCGGTTCGAGCCGCCGAACCCTTCATGAGTTCGTCGATGAATGCCTCGATACCGCTCACCTGATGGATTCGTTCCAGAGAGGAAACATGCCGGCATAAGTCGTCCACCCGGTCGGAAAGGGAGTGATGAGCCAACAACCTGCCGACACCCGCATCGTTCAGGATATAGGCGATTTCCCGCTGGTTGATCAATAAGTTAAGGGGGACCACCACGCCGCCGGCCTTGAGAATTCCAACGTAGATCAGGGCAAACTCAGGGCAGTTGGGGAAATAGAGGCCTACCCGATCTCCGGTCTTGATCCCGTTCGCCAACAGGCCGTCGGCCACCCGATCGGTCAACTCTCCAAAGCGCCGATGGGTCACGACACGCGCGTCGCAAAGAATGGCCGGCTGTTCGGGATGATCCAGGGCGCTCCGACGAATCTGCCGAATCAGCTCGGACATGGGAGAATGAAATACAAGGCGTATCCGGCAAAGGTGGCCCGGTCTCGCTGGTCAAGACCAGGCCACCATGATCGACTCGTTCAGTTAATCACATTGTGGCCTCGACCACGCATACAGTTGATGAAGGCTCGTTTGTAGGCGTCATCCCCACTGACGCCCGTGTAAGTCCCACCGCCAATACCGCCGGAAGCCGCGCCAATTGCCGCACCCGCGCCCGGATTGCCGGCCACCGCGCCAATCGCCGCGCCTGCCGCGGCGCCCAGCAAGCCACCCGCCACGGCGCCCTTGGCCGCCTCGGTACCGGGAGAACCCGCCTGAGAGGCCATCATCTTGCACTCTTCGGTGTCGCGGGGAATATTGGCTGCATTCGGGTCATTGTGACTGTCGGTTACCGGTTCCCAGCCCGTATAGGTGGCGCAGCCGGCGATCAGCACCAAGGACGACAGTACAAGAATCTTGGTTTTCATGGGAACCCTCTAAGATACTAATAAATCAATAAGTTATAGGAAATATTGGGGGCATGGGCCAATCACCCGACCAAGGCTTCCCCTTTGGCCAACCTGGGCAACGCGCCCTTCAATCCCATCGCATAACTCATGGCGAGCTTCTTCGCAGGCTTTAGACGCTCGGCAAGACCGAGCCCGACGTTACGCAGCATCCGGATGGGTCGGCTGTCGTTCCCAAAAGCGCGATAAAACATGTCCATGACCGTCATCATCAGGAGATTATTGCGCCTTCGCATCCCCTCGTAACGAGAGAGAACGGTCATCGAACCCAAGTCGTCTCCTGCCCGTTTGGCCGCGATCAGCGTTTCAGCCAGCGCCGCCGCGTCCAGCAGACCGATATTGACGCCCTGCCCCGCCAACGGGTGAATCATGTGGGCGGCGTCACCGATCAGGGCAACACCCTCTTTGACATACCTCAAGGCATGCTGGCGCCTAAGCGGAAAGCTGCCTTGGGCGGTGATGGCCTTGATTTCGCCGAGACAATTGGGGAAAGCGGCTTTAAGGTCCCGCATGAGGGCATCGGCGGAGAGTCCCTTGAGCCTTTTGACTGCCTCGGGCGTGTTGTACCAGACCAGGGAGGCGTGCGGTCCACTGAGTGGCAGGAGCGCTTGAGGACCAGCCGGAGTGAATCGCTGCCAGGTAATGTCCTGCTGGCCACAAGCGGTTTCAACGGTCAGGACCAAGGCATGTTGTTCATAATCCCAGCCACTGACGCCCATGCCGGCAGCCTGACGAACTCGAGAGAATCCCCCATCGGCCGCCACCAGCAGACGACACCCGAGGACCCGGCCGTCATCGAGTTCAACCGTGGACCCAGTTGGGCTGTAGGCAATGGCTTGCGTCCTTGCCGGGCAGAGCAAGGTCAGATTATCGAAATGCCTCAGCCGCTCCAGCGCCGCGAGCTGGATCACCCGATTTTCCACGATGTGCCCGAGCACGGGTTCGTTGATATCCTCGCTGCGGAATTCGACATCGCCCCGATCCTCCCATACGCGCATGCGCCGGTAGGGACACAACCGCCGCGCGGTAATGCCATCCCAGACCCCGATGGTCCTGAGAATATTCGAGGAGGCGATGCTGACGGCGGAAACCCTCAGATCATGAGGTTGTTCCGGGGAAAAATCCTCGGGCGGCGCGTCTTCCAGCACCGCGACCTTCAGGCCGCTATCACCGAGCGCGCAACCGAGCGTGGCGCCCACCATGCCGCCGCCAACGATGAGAATATCGAAGAGTTCTTGTTGAGTGTTCATGCGGTGATGCTCCAGATTAGCCGAATTATCCACCATCCAGCCACCGAACCGCGAGTGAATTTTGTTAGGATACGGCTTAGGGCGTCACGTCCCGTAAGCAGTAGGTATGCGCGGTTATCGGCCGACACTGGGGTCGGCAATGCGATCCCACTCGTTTTTTTCGCATCTCGATCTTCACGGCAGGAGACTCATCCATGAACAAGAGATCATTCCCCATTTTCTGTCTGACTATCGCTTTGGCACTCTCCGGTTGCAACACGTGGAGCGGGTTTGGCAAGGATTTGCAAAAGGTTGGCGAAAAAGTTCAAACCCAGGGCGACAAGGTCAATAGGTAAGGCTATTCATTGCGTTGCAAGGGCTAGGGAGCTTATCCAGCCGCGGACCGTCAATCACTCTCGAGTCGTGAACCGGCAAGATCAATAACCCCTGCCCCCGTTAATCGCAGCTATCATCCTCGACCATGTTGGTGGCAAGCAAACCCGCGAAAGCGCAGAGGAAACCGTTGATCACCAGCCAGAATGGCAAAGTGACCAACCCAAAGAATTTGGCGCCGGTGAGTATGGACCAGAGCATGGCCAAAAGGGCTGTCAGGATCGTACTCACCACGCCCACGGTACCACCATGCACGAATCCGTGATGCCCGGCCACCTTGGCGGCGACAAAGCCGGAAACGAGACAGGTCGATATCCCCAGCAACTGGTTGATGGCGTAGAGTAAACCCCGGTTTTCGCTGGCGGCGGCATCCTGCCCCACCAGCAGCGGTAGCAGAATCACGTGCAATACATAAATGCCCAGGAATACTCCGATGCCCCATAACAAGGCTCTACCGTTCAGTTGCATGATGTTTTTCCGCGTCGTTTTGACGATGACCGATGGGTTCGGGAAAGATGAGGCTTAGACGACTCTGTCGAAAAAAATTCAACGATCCGGCGATCAGCGTCGCCATAGCCAGCCCAGGCGCGAGCATTCCGTGGGATACCCTGAGGGCTTGTGAATAACCCCCCGGCCTACTGCGGACACCCCTGGACGCGGTGGGCGGCGTTGCGGGGACCCCCAAAATCTAGTCGTTTAGCGCTGCTGGACTCCCCGATTTTGTGCACCCCCGCGCCTTGCCCGCCACGCCCAGGGACGCCCTCGCTACGGCCGGGGATTTATTCACAAGCTCTGAGCGAAAACGTCAGGTTGGTTACCTCGGATCCTATCGAGAGCTGGTTCGAAAACCCGGCGCCTCCGAGCTCTAATTTATTGATTTTTATTTTTTCTCAACCCTCATGAAGCGTCTGGTTAAGACTCTGGCTTGCCTGAGCGCGCGGCATCCCTGGCAGGTCCTTGGGGCGGCGCTGGTCATTTCGCTGTTCGCCATTCAAGCCGTTACCCAACTCCCGGTGTTGACCTCGCGTCAGGCGCTGCTGCCACAAGACACTCAGGTAGCCTGGCGCCTGAATCGCTTCCTTGAACAATTTGGTGCCGCCTCGGACTTGGTGGTGGTTCTGGAACACGCTCCCCGCGACAGCATGGAAAGTTTCGCTACGGAACTGGCGTCACGCTTGAATGCCGAGCCGGAAATCGCCCATGCGACGGAAAGACTCGATACGGACTTTTTCGTTCGGCATGCCTATTTGCTCATCCCGTCGCCGCAACTCGCCGACATCGAGAGTTTGCTGGTGTCGGCGACCGCCTCGAACAAGCCGGCCGATCTGGAAAGCCTGCTCAGGCACGCCAATCGTCTAGTGAACCTTCCGCAAAACCCTTCTCACATGGACTTGCATCAGGTCGTGACCGGGCTTAAGGCCCTGTCGGCGATGCTGGAGGAATGGCGCCGTTGGTTGTCTGGCGAAGCCGCACCGAAGCAACTGAATTGGGAGGGGCTGTTGAGCGCGGTCGGAGCCCAACCCTTAGCCAACGGCTATTTTGCCTCCCGCCAAGGGAATCTGTTGTTCTTGTTTGTCCATGCCAAGGAATATTCCGGCGGATTCGAGATGCTGCAACCTTTCAATGAACGCGTCCGAACCGTTGCGGAAACACTGGCGGACGACTATCGCAAGGCTGGACGAGCCGCCCCTGACGTTGTGCTGACGGGGCTTCCCGCCATCGAGTACGAGGAGTACCTCGACATCGAAAAGGATATCCAACTGGTCATCTGGACGGCCGTGGGTTTGATCGCGGCGCTGATTCTTCTTGTGGTGCGCAGCCTCCGCTGGGCCCTGGCCATATTCATTCCGATGGGCCTGGGCGCGCTCTGGAGCCTGGCCCTCACGCTCTTCACGGTCGGCCACCTCACCATCATCACCTCCAGCTTCCTGGCAATCCTGTTTGGTCTCGGGGCGGATTACGGAATCTTTACCTCCTCGCAGATCGCCGATTTTCGTCGCTCCGGCAAACCGACGCTCGACGCCATTGGAGAAGGCATCGGCGCTTCCTTTTCCGCCGTGTTCACGGCGGCCGGCGCTTCCCTGCTGATCTTCGGCGTCCTGGCGCAAATGGATTTTCCGGGTTTTGCGGAACTTGGCATTGTGGCGGCCAGCGGGGTGCTGCTGATCGTCATCAGCACCTGGCTCGTTCAACCCGCCGTCTATAGCCTGCTGCCACCTGGCATCGACGCAAACCCACAGCAGGCGGCGCCCACACCGCTTCCGCGCACCGGCTATTTCCCGCGATTCATGGCGATCGCGCTGGTGGCGGCGGCTATCGCCGGCGCGGGTCTGGGAATTCGCGCCGGCCTTCACATCCCCTTCGATTACGATGTTCTCTCGCTCTTGCCGGAAAATTCCAAGGCCGCCCAATACCAGCGCCGGATGGCCGCGGAATCCGACTATCAATCGGAGGTCATCATCTTCACGGCCGACAATTTGCCGGAAATTCGACGCATTACCGAGCAGGCGAGCCAACTGCCTTCGATTGCGCGTGTGCAGTCCATCACAGACCTCTTCCCACCCGATGCCGACCCGCGACTGGTGTGGGCTCACCGCATGGCCGAACTGGCGGGAGCCGAGTCAATCAGCCGGCAATTGGATGCTCTCGGCCGGTCCGGCCTCGGGGAGACGGCGTTTCGCGAGTTGATGCGTTTGCTGCAACAATCCCTGACTCGAATCGAGGATGCTCAGGAGCAAGCGTTTTCGTCGGGGCAAACCGCGGTGGTCGAGCAACTGGAAGTCGTGCGAACCCAGGTTGAAGCCCTCATCGAACGATCGAACGGCAATCCCAAGCTCGCGCGCGAACGTTCCGATCGGTTTCTGCAAGCCCTCCTGGTCCAGGCCCGCCATGGCGTCGCTCTCGTCAGGGGGTGGCGAGAGGCCAGACCTCTCATACCCGGAAATTTGCCCGATACCCTGCGTTCCCGGTTCGTTGCCCCGGATGGCACCTTGGCGGCCTATGCCTTCCCCGCACGCAGCGTCTATGATCCGGCGAACCTTGAACAGTTGGTCAAGGATGTCTACTCGGTCTCCCCCGAAGCCACCGGATTTCCCACCACCCATCTGGCCTTTTCCAAGATGGTGATAGAGAGCTTTAGTCACGGGACCCTGCTGGCCGTTGGTGTTTGTCTGCTCTGGTTGATCGCCATATTGCGGAACGCACGGAGTTTCGTTCTCGCTTCCTTGCCCCTGATCATCGGCGGCGGCTGGATGCTGGGGCTGATGGCGCTGGCCGATCTACGTTACAACTACGCCAATATCATCGCCTTGCCGCTGGTCATAGCGCTGGCCGTGGACTACGGCGTCTGGTACAGCCACCGTTGGCGGGAACTGCATGGCCACAGCCCGCTGGCCATTACGCGAGATGCGGGCCGGGTGATTGCGCTGGCCGCCGGCACGGAACTGGCCGGCCTGGGCGCCATATCACTCGCCAGTTACCGAGGGGTCTCGGGCTTGGGTATTGCCATTACCCTGGGCCTGATATCCTGTCTTGCCGCAACGCTCCTGGTGGCGCCGGCCATCGGACAACTCATCGATACCCAGAGGAAATCGTGAAAGGTAAATTTCTGTTGAGCCCCCGCGTGCTGGGGGCGCTGCTAACCCTGACATCGCTCCCGCAAACCGCCTGGTCTTCGCCGAATGAAATCGTCGTTTGTTATCCCGGGGGTCCTGTCGGCGAAAACGAGGCCGATACGGCAATGGCCGCCATGCTCAGGGTGGTCGAACGGGTCGGCGAATGGCCCGCCGACAGCTTCACGAGCATCTTCTCGGCGCGATCGGATGAGTGCCGCAACCTCCTCGACAGTCGCAAGCCTTCCTTTGCCATCGCTTCGCTGGGCTTGTTCCTGGAGCAACGGGATGCTCACCACCTGACACCCATCGTTCAACCGCGCATGAAGGGAGCCACCTCCGAACGCTATCGGCTCTTGATACGACAAGGACAATTTTCCAGCCTGGATGATCTGAAAGGTAAATCCGTCAGCGGAACGGTGCTGGATGAACCCGAATTCCTGGAAAAAATCGTGTTTGGAGGCCAAATCAATCCAGCCACGTATTTCGACTTGAAGCCAACGCGACAGGCCATTCGGGCCCTGCGCTCGCTGGACAAGGGTGAATTGGATGCCGTGCTTCTGAATGGGCAGCAATATGCCGCGCTGGGTTCCCTCCCCCTGAAATCGCCCCTGGAGGTCGTTTATACCTCGGTCGAGACTCCCTTGATGGGCATGGTCGCCAATGCCCAAACCACGAAGGCCGAGGATCGGGAGCGTTTTGCCAAGGCTCTTCAGAAAATGTGCTCCGATACCGATGGCAAAAAATTGTGTGAACTCTTTGGCGTGGAAGCCTTCGTTCCCGCCAATGCAGCCGCCATCGAGCCGATGATCAAACTCTGGCAAAAGGGAAAGTAACGAAATGACCGGGATGATGAGTCCGCGCCTGTTGCTGGCCCTGGGTATGGCGCTCGGCGGTTGCGCCAGTCTGCCGGAACAGACCGTTCGTTTTCAGGGATTGTCGGATTGCCCCTCGCAAACCCCACGGGCCCTCCTCTCCCAGCAGGGCAATATCGGCCCTGGGAGCTCAACCCACGCCCTGCAATGCGCCCTGACCGTCGCCCGGGAAACCCGGGATCCCGTCCTGCTGGGAACGGACTTGCCCGCGCGCCTGGCCCTGCACCTCGCGGAGCGAAGTCAGGATAGCCAGACGCGGGAAGCCTTGGCCAATGAGGGCGTGCGCCTGGCCCAACAGGCGCTTAAGCAGGGCGGCGCCGAAAATGGAGGCGTGCATTATTACCTGGCCGCCAATCTCGGCCTGGCCATCCACGATCACCCGCTGCAGGCCGCCGATCAAATTTCAACCCTCGAGCGGGAGTTGCAAAAGGCGATTCAACTTTCTTCGACGGTGGATGATGGAGGCCCCTTGCGTCTGTTGGGCATGCTCTACCTCAAGGCGCCGCCCTGGCCGACCGGTATTGGCGATGGCGATAAGGCGCTGGAGCTGTTGAACGGGGCAGTGGATAAATTCCCCGATCATCCTCTCAATCACCTGTTCCTGGCCCAGGCGCTCTGGGAGGTGGAGGACAACGCCCGGATGGCGAGACAGCAATGGAATCTTGGCCTCGAGAAATTGAATAAGGGTCCCTGGGGGTACAATCGAGCCATCTGGAACCGTGAATTTCAGACCGTCGCCCAGGAACTGGATGAACCGGCCCGATAAGCTTCACCCTCAGCAAAGTCCCAACCCGCACGTCAGCATGCAGTCTCCCGCCATCGAACCCGCCACCCTGAATACCGCCACGCATCGAGCCATTAGCCATCTGCTGAGCCTGCAAAAATCAGGGGGCGATTGGGAAGGCGAGATGGTCTGGTGCACGATGATACTGGCGCAGACCATCATTGTCCGCACCTTGGTGGGACGTCCCCATGAGGCGAGGGATCGACAACAAATCATCCGTCATTTCGAGGTGACCCAGGCTCCCGATGGCTCCTGGGGCATGCACCCCGAATCACCGGGATATGTTTTCTTTACCACCCTGGCCTATGTATCGCTACGGATGATGGGCTTGTCCGCGGATGATCCCATGCTTACCCGCGCGCGTTCCTGGTTGCATGCGCAACCCGGGGGGGTCAAGGGAATCCCTACATGGGGCAAGTTCTGGCTGGCCATTCTGGGTCTTTATGAATACCGGGGCATCAACGCCATCCCTCCGGAACTTTTTCTGTTGCCCGAATGGCTGCCGTTCCATCCCCGTCGCTATTATTGCCATACCCGGCTGATCTATCTTGGCATCGCCTTCATCGCCGGCAGCCGCTATCGGGCGCGTTTACCCGAGCCATTGCTGAGCGATCTGCGGGATGAACTCTATGATGAACCCTACGAAGGCATCGATTTCGCCGAGCTTAGACATTTCCTGGCGCCCGGCGATGTCTTTGTCCCGATCAGCCCCCTGCTTCGCCGCATCCATGACCTGCTGGCCTGGTTCGAACGCCTGCATGGCAAGAAAATTCGGCGGAAAGCCCTGCAGCATTGCCTGGACCGGATACTCTACGAACAACGGTCGACGCGTTACCAGGGGATTTCTCCAGTCAATGGCTTGCTGAACACTCTGGCGCTATTCAGCCACGATCCCAACCACCCGGATCTGGAACCCAGCCTTAAGGGAATCGAAGCCTGGCGCTGGGAGGATGAAGCCGAGGGCATTCGCTACGTCGGCGCCCGCTCGAATACATGGGATACGGCCTTTGTGCTGCAGGCGCTCAGCCTAGTGGAGAGACCCGATGAACGCATCGTCTCCGCCGTCAGCCGGGCGCAGGATTTCCTTGCCGACGCCCAACTGAGGGAGGAGTTGCCGAATTTCCACGAGTATTGGCGCGACCCGGGGTTGGGCGGCTGGTGTTTTTCCGATGGACGGCATCGCTGGCCCGTCAGCGATTGCACCGCAGAAGCGCTGAGCGGCTTGCTGAGCGTTTACGATAATCCCGGCTTCCATGAGTTGACCCGACTCGGAGAGGATCGCCTCAGGCAAGGCGTCGAATTCATTCTGTCCCGCCAGAATGCGGATGGGGGTTTTGGCACCTATGAACGTCGTCGGGCTGGAAAACTGCTGGAATTGGTCAACCCGTCCGAAATGTTCGGACAGTGCATGACGGAACTTTCCTACATCGAGTGTACGGCCTCTTCTGTCGCCACCCTGAGCCATTATCGGCGGCGCCATCCCGACTTGCCGGGGGGAACTATCGACCGTGCGATTCCGCGCGCCATCAAGCTCTTGAGAAATAAACAACTTCCGGATGGATCTTGGGCTGGTTTCTGGGGTATCAACTACACCTATGCGATCTTCCATGTCGCCAAGGCGTTCCGCATGGCTGGCATGCCCCCGGACGACCCATCCCTCGCACGGGCTTCGGCATGGCTGAAAAGCAAGCAAGGCGCGGATGGAGGCTGGAGCGAACATTACACGAGCTGTCTGAAAAATCGTTACGTCGAACACCCTGACCCGCAGGTCGTCATGACGAGTTGGGCCCTGCTGGCTTTGCTGGAGATTTTGCCTCCCGGCGACGACACCATCCAAAGAGGTATGAGGTGGCTGCTGAGTCGGCAATCGCGCGAGGGTGGTTGGCCAAGGCAGGCCGTCAACGGCGTTTTCTTTGGCGCCGCCATGCTGGATTATCGTCTGTACCACACATATTTCCCCGTTTGGGCACTGACAAGGTATACTTGTGGCCGAAATGGGCAATAAAAGTTGCACGGTCACAACGAGTGTTGCCAATTAGTTATTGCCTACCCCCGGTACTTGACGGCTCCTAACACGTTGGCTGATTGGCGTTGGAGAATCGTTTCAATGCAGTCCTAACGGCATGTGTAACATTTTTCGACTTTGGAATACGCGATGGGTAATCCCGACCTGATGATGGACAAACGCACAGTGAATCAGATGGACATCGATGTCCTTATCGCGGGGGGGGGCGTGGCGGGCTCGGCCGCCGCCGCCGCGCTGGCCCCCCTAGGCCTGGACATCCTCATTATCGAACCGAAAGCTTCTCACGGCCGTCGACTGGCCGGCGAATTGATCCATCCTCCAGGCATCGATGCGCTTAAGCAACTGGGCTTGCTCGACGATGAGTCCAGGATAGGCGCCGACATCAAAGGATTCTCGATCTATCCCTACGGGCACGACGCGGACAGCGACGAACCTATCGTTTTACCCTATAGCGAGGTAGAGGGACTTACGCATGGCGGCATGGCCATCGAGCATCAGACACTCAAGGATCACCTGCTGGAAAAAGTCACATCCTTTCCGGGCGTTGATGTGTGGCTGGGCGCCCGCGTCACGCAGATCAATAAGGAGCACTCCAGCTCGGATTACCATGCCATTGTTGCCACGGATGGCGGCGAGGCACGCATCAACGCCCGCCTGATCATCGGAGCTGACGGACCGATGTCGCAAGTTCGCAAATTCACGGGCATCGCCCATGAAACCCATCGCTATTCCGGAATGCTGGGTGTCGAAGTCGCCGATAACCACCTGCCCAATCCAGGGTACGGAAATATCTTCCTCAACCCTTTGGGAATCTCTTATGCCTACAGCGTCTGCCAAGGACGCGCTCGAGTCATGTTCGAAATACTCCGCGGCGATGATTCCAAGGATTCCATTCGCGAGCACCTGAAGTTCTTCCCGAGCGAATTCCGGAATGACATTGAGGCGGCCATGGCCGAGGATAAACTCCTGGCGGCGGCGAATTATCGTATCGTGCCCGAAACTAACGCCAAGGCCAATATTGCGTTGCTGGGGGATGCGCGGGGCTGCTGCCATCCGTTGACTGCCTCTGGGATCACCACTGCCGTCAAGGATGCCCTGAGTTTAAGAAACGAGTTGATTGCCTCGCGGTTTGACGTCCATGCCGCTCTGCGCCGTTATGCGATTGCCGCTGGCCGTGTTCAATTGACGCGCCGAACATTATCGGAAGAGTTACGCGAGGCTTTCCTTTCGCATACCGACGAGGCTAAGCTGCTCAATCAGTGTATATTTTCCTACTGGCGAAACAACCGGCAGGGTCGCGCCAAATCCCTGGCGCTATTATCCACACTGGACAGCAGCATACTGTCCATGGGATCTCAGTTTGCGTTTGTCGTTCTACAGGCCTTTCGTCTATTACCCGATCAGATGAGGGGGGGACAACTGGGCACTTGGCTGATTTCCATGAGCAAACTTGCGATAAAGAGCCTTAGCATACCTCAGGCGGCTTTCGCTCATTGGCTGAGAGAGCAGCAAGCAACAGCAAAATAAATCAACCAGCCTTAGAAAAAGGAAGGCTGTCATGCGACGGGTTGCAGACCATCGAATGCAGCCTGTTTCGAGTCGTTACAAGATCTATTATGATGGATGTGGGATTCGACCCACATCTTCCCCTCCTTCTATTGACCTAAGGATCAGTCAAGAGGATCGAAATAGCTTTTATCGACCCCACACTCCGGACAAACCCAATCATCGGGTATGTCTTCAAATAGGGTGCCTGGAGCCAACCCGGAATCCGGATCACCCAACTCTTCATCATATACCCATCCACAAGCGGAACAAATAAATTTTTTGTACTCACTCATCGCTAACTAGCCGTATGGTTTGGTTGAAAATATCATTTTACGTCGTGCACGCATTGACGAAAAGATGCGAAGACTAAACCTGGATTCGATAACCACCTCCAGGCATAGCCAGGGATTTTCCCGAAATCTTAATTGACAGGATCCATACCCTAAATATGACGGCGAAGTCAGCACTGACAGTACGCCATTCAGACCATGAGCCTAAGCAATTCCTGCCCCACATGTCGGGCAATTCGGGTTCTTCGGCAAACGAATGCGTTGCCAGTCCATGGCGATGGCGTC
>Ga0233420_10000539_pt1 | contig 15932 bp, 13 predicted proteins | sample Watercolumn_Mata_4_FD_183009 | JGI IMG/M metagenome (GOLD analysis project Ga0233420, IMG submission 183009) | Freshwater microbial communities from Lake Matano, South Sulawesi, Indonesia - Watercolumn_Matano_2014_102_MG | ecosystem: Environmental > Aquatic > Freshwater > Lake | place...
GTTTCGCGGTTGTAAATAATACCTAATCCGCCTCCGATATTTAGATACTCCAGATTAATGCCTTTCCCCCTTAATCTCCCGATAAAATCAACCATCTTGGTTATGGCAGAGACATAAGGCGCGCTTTCGGTAATCTGTGAACCTATGTGTATATGTAAACCGGTGATCTTTATATTGCTCAAGGCCTTGCGCAACAAAAAAATCTGATATGCGCTTTTAAAATCTATCCCGAATTTATTAGTGATTTTTCCGGTGGTAATATATTTATGAGTCTTGGGCTCGACATCCGGGTTTATGCGTATGGCAACCTGCGTAATCCTGTTTAGCTTTCGCGATATCCGGTTAATATTCTCTAACTCAGGGACACTCTCAACATTAAAAAACAGAATTCTCCTTCTTATGCCCTCTTCTATTTCGCTGTCAGTCTTTCCTACGGAGGCATATACTATTTTATTTGCCGGGCAGCCTGCCTGAATTGCGCGGAAGAGCTCCCCTCCTGAGACAATATCTAACCCGGCGCCTTTATCTACAAGCGCTTTTAGAATTGCAAGATTAGAATTGGCTTTTACGGAATAGCAAACAAGCGGATTAAGCCGCTGGAACGCTGTTTTCAATTTAATAAAATGGTCAATAAGGGTATGGTAGCTGTAGATATAAAGCGGAGTGCCGAACCTTTTAGCCAGCTCCTCTACTCTTACCCTCTCGCAGTATAAATTATTCCCTATATATTTGAATTCGTGCATATATGTTAACCAAGTTTCATGTTTAGCGTGTGTCTTGTTTCTCGCAGGAATATAACCCTATTGCTTTCCGTCTTTGCTTCCGCGTGCTGAAAATTTTCGCCGTGCACTGCGGCTTACGCCTCGCTTTCGGTCAAGGTGACTAACGCTTGCTCGCTTCCTTTCGCTCGGCGTAATTCCTTGTGCACGCCAATCCTTAAACGCTGTGCCGAAAATTTTCTAATGCACGCTCCAGCAAAGCCGTAAATCAATTTAAGACAGCCGCTGAATTCCTACCTCTTAATCGATTTCTTTGATTTAACTGAAACTAATGGGTCAAATAACTTAACTATTTCTCTTTTGATAAGCTTATTGCAAAACTTTTTCAATAAGCTTTCGGGCATTTCTTTTATCTGAATATCATTATCAATAGAATACTTCACAAGTTTACCGATAATAGTATGCGCTTCTTTAAATGGTATTGTCTTATCTACGAGGTAATAAACTAAATCCGTAGCATATAACGACTCATCTTTTAACTGTTCCCCTATTCTTTCCTTATTAAATTTAAGCGTTTTGATGAGCCCGGTTAATACCTTTAGCTCTAGCAAAACTATCTCAAAAGAATTAAACAACGGCTCTTTATCTAGCTGCATATCTCTGTTATAAGTCAGGGGCAAGCCCTTCATCATAGTAAGAACACTTATCAAATTACCATATAATCTGCCTGCATATCCTCTCACTAATTCCAATACATCCGGATTCTTCTTTTGAGGCATAAGAGAGCTTCCTGTGCAAAAAGCCTCATCAATTTCTACAAAACCAAATTCATTTGTAGACCAGATAATCAAATCTTCGGCAAGCCTTGATAAATGCATTGCCAGAATTGATAAGGCGCTGATTATTTCAATCACAAAATCCCGGTCAGAAACCGCATCAAGCGAATTAGCTATAGCCTCTATATGAAATGCCTCCTTGCAACCCGGTATCTCTTCTAGAAATTCTTCTGCTTTTGTTTTATAGGTCTGCGAATCAATGGGTGTGCCAGCAACAGCGCCGGCCCCCATTGATATAATCATGTTCTCAGAAACATACCCCAGTCTTTTACTATCCCTGCTTAGCATAGAAATATACGCACCAAGATAATCCTTTAGGTAAACCGGCTGAGCATGCTGTAAATGAGTAAAACCGGGGATAATAATACCCTGATTTTGATTTACTATTTTTTGTATAGCGCTATTTAACTTTCCAATATCAACCTGCACTTTAACCATAGCCATATTGCAATACATTTTAGTAGCAAACACAACCTGGTCATTTCTCGATCTAGCAGTATGCAGCTTTAAAGCCAAATCGCCGACTTTTTTCTGTAATTCATTTTGAACATAGGTATGGATATCTTCGGCTTTTGGGTCTAATTTGAATTTCCCCTTTTTAATATTTTCCAATATCGAATCTAAACCACCGAATAACTTCCTTGCTTCATCGGAAGTTAAATATCCGCTCTTCTTTAATATTTCAACATGGGCCATAGAACCGAGTATATCGTACTCGGCAAGCTTATAGTCATATTGTATTGACTTTGTAAATTCCTCTACCAATGGGTCTGTTTTCTTGGTGAATCTCCCGCCCCATAATTTTTTTGCCATCGTTTCTCCTCAATGAATGCTTATATAAGATTACTGCTTGAGCGGGTGGCGCCGGGGATGCCTCGAGCCAAATTTGGCGAGAGGCGCCCCGCGACAGGACCCGCTCAACATCATTATTTTCGATAGGGCATACCCCAGATTTTAATAAAGCCTTCTGCTAATTTCTGGTTAAATTTGTCCTCTTTCCCGTAGGTGCTCAGTTCTTTTTTATAAAGCGAGTATGGAGATTTTCTCGCTACCGGGATACAACTTCCTTTAAATAACTTTAATTTAATCGTCCCCGTAACGTGCTTTTGCGTAGAATTCACAAAACTATCTAGCGCCTCTTTCAAATGAGAATACCACAGGCCGTAGTAAACTAATTCCGAATACTTAAGCGAAATGAGCTCCTTAAAATGCGCCAATTCCCTGTCAAGTACCAGGCTTTCTAATTCTTTATGCGCGGTATGAAGTATAGTCGCAGCCGGCGCCTCATAAATCTCTCTTGACTTAATACCCACAAGCCTGTTTTCCACAAGGTCGCTCCTGCCTACGCCGTGCAGTCCGCCGATTTCATTTAGATAGTTAATTAGATTTCTTAGTTTTAATATTTTTCCGTCTATTTTCTTAGGTACGCCTTTTTCAAAATAAATCTCTATATATTTTGGATAAGAAGAGTGACCTGTGGGGCCCTTAGTGATTAAATATGCATCCTCAGGAGGCTCTTGCTCCAAATTTTCCAATACGCCTGCCTCTATGCTAATTCCCCAGATATTCCTGTCAATGCTATAAGGCTTTTTCTTAGTCACGTCAATGGGGATATTATACATATTGGCATACTCTATCTCTTCTTCCCGCGATTTAAACTCCCAGACCCTAACGGGAGCAATAATTTCTAAACCAGGGTCTAATATGCCTGCGGTAACCTCAAATCTCACCTGGTCATTGCCCTTTCCTGTGCAGCCGTGGGCTACTGCATGCGCCTTTTCTTTATGGGCTATCTGGACGAGATATTTGGCAATCAGGGGTCTGCCTAACGCTGTAGCAAGCAGGTATTTTCCCTCATAAACAGCATTTGCCTTTAGAGCAGGCAGGACAAAATCTTCCACAAATTCATCCTGAAGGTCTTTAATATAAACTTTTGCTGCCCCTGCTGCAAGCGCCCTTGCCTCTATAGCCTCAAAGTCTTCGCCCTCTCCTAAGCCCTGGCCCAAATCAGCCACAAAACAAACAACTTCAAACCCTTGCTCTTTAAGCCATCTTATGGCGCAGGAGGTGTCCAGCCCGCCTGAATAAGCCAAAACTACTTTCTTCATCTTCTGCGCATCTCCCAATCTATGTCTGCCTTGTCACGGGACAGTCCCTGCTAGCAACGCTTATTTTAGCAATCTTATTAGAATTGCCTTCTGTACATGCATCCTGTTTTCTGCCTGGTCAAAAACAATGGAATTCGCACTATCAATAACCTCATCGGTTATCTCTTCGCCTCTATGTGCAGGTAAACAGTGCATAATAAGTGCTTTCTTTTTAGCAAATTTAACTAAATTCTTATTAACTTGAAATTCTCTAAATACCTTCTTTTTCCCCTGAGCCTCTTTTTCCTGGCCCATACTCACCCAGACATCGGTGTATATGACATCCGCTCCCCTAACCGCGTCAATTGGATTATTAAATAAATTGATGGAAGTACCTTTGGATTTAGCAATGGCCTTTGCCTCTTTTAAGACCGATTTATCCGGTTCATATCCTTTCGGCGCGCCTACGTTCATATTCACGCCGCATTTTGCCGAGGCATAAAGCAAAGAATTACAGACATTATTGCCGTCTCCGATATAAGCTAAAGTTACGCCTTTTGTCTTTTTTAATTTCTCTCTTATCGTATAGGTATCTGCCAAGGCCTGACAGGGATGCGAGAAGTCTGATAAACCGTTTATTACCGGCTTATCCGAATATTTAGCCAGCTCTAAAATATTCTTGTGCTCAAATGTCCTGAGCACTATTGCGTCAACGTATCTGGAAAGGGTTTTAGCCACATCTTTTATTGATTCCCTCACCCCCAGGTTTACATCCGGTCCTAAGTAAATAGAGTTGCCTCCTAACTGATACATCCCTACCTCAAAAGAGACCCTGGTCCTGTTAGAGGGTTTCTGAAAGAGCAACACCAAGGTCTTACCCGCTAAAACCTTGCTGAATTTAGGCTTATTTTTCTTAAGTTCATCTGTAAGCTCGAAAATATGTTCGATTTCTTTAGTTGTTAAGTCTTTAATGGAAATAAAATCTTTTTTCATATTATAGCCCCTTCAAGACATCTTCCAATATGCTTATTGCCTTATCAGTCTCTTTCTTGGCTGTGTTCAAAGCCGGCATTAATCTCAAGACTTTATCATGCGTGCAATTAATCAAAAGCCCCTTTTCAATACATTTCTCTACAATTTGTTTTCCTTCGGTATTTAATTCCAGGCCCGCCATTAGGCCTATGCCCCTTACCTCTTTTATAATTGCATATTTATTTTTTAATTCATTGAGTTTTGAAAAAAGATATTCGCCTAAATTGGTCGCATTTGCAAGCAATTTCTCTTCCTGTATAGCGCCAAGGACCGAAAGAGCAGCCTTGCATATAACAGGTCCCCCTCCGAATGTAGAGGCATGCATACCGGGGCCTAATATATCGGCAATTTCTTTTTTTACTACCATCGCGCCTATGGGCAGCCCCCCTCCAAGAGCTTTAGCCAGCGTCATTATATCGGGGGTTATGCCGTAGTGCTGATAGCAGAATAATTTTCCTGTCCTTCCGATGCCGGTTTGAACTTCATCTACGATTAAAAGCAAATTTTTCTCATCGCAGATTCTTCTTAAAGACAAAACAAAATCTTTCCCGGCTACATTAACGCCTCCCTCGCCCTGAATCAGTTCTAACATTATAGCCACTGTTTTATCCGAAAGCGCGTTCTTAACACCTTCAATATCGTTAAACTTGACTGTCTTAAATCCCTCTGGCAAAGGCTCGAAGCCTTCCTGGTATTTTTTCTGGCCTGTGGCAGCTAACGCGGCGAGAGTCCGTCCGTGAAATGAATTCTCAAAGGTAATGATTTCGTATCTGCCCTTGCCGAACCTGCGGCTGAATTTTATGGCTGCCTCATTTGCCTCAGCCCCGGAATTGCAGAAAAAGACTTTTGCCGGATAAGTCCGATAGATTATCTCCCTGGCTAATTTTGCCTGGGATATATGATAATAATTATTGGGGATAAATATTAATTTGGAAACCTGCTCGCGCACTCCCTGCATAACCTTGGGATGGCAATGGCCGAGATTACCCACTCCCCAGCCCGGGAAGAAATCCAGATACGCCTTTCCGTGAATATCCCAAAGCCGTGAACCCTTTCCTTTGACAAACACCAAAGGAACCTTGGTATAGGTCGGCATTATATATTCTTTATAGCTATCGAAGACTTCTTCTAATCTCATTTTTAAAAATTGCTAGTTACTTGACAATCTCTGTCCCGATCCCCTTGTCGGTAAATATCTCCAAAAGCAAGCCGTGTGGGGTGCGCGCATCAATAATATGTGTCTTTTTTACGCCATTTTCCAGCGCATCAATGCAGGCCCTGATTTTAGGAATCATACCCTGCTGGATTATTTTATTTTCGACTAAACCCTTTGCTTCTCCAACGGTCAGAGTGGATAAAAAAGAATGCTGGTCTTCGGGATTACGCATAATACCCTTTACATTGGTAAGTATAACCAGTTTTTCCGCTTCAAGGCCACCGGCTATACTTGCCGCTGCCTCATCTGCGTTGACATTATAAGTTTTTTTGTCTTTGCCTATGCCCATCGGCAGGATTACCGCTATTTTGTCCTGTCTCAATTCCTCTAATACCGGCCGATTATCCGTACCGATAATATGGCCCACTAACCCTAAGTCTATCTTTGATTTTTTCTTTTCAACCTGGATTATGTTTTTATCTTTGCCATTTAAGCCGATACATTTCGCGCCCAGTTCGGATAACTCTTTGACAATAAGGTCATTTAGGCTTTTCAATTCCTCTTCCACTACCTCCAGGGTTTCCTCATCGGTTACCCGCATCCCGTCTACGAATTCGGATTTCTTACCCGAGGTGCGCATACGCTCGCTTATATTAGGGCCCCCTCCGTGCACTAACACAGGTCTCAGGCCCATAAAATTCAAGAAGACAATATCCTCTAAAACCCCTCTTCTTATCTTCTCCTCTCCCAATATGCTGCCGCCGTATTTAATGACGATTATTTTCTTATGAAACTTCCTTATGTAAGGAAGCGCTTCAATCAGAACATCTGCCTTCTTAATCGCCTCTTCCATTTTTAGTTATATTCTGCGTTTATTTTAATATATTCGGGAGTCAAATCCGAAGTATAAACTATGGCGCTAGATTTACCCCTGTTAATTGATACGTCAACATTTATATCTTTTTTATTTAAAGGGCTTACCTTTATTTTCAGGTTTTTTTCTTTTACCTCAATGCCGCTTGCGCCTATGCTCGCCACAATCCTGCCAAAATTAGGATTTTCCCCGTACATCGCGGTCTTAAAAAGGCTGGAGTTGGCAATGCTTAATGCAACCTGCTTTGCTTCTGCAAAATTCTTCGCCTTCTCCACTTTAATTTTAATAAATTTGCTTGCGCCTTCAGCGTCTTTAACAATCATTTTTGCCAACTCAAGGCAAACTACATTCAAGCCACGAATAAACAAATCAAAATATCTGCTTTGGTCAATCAAATAATTTCTGGCAGCGCCATTTGCCAGCATGATTACGCTGTCGTTTGTGCTCATACACCCGTCAACGGTTATGCAGTTAAAAGAATTATCCACGCAAAAACTTAAGGCTCTATTAAGCGCCCTTTGCGTAATATTGGCGTCGGTTAGAATAAATGCCAGCAGCGTAGCCATATTCGGCGCAATCATCCCTGCGCCCTTGGCAATGCCGCAGATTGTAATAACTTGCTTACCAATCTTAAATTCCACAGTGAGCTCTCTGGCAAAGGTATCCGTAGTCAAAATGGCTGATTTTGCTTTATCTATACCCTTCGTAGATAACTCCGCAACTAATCCAGGGATACCTTTTTTAATCTTATGCACCGGCAGGCGTCTTGCGATGATACCCGTAGAAGCAACCAGCACATTATTTTTTTTTATATTTAAGGCGTCGGCTAATACTTTAGTTGTAGACTCCGCGTCTTTTATTCCGGAATTACCCGTAAAACAATTGGCATTTCCGCTATTTGCGATTATCGCCCTGAAAACCTTATTCTTCTTGAGGTGCCTCTTATTTAGTTGAATGGGCGCAGCCAGGATTTTACTGGCAGTAAATTGACAGCTGGCTTTTGCAGGGGTATCGGAATAAAATAAGGCCAGGTCTAATTTGCCGGCTTTCTTAATACCGCAAGCTATCCCGTTAGCCTTAAAATCTATAGGCAGAATTGCCTTCTCATATATTCTCATAACAATGCCGTATATTCGGGCAATTTATACATAATATTCATATTCTGCACAGCCTGGCCGCTAGCGCCTTTTAATAAATTATCTATGGCCGCAATGATAATTATGCTGCTGGCCTCGTCTTTTATCCCGATATCGCAGAAATTTGTTCTTAGCACATCCTTTAGCCTCGGGAAATCCCCTTCATCCCTGATTCTTATAAATGGCTCTTTTTTATAGAATTTCTTGTATAAAGCAGTCAGGTTTTGACTTTTGACTTTTGACTTTTGACTTTTTTTCACATATATCGTGCTTAAAATTCCCCTGTTCAAAGGCAATAGATGCGGCACAAAGGTCACGCTTATTTTTTTACCGGCTAATTTTGACAATTCCTGGTTAATCTCAGGAGAATGCTGATGCGCATTTACCTTATAAGCCTTAAAATCCTCATTGGGCTCCGAGAACAGGAGGCACTCAGCGAGCTTTCTACCTGCGCCGGTTACCCCTGACTTGGCATCGATGATTATTGAGCCTGTTTCAATTAAATCAAAAGCCGCAAGCGGAGCCAAGGCCAGTATATTTACCGTCGGATAACACCCGGGGTTGGCAATAAGCCGGGCATTCTTAATTTTATTGCGATAGATTTCAGGCAGGCCATAGACAGCCTCGCTAAGATTTAGTTTATCTTTATGTCTTATGTTATAAAATTTTTCATAAATTTTTGTATCCTTCAACCTGTAATCCGCACTCAGGTCAATGACCTTTTTACCTGACTTTAATAACCCGGGCGCGAGCTCCATCGAGACAGTGTGAGGCAATGCCAGAAACACCAAATCGCAGTTGGCGGTAATTTTCTTTATATCTGGTGAGCCGCAGATAAGATTTATCCTGCCTTTAAACCTGGGGAATATTTCCGATATGCCTTTCGGCTTCTCTATCTTGGCAGAAAGGTTTGTTATTCTTACGTCAGGGTGCCTTAAAAGGATATCAATTAATTCCTCACCGGCGTAACCCGTTGCCCCTCCAATACCTACGTTAATCATCAGCGTCTCCTTATTTTTATAGGTTCATATTAAGATAAAAAACATACATAGTCAAGGATTTTCTCGTCGGGCATATAAAACAAAAATCCCGCTTTCCAGCGGGATTTCTATTTTTTACCCTAACTACTATCTACTAACTACTATCTACTGCATTATACTACCTCTTTGTCCACTGGAAGCGTTTGCGCGCGCCCTTCTGGCCGTATTTCTTACGCTCTTTCATGCGCGGGTCGCGAGTCAGGAAACCCTGCTTACGCAATAAATCCTTGAAATTCGGCTCGGCTAATATTAAAGCGCGTGAAATACCCAGCCGCAGAGCTCCTGCCTGTCCGGTAAGTCCGCCCCCCTTAATAACAGCGTCGATGTCATATTTATCCGTATTATTAGTTACTGCCAAGGGCTGCGTTACGATAATCCTGTCTGTCTCTCTCAGGAAATATCTTTCAAACGGCCTGTCATTTACCACGATCTCTCCCTTGCCGGCAGCAAGATTAACTCTTGCCACTGATTCTTTACGCCTGCCTACTGCAGTATATTTTGTGAGCTGGTCCATATATAATTAAACCTCCAAGACTACGGGATTCTGGGCTTTCTGAAGATGCTTATCATCAGCATAGACTTTTAATTTCTTCAACATACAGCGGCCAAGAGGCCCGCCGGGCAACATCCTTCTTATTGCCAGTTGAACAACTGTCTCGGGTTTTTTTGCAAGTAATGTTTCTAAAGAGACCTCTCTTAATCCGCCGGGATAACCCGAATAACGGCGATACACCTTCTGTTTAGGCTTCCTTCCTGTAACCCTAATCTTTGAGGCATTTATTACAATAACGCCGTCTCCGGTATCAAGATGCGGGGTAAATATAGGCTTATGCTTGCCTCTTAAGATCACAGCTACCTTAGCGGCAAGCCTTCCCAGGACTTTATCCTTGGCATCCACAAGATACCACTGCCTCTTTATGTCTTCTTTTTTCGCCGTGTATGTCTTAGTCATAGAAAATAAAGTATACCATATTTTAAGGGTAAGTCAAATAAATTTTATTTTTATTGTGAACGCAAATAATTATCTCTTCCGATTTTTAAAGATAGCAATTGCCTCTATTTCCACTAAAAGTTCAGGACGGCATAGGGTTGCTTCTATACAAACGCTGGCGGGAAACGGATTTAATTTCTGCTTCCTGTAAAACCAATTTCTGAATTCATTAAATTTATCGTAATGCCGCATATCTTTCAAATAGCACCTGGTTTGAGCTATATCGCGCCAACTTGCCCCTTCAGACCGAAGCAAGGCTGAAATATTATCGAAGGTGCGTTTTGCCTGAAGCATAAAATCTCCCGGTTTATATGTTTTGCCTTTTTTATCTACGCTTGCAGTCCCGGAAATAAACAGGATATTTAATTCTCCAAAATTAACCCTGATGCCCCGCGAAAATGATTTATTGTATTCAATGGGTTCGTTTAAAAAAAGCGGGGCGTGGATAGCTTTTTTTATAATCTTGCTTGTAGCCATTATTCCAATGTCTCCTCTCTATAGCGATTCTCTATCTAATATTAAAATGTGAAAAACAATCTTTTAATGCCTTCCCTTCGTTAGGATGAGTCTTTACGTCCATTATATATGCCAGGGTAGCGAATATATCCCTATGGTAGACTGGCCGGTTAATAGTCATTCCTTTCTTAATATCCGGTCCGTAGATGTACATCCAGACACGGCCAGGGTTATTATGCGGATTCTCGGTATGGTGCATATAATATAAGTTTCTTGCGCCGTCCGGGCAGACGATTAAATAGGTATTGTTTTTATAAAAAGGGTCGTTTTGAATCATTTGCCATATCTCAAAAATCATCTCATCGGAACGTTTTAAGCTCAGCGCGTAGCGCGCAAAAGTATCGTAATGGCCTGTCTCCACTCCCCCCATCGCAAGCTGAATCATCTTCGGCTGGAATTCGCGGACAATCTTCTTAAAGAACCGGTAGTATACTTCATCAAGGCTATCCCACATATAAGCGCGAAAGCTCTGAAAATCATCCCAAAGCTTCTTGAAGGATTTTACAAAGAGCCGCTCCTGCTTTGTAAATAGAGCTTCTAATTCCGGAGTCGTCACTAAAGTTAGCGGCACTTCAGAAGGATAGGTATCATTCATATAACCAGCGCAACTGTAATAAGTACGAGTGTGCCAGTACTGTTTAACTGACCATAGCTTATTTAACGGTAAACTATATTTCTTCCTTACATATTGAAAAATGGAGGGGGTATCTATTTTACAATAGATATGCCAATTCCTACCGGTGTTAATGGCATCAAGCGCAGGCATGTGGAATTCCTGGTCCAGGCAAACCAGATTAGCATAGACCGTGCCTTCCACGCGCATATTATTCCAGAGGTTGGGCATATATTGATGGGTGGTATCTGCGATGCTTTCGCTGTTCCTGACTCCGCTTAAGGTTATTATGATTACATTCGGTATATCTTTATCAGACGGCTCTGGCGCAGCCAGCGCAAGGCCCTCTTTGAAGAACAGGAGGAAAAGGGTTATCCCGCAGATTATTTTCACTCTTGATTTACTAAAGCCCATCTTACCTTCTTACCATTTTTAATAACCTGCCATAAATACCGTAAATAAGATAATTTTTTGTTTCGGCGATGGCTGTCTTTACGAATTCAAATTGAAGAGCTGTTGATGGCAGGGCCTCGTTGTTTATAATCTTTCCGTCTGCAACGCGTAAATAAAATAGCCTTGAATCTATATCAACGGCAACGTTATCGTTAACTCTCTTGAATATATCGGCTTCGTCAGGGAACCCCCCTGTATATATTGTAGAAATAATAAAATTAATTCCTCCATTAAAATTTATGGCATTGGATAAATTATAGAATAACCCCTTCGTCTCTTTAAGGCGCCTCTCCCATAATCTCCTGCCTGTCAGCATATCTACTGAAGCCATAAAATAATCTCCGCCTTTCCTGGAAGGTAACAATATGGTATCGTTTACGATGAAATAATACCTGGTTGTCCTGGGAAAAGTTACCCACATAATCCTTTGGTCCACGCCTTCTAATTGAAATTCCCAGCCTATTTTTAAAGAGCCGTCTTCAAGACGATAATTTATCAACCTTCGAAACGGCGCTATCGCCAATAAATTTTCCTTATGGGCTTCTAAAAAATAACGCCCTATTTCGCTCATGCTGAGTTTATCTTTTAATTTTCCGCTTTTAGCATCAATTACGTACACATCCGGGCTGATATGTAATATTATATGGTTATTGACAAAGAATAATTCCGGCCATACCTCTTTATCGCGGTCTATAAAATTAAGCGCAAAATCACCTCGCAGGTTAAGCCCTTTATCCAATACTTTTATACTGTCTAAGGATGATGACAATAAGTATATGCGCTCGCTGGCAATGGCTATCTCCATAGCCCCTTTCATATTTAGCTCGCAGGATTTCCGGCAATAGCCGGTAAGCGGATTTATAGAATAAACTCTATTGCCGTGCACAACAATAAGTTTTTCATCAAGGAATTTAGTATAAAACATTACATTGCTGGCAAATAATCTACTAGCTTCAAATGGCCATCGTCCGGCAGTGGGAGGTAATTGTATTTCTTTCTTAAACATCTCTTGTTTATTCGTCAAGCTCCAGATATAGGAACCGTCATTCATATTCATTGCCACGACATTTATATTATCGTTGATAATGAGGACATTATCATATAAATATGCCTCTATATTATCTGTATACATATGCCTGCCCTTATTTTTTTCCTGGTCGCTTTCCAAAACAGGGCCGTAAAATAACTTCCTCTCCCAAAGGATATCCCCTGTTTCGTTAATGCACAGCAGCTGGTTGCGGTTTAAGGCTAGAAAAAAACCCGGCAACCCCTGGCCTTTTATTATCTCTACGGCAAGAGGCATTGTCTTTTCTACCCTGAACTGTGAATTCTTATCGTTACGATGCTGATTGGTATCTTTCTTAGCTATACATTCGTTATTCCTATCTGTTTGATAGAGAATACCGCTTTCCCTAAGAAAGTTGCCAAATTTCATTTCTACATCGCGAAAGGTAACCACATCGTTTCCATACAGATTTTGTAATTCAATACAAAACTCTTGCCATACAGGGTGTTGTAATTTCTCAATATTATCTGCAATAAAAGGAAATACCTCTTCTAAAGGAATACTGAATACTTTAACCTCAGACAATAATTTACTTCTCAGCTGTATTGCCTCGGCGCTTTCTGCATCTGCTTGGAGCGCTTTAACTAAATTATCTTTTATACCCTCCCTTTGTTTTAAATACTCGGCAGAATAAGAAGATGTTTGATTAAAGGGGTATTTTTGGCCAGATGCGTCTAAGCAGAATAAAGTTTTGCCGTCGTTAACAAATAAAAACCGTCCTTCGGCATTCAATAACCATCCTTTTTTAAGAGTGCTCACTTCTGCATGGGCTGCGTTATTATTGTCTATCCTCAGGTAATGGATTGTATCGCCCACCTTGAATAAGGCTTCATTTATATTAGGATAAAAAACGCCTTTTAGGCTACCGCCTTTTATAGTAGTGCGGTATATCTGCCGGCCTGAATCCAATTCCACGACCCTTATTTCTATATTTTTGCCTTTATTGATATCTTCTTTTTCTAAGAATATCGCCTTCCCCCTACGAACCCCGATTACATAAAATTTCTCTGAATCAAGCAATATTTCGTCTCTTGCGCGTCCGTCTCTTGAATCCAGTATATATAAATAATCCGATTCGCGAGGCTTGTAGTACAATAAATTATTATCGCCTGTTTCAATAAACTGAGTATCATACGGGATAGAGCCTTTATTTAAAGCCTTATCGTTGTAACGGCCGCTCTTCCAGTATTCAAACACCTTGTAATTCTTAGGGGTATATTTCCTAAGCCAGGTAATCTTGCCGTTATTGGGATTTAGGCATATCAACGCTCCATGATTTGTCCCTATAAAAACCTTATCATCCGCAACTGCAGATATCGCGCAGACAGGAGAAAAAAAGCAGGAAAGCCCGATATAAGTGCTCCATTCTATAGCGCCTCGCTGGCAATCAAAGCCGCAGGCCCAAAGCTCTCCTCTCGTATTAATAAGGCCTGTGACTAAGATATCCCCGATTCTAATCGGTTTTGTGCACAGGGTATATTCTCCCAGGCTCTTCTCCCAAAGAACCTTGGGCGTAAGCGGATTTTCTAAAGTAACGGCAACCAGCCTTCCATCCAGCTCGGAGAATAACATATCGCCTGACAAGAGAAATTCATAACCATAAGAATTATAATGTATATTGCGGAAGGTTTGATAATACTGGCAACCGCTTTTATCAGACCCTCCCATAGACCATATTTCCTTTCCGCTAAGCAAATCAACACAAAACATTTGATATTCATTCCTTAATATTAGCGCATCTTTATAAAGAACCGGGAATATCAAATCTTCCTCGTAGCGTTTTATCCACTGCCGCAGGTCGTAAAAGAAATCATTCACGTAATCATCTTTCAGCCTATAGGACCAGATTTCTTTGGCTTCCCTCGCCGGTTTTTCATATAAACCATAGCCTGCATTCTTAAATATATGGCCTTGTTCCCGTTTTCCTACCGTAAGCGCCCCTCCTTCATTTAATAATTTATTTTCTCTATATTTAAGCTTTAAATTGTTGAAGTACACATATTCAGCCTGAGGTTGAAAATATTTAATATTTAGGCTGCGTTTATCGTCATCATAAAAAGGAGAGTCTATTTCTGCCGGCGTATTATTAATGAAAATGTCTTCTCTGAAATAGTAAAAATCTTCTTTTTGAGAAAGGATTCTTTCAATGAGCTTACTTAATATTCCCCCGCGGAATTTATTTTTTCCAGTCTCTCTTTAATTGCATTAAGTTCTTCATAAGAAAGCAAAGAAAGTTTCTGATAAATCTTAAAATAATTTAAAATGTCTCCCGCGGATAAATAATTATTTAAAGTTATAAGATTTGCCTCTTTCGACACTCCCAAAGAAGCTATCTTTTCTCTTTCTTCTAACGTACTTGCTTCTGAGTCTTTAGCGGCGTATAGGCATACAATAGATACCATAATACTGAATAATAAAACCCTGCTTAAGATTTTGCTAATACTTACGCTGTCTTTCATATGTATTATTAGAGTACTCTGTTTATGATAGGATGGGGAACGAGCCATCTTAACACCCCGAATCTCATTTTACAAGAAAAGTTTCAGCCCTTCTCGATGCCTGGTTACATATCTGTGTTGTATTTTTTATTTTAACCGGTTATACTTTAAGATATTATCAGAGATAATAACATTGTATATGGAACACGCCATAAGTTCATATCCCTGCTTATTGGGGTGCGTGTTATCATATAAAAATAAATCTGCAAGGTTTGATTTCTTTAGCTTTTCATAAAAGGTTAGGGAATGATTAACAAAGGGCACATGGTAACGCAGCGCCACTTCTTGCGCTAAGTCCATTCCATATGATTGTCTACGGGGATAAGACTGGAGGATTATCTTTATTTTGTTTCGCTGGGCCAATTTCGCCATTTCTGTCAGGTTATACTCAAGCAATGCCTGCAGGATTTCTTTGCCTACCTTCTCATATCGCCTTACCTGCCTAAAGCAATCTATTCCTGATTCCGAAGGCATGCCTTTACTATTTAATAAGATAATCTTCAGCATCTTATAAGTCCTAAAATTAGAAAGCAATATCCGTAGTTTAATATTCAATCTCTCGGCGAATCCTTTTTTACCTATGAACATATAAATATTGCTGTCAGCAAAATTCCAGGGGTCATTTGCCCCTGTTAAAACCACCACTAAATCTACGTTTTTATTTTTATCGAGTATATCCTCTAGATATTTAAGATGCTGGCTTGAGCTGGATCCCGGAACTGCTAGATTGAAAACCTTAAAATGTATTTTATGGTCTCTTTGATTCAACATTTTTTCCAGCTGTCTTGGGTAATTATTTTCTCTGTCTACTCCCCAGCCATAGGTGATAGAATCTCCTAAGCATACAATGTTAAAATTATCTTTTCTGGCAGCCTTGTTTAAATCCGGGATTCTTAAATAAAGAAACCCGAGTAA
>Ga0233420_10000540_pt1 | contig 15929 bp, 19 predicted proteins | sample Watercolumn_Mata_4_FD_183009 | JGI IMG/M metagenome (GOLD analysis project Ga0233420, IMG submission 183009) | Freshwater microbial communities from Lake Matano, South Sulawesi, Indonesia - Watercolumn_Matano_2014_102_MG | ecosystem: Environmental > Aquatic > Freshwater > Lake | place...
TGGGCGCCAATTATTGAACGGTTAAAGTCCAAGTTTGTTGTTTATGCTGTAGATTTGCCGGGCTTTGGTGATTCGCCATTACCTAAACCGTACTCTTTGGCAGATTACATTTCTGATTTAAAAGATCTTTTGGTAAAAGAAAAAATTAACAGACCAGTCCTGATAGGTCACAGTTTTGGTGGTCAAGTGGCGGCGAAATTTGCTATTTTATATCCAGAAAAGATTTCTAAACTAATCTTAGTGGATGCGGCCGTTTCTCGGCGCAATGATGCCCGCATGAAGTTTAATATTAAACTAGCTCGCGTGGGCGGAGAATTTATTCAAATGACTCCCCTTGGCAGGTTTTATCCATTACTTAGAAAATGGTACTACCAATTACGGGGATGGTCGGGGAGTGATTATTGTCAGGCTGTCAGCACACCAAATTTACAAGCTACGGCGAGTATGATTTTTCGAGAAGATCTAATGGACCAATTGTCTCAAATAAAAACTTCCACACTTTTGATTTGGGGGCAAAATGACCCAGATGAAATTACCCCATTAACTATTGGTCGGCAAGTCAAGGAAAAAATTTCTACGGCAAAATTAGTGATTATTCCCAACGCTGGCCACTTTTCTTATTTAGATAATCAAAAATTATTTTGTCAAGAATTAGAAAAATTCGTATGACCTTAAGATCACAACTTTATCTTTTACAGTTGGAAGAATATGATTTGGGCCGGTTTAATCAGTGGTTAAAGGATAACTCGAACAAGGAAGTAGTAGAAAAAAAAGGAAAATTAGTGTGGACGATCAAAGCAAAAATAATTTATTTTTTGGCAAAACTTACCGGCTCTTTGGTTTTAGCGGTTAAACTTTATACTCCAGTGGATTTCCTAACCAAAAAAATTTTAGTAATGGCCGCAAAATTAAAGTTATTTTTTCTTCATAGAAAATTGGTAGTGATCGGTATCACCGGTTCGTGGGGGAAAACAACGACCAAGGAAAAGGTAGCCCTTACTTTAGTGCAAAAGTATAAAGTTTTTAAAACCGTTGGCAACCACAACACCATTTTAGGGGTGGCCATGGATGTTTTAAAAATGCCTTTTAAAACGGAAGTTTTTGTTTGCGAGATGGGAGCTTACAAGCGGGGAGATATTAAAGAAATTTGTGAACTGGTTCATCCCAAAATTGGCATCATTACTGTCATTGGCCCTATGCATTTGGAAAGGTTTAAAACCGTGGAAGAAATAAAAAAAACAAAGTTAGAGTTATTTGATTTTGTGGATATTAAAATTGGCCCGGATGCCGATTGGCAAAAACCAATAAGTCAGTATTTTGATGTTCCCGTGATAAAAAAATTTCCGGAAGTAGAACACCGGTCACAGGAAATCACAACTAATGGCCTAACTATTATTGATGATTCTTACAATTCTAACCCCGTAGGTTTTAGAATGGCGCTAAAGAAGATGCGTGGCCACGGCCACCCAAAAATTTTGGTGACTCCCGGGATGATTGAGTTAGGGGATTTGCAGTTTGAGGAAAATGAAAAAGTAGCCAGAGAAGCCACTAAAATTTGCGATCAAATTATTGTGGTCGGGGAAACAAACAGGGGGGCGTGGCAAAAGGGGTCACCAAAAGCAATTTTTGTCAATAATATTGAAGAGGCAAAAGAAAAAATGGCCCAGTTTTCCAAACCCGGAGCGGTTATCTTATTAGAGAATGATTTACCGGACCACTACTTCTAGTTTTTGGTTCCCTTGGCTCCTTTTCCTAGAGTTTGCAGAAGGTTTGAAGAAAAAGAATACTGGGTTTTTTTACGGTCGTTAAAGCGTTCGTAGGCCAATTCTACTAGTTTGTCAACAAGTTTTGGGAATGGATAACCAGATTTTTCCCAAAGATAAAAAGAAATTGACCCGGGAAGGGTGTTAATTTCACAAACCCAAATTTTGTTTTTCTTAACATCTACAAAAAAATCAATGCGGGCTACCCCCGAAGCATCTAAAATTCTAAAAACTTTTTTTGCCGTTTCTTGAATTTTTTTAGTTAAAGCAGTGGGGATTGGGGCGGGGATGAGCCGGGACAAGGAAGCCATACCTTTGGTTTTGGAGCCTTTTAAATACTTGTCTTCGTAGGATAACAAGTCTGTGGATTTAACTGGTTGTTCGCAAACACTGGCTTCTAAAGTTTTATAACCCAAAACAGAGCAATTAATTTCGATAACGTTTTCTAAACATTCTTCAATTATTATTCGCCGGTCAAATTGAGCGGCTAAATCAATGGCCATTTCTAATTCTTTTTGGTTTCGCACTTTAGTCACGGCCACACTAGATCCTAAATTTGCCGGTTTAACTACCGCCGGAAATTTTACTTTTATTTTTCTGGTTTTTTCCCAATCTTCTCGCAAAAGCAGTTGGTAATCCGGAACTGGAATGCCATTTTGGCGCAAGATATCTTTTTGCAAAACCTTGTCCATGCCCACTGCCGAGCCGGTGACCCCCGCGCCAACATACGGGATACCAGACATTTCCAGCAAACCCTGGATTGTTCCGTCTTCGCCAAAAGTGCCGTGAACGGCTGGAAAAACTACATCAATTTTTTCGCTGGTTTTTACAAAAGGAACGGGGGAATTGGTGTTAATCTTTGAATCGTACAAGTACCCTTCAGCTACTTTGGCTAAAAGTTCTTGGGGATCTTTGTAATTTTGAATGTCCAAAAGAGCTTGGCCGGTGTGCCACTTACCCAACTTGTCAATATACAGAGGAATCAGGTTGTATTTTTCTTTGTCCGCGTTTTCTAAAATTTGCAGAGCGGTAACTACCGAAACCTCGTGTTCCACGCTTCTGCTACCAAAAACAACGGCTAAATTTATTCTCCTATTTTCCATGTTATACTTTATTTGTGGTTGGAGGGTGACCGCATGGTTTTCAATTCCCTCGCCCTCCGCCATCAAAGTTCTTGACAAATTGGGTTTAAAATGCTACTATCTAGATAGTGGTTATCAGTCGCGAGGGTAAATTGATCCCGCACGACAAAAAGCTTCCGGAAACGGGAGCTTTTTTATTTTAATTTTTCCCGCTCTTTATGTTTAGTGTGTTTTCTGCAATACCGGCAATATTTATTCAACTCTAATTTTTCTTTATTCTCCAATTTATTTTTGGACGTCAAATAATTTAGTTTGCCGCAGACGGAACAAACCAACCCCAATTTGATAACGGCTTCGGTTTTGGCCATAAAAACAAGTAGCTAGGTTCTAGTAACTAGTGCCTAGCAACACGACAAATTATACAAAAAACAGAACCTTTTCACAATCACCAAAAAAGCCCCGCGTAAAGCAGGGCTTTTTAGTTTAACTAGTGATTTATTCCTGAAACTTTACTTCGGCCCACCGTCCGATAGTAATGTTACATCTTGCGCAGTTTTGTCCATCACATTTCCCACAATCCAGACTTCCTTTTTGTTCAAATTTTTCGGCCTGTTTTTTTAGCTCTTCAAGGGCTTTTTGTCTCGCCAATTCTGCCGCGCTAGCTTTTGCCATAAATTTTTCACCCCCTCAAAATTTTATCCTTCGGATCCTTTAGTTTCTTAAACCTTGTTTCGCCGCTTCCCTTCGTGCCTTCCTTTTTCCCATTCTGGCCAGAGTTCCTTCCGTCTCATGATCTTTGCCTCGACCCATCATACAAGCAGCTTCTCCCTCTTGGCCCGGCTTTAACCCGTTAATGGCCATGAATTTTTGTAACGGCGTCATTTGCTCGGTAACTTTATCTGCCATATTTTTTCACCCCATTTCTTAAAGAAGATTCTCTCGGCCTTTTGGCCTCCAGAATGACTTTTGGATACAAAAAAAGCCGCGTGAAAAAACGCGACCTTCTAGTAGAGTCGACCCCTTCAACTTCGTTCAGGGTGCCCTTCTATATTGATCTCTAAATGCTATTATCTCAAATAATTATGGGCTTGTCAAGCCCGCCTTCGCTAAAGCTACGGTTGGGGTGCGAGAGCCGCCTGTGGGAATCGAACCCACGCTCTAGTCATTACCAATGACTCGCTTTACCACTAAGCCAAGACGGCTTGTTGTTAGCGTTCCCTGCCTGCCGGCAGGCAGGTGCCGGTGAACTACCCAGGCAAATGATGGTATAATTATACCACGGTTAAAAATTTGCCGAGGTAGCGAAGCGGCCAAACGCACCAGTCTGTAAAACTGTTGCCCGAAAGGGCTACCCAGGTTCGAATCCTGGCCTCGGCACGCCTCTCTAGCTCAATGGGGCGCAAGCGAAGCGAGCCCGCCTGCGAGCCGAAGGCGAGACAAGCGAGGGTGAGCGACGGTCTTGAACGCAAAATGCCGGAGTGGCTCAATGGCAGAGCAACTGTTTTGTAAACAGTAGGTTGTCAGTTCGATTCTGACCTTCGGCTCATTTGGCATTTTGCTCGTTTTGGCTTTGCCAAAAGAAACCGCTGACAACAGGACATAGGCCCGCAGCGTAACGAGGACCGCAAGGTTCTGGCGATAGCCAGGTTCTTATTCTGTTGAGAGGCTCTAGAAAAACAATAACTTCAAAATGGTACGCGAAACCGGCATCACTATCCCATCAATAATTGGAGAAAAGAAAAATAAAATTACAATAATAAAAGTCAAACCAAATCTTTCTAAACTTAGCAAAATGTTGGCGTGTTTATCAGGCAAAACGCCGGCCACCACTTTGGCTCCGTCAAGCGGGGGAAGGGGGAGAAGATTAAAAATAGCCAGAGTGACATTAATTGAAGCGCCATAAACGAACAACGAATTAAGGGTTGAGAAAGAAGGGGAAAAAAAGAAAGGCGACAGCCGAAATAAGATTGCAAAGAAAAGAGCAATTAAAAGGTTCGTAACCGGTCCGGCAGCAGAGATTAGAGCCATATCTTTTTTTGGCTCGCGCAGATTGAAAGTGTCAACGGGCACCGGTTTAGCCGCCCCAAAAATTATGGGGCTACCAGTTAATATTAACAAAAACGGTAAACCGAGAGTCATTAGGGGGTCAATATGGGGGCGCGGGTCAAGAGTTAATCTGCCTTTTAATCTGGCTGTGGGATCGCCCAGCCAGTCGGCTACCCAGCCATGGGCCGCCTCGTGGAGGATCACGCTGTAGATTAAAACGGCAAATTCTATTATTATCAAAAATAAAAAATAAGAAAGAAAAGAGAAGAAAGAAATAAAATACCGTAAAAGATTAAAAGTATTTATCCTTTTTTGTCTTTTCTTTTGAGAGTAATTAAACTAGAACTAAAAATCTTGGCGTATTCATCAAGTTCGGTCAGAAACCAAGCAACCGTTTCGGGAGTAACTTTTTGCGAATCCTTTAATAAGCAAAACCACATAAGGCTTTCTTTAGTAGAGCGAAGGCAGATTTGAAAATAACTGCTAAATTCCCTTTTGGAATAAGCGTATTGCGCCTCAATATAGTTGGCCAAGACGCTAGTGCCGCTACGCAACAGCTGATCGCGGATGATTCTTATGGTCGTTTCGTTAGGAAGAGAATCAATAAAAGCAACCAGTTTTAACTCAAATTGATAAATTCTTTTTTTAAACTCGTCTTTCTTTTGTTCTTTAATCATTCCTTATTTCTTTCTTCCATCTTCTATTTTATCTTTTCTTTGTTATAATTATACCATGAGAGTTTGTGAAGTTTGTGGTAAAGGCAATCAGCGGGGCCATAACATTCGCCACACCCACACAGGCCAATGGGAAAAACGGGCTTCTAAAACCCCGCGGATTTTTTGGGCCAATTTACAAAAGGGCAAAGTTTTAATAAACGGCGTTGTAAAATCTGTTCGCGCCTGCGCCAGTTGTTTGGCAAAATTTAAAATAAAACATGTCTCCACTAAAAATTGAATCAAGAGAAATTCCCACGAAAACAGTTATCTGGGCGATTGTGGGATTAACTTTAATTTGTGCAACGGCAACAGCAGTGATTATTGGTAGTGGTGCTGTGCCTTTAAAATAGTTTTGATTGCGGTTTTTTATCCTCAAATTGGATTTCATTCAAGAAGGGTGTAACCTCGGCCATAAACAGTTTGAATAAGATACAAAGAAGCGCCTTCTTTAGCCAGTTTTTCTCTGACTCGTTGGACTAATTTTGTTTGCCCCCAAAGGGAAAATTTATCCGCCGCCTTTTCCTTCCATAAAATTTCGGCGATGCGGTCGTGGGACAAAATGGCGCCGCCCAATTTGATAAGTTCTCTTAAGATCAACTCCTCGTTTAGTGATAAACGCAGAGATATTTTTCTTTCTCCCAAGTAGATTTGGTTATTTTTAACCGCCAAGTTTTTTTTGTTGCCCAAACCGAGCTTTTCTAAAAAAAGCTTGCTGGCAAGAACGATTTTTGGGGTTAGGGGCGAGCTAGACTTTGGATCAGGCAAACTAAGTTCCTCGCAGATAAAATTAACCAAAGTGCGCATTTGCTGCCATTTTTCTTTTGAAGAACCGGGTTTGCCGCGTTTTATTAAGATAAAAAGGTAAATTAAGTGGCGTAAAATTTCTTGGTCTTTTTGATCAACCCGCATCGTTAAAAAGACGGTTAGTTTTTTGCCGTTTGGAATTAAGTTAAAACTACTTCCCGGGCCAAACTGCGTAATTAAGACCTTGATGGTTCTTATTTTTCCAATCTCTTTTTGAAGTAATTGGCGAGTTTTTAGCTTTTGCCAAAAGCGATCACTGTTTTTTTGCCAAAAATCGGTTATGGTTTTAAGTTTTAAAGATAAATCTGTTTGGGGCATAAGCGCGCCCGCTAGTGTTTGGGCCAAGTGGGGGAAGGGGATACCAGCGGAAAGATCCGGACTTTTTTTAAGAATCTGCCAGAATTTTTTGGGGTAGGGCAGATCGGGAAAGTAAATTGTTTGGCTGGTGTTGGGGGCGAGATAGGGTAAAACTACAAAATTATTACTTTGAAAATTACCCTGGGCCAGAGTTTGGGCCAGATAGCAAAGATAATTGGCTCGGGCGGAAAAGTTATCCAAAAAAATGACCTTCGGCTGTTTGAACCTATTTTTTGTCATAATTTGTCAAGAATTATTATAATTCTGTGTTATCTTATAGTCAAGATGTCAAAATTAATTGGGCCAAGTGGCGAAAAGGTTATGGCGCTCATGCGAATAACTCCTGAGGCCACACGAAGTTTTTGCGCCGTTAATGGACGAAAGTGCGGGAATTTTTTTGAAACCCGTGGGAGTGTTGGCTGTCGTCAACGAGTAATTGGTCAGCACGATCCTGCCGATCGGCTGGGGATGGCTAGTGTAGTTGCTGGTGGGTTTTGTACAGGAGCGGTGGTTAATGGTCAACCCGGGATAATGTCTAGAAAAGGATTTACCCCTGGATAAGTATGAGAATAAATATTTTTTTTGATAGTGGGGGGGGTGCGGGAATCGCGGTTGATCCGGAAGGGAAACAGTGGTTGAATGAGCATCCGCAGGAGAAAGAGCGTCTTATAAAACAAGCAGGGGAGGAAATCAAAACACCTAGAGGGAGGTCTCTAGGTGTTGGCCGTTTTTGCTTCAGGTTTGATCCCCAAATAGAGGTTAAAGAGACTGATGTTGGTGGTTGGTGGGACGCCAGAGAGTCTCCCATGGAGTACTACAGTCGCCTAAAATGTGAGATACTTTAAGAAGTATCAATTGTTCGGGGATTAATATACCCTTTTCCATACGCGGTTTTAATTTCGTTTGGATCGCCGCCATATTTTTTAATTTTTTGGCGCAATTTTTGGACGAGCTTGGTCATGGCCCACAAAGAATATTTTTCGGCCGCATTTGGGCCCCACAAAATTTCGGCCATCCGGTCGTGAGTTAAAAGTTTGCCCAAAAGAAGTTCTTTTACAATCAAATTCTCTTGTTTTGAAAAGTGTTTTAAGTTAATAAGTTTTAGCTTTTTTACTTGGCCAAGATTTAGCTTTTTAAAAAAACTTGCGCTAGCCTCGTAATCTTTTTCAGTTAACTGGGGGCGGCTTAAAGGCGGACAAAATTGGCGCAAACTTGATTCGTTTGTTAAAAATTGGCTGTAATAGCGGTTTTGCCAATAGTTTTTTGATTTTTGGGAAACCAGAAGAGAGATGATTGACCGAGGTAGGTCCTTGAGATCACGGTCAGCGCGAAAGGTTAAAAAATTGCCACGAAACGAACTGCCGGGACCAAAAGGAGTGACTAGAACCGTAATTTCTTTTAAATTTTTATCTAAAAAATTGGTTTTTGCCATTTCCTGCCAGAATTTTTGGGGTAGGTGATACTTTGGCAGGAGAGGGACATTTTTGGGCAAAATAGCTTTGACTAAATCAGTAACTTTTTTAGGGAAAACGTCCCCAACATTTTTATTAATACGCCGGATTTCCCGCCAAAATTTTTTAGGATAGGGCAGATCGGGAAAGTAAACGGTGCTGGTCGCGCCTTTGATTAAATAGGGGAGCACTAAAAAGTCACGTTTTTGGTAATGGTTAAAAACAAGGAATCGGGTCAGAGCGCAAAGGTAATTTACTTGGGAATCATAATCATTGACAAAAATGACTTTTGGGAATTTACGCTTGAGATTGGTCATAATTATATTATACCACGGTCAAGAATTTTCGTCAAATAGTGGTATCTTATAGTTGGATTGGAGGAAAGGTTTATGCGGACTGAAGAAGAAGAAGCAAGAAGACTAGTGGCGGCGGGGGTTCTTAGGCTGCGTTTATTAGCCTGGAAAAGGGCAAAAGAACCTACTCGTGAGGTAAGCCGAGCGGAAAGAGTTCAAAGATATGTACGGAGGGAGGAGTCGTGGGACAACTTTCGAACGATCATAACAGATCTGGCAGTGGAAGAAGACGCCGCATATCAATGAGTTTTTTCCGGTTTTTTGCCTTCAAATTGAATTTCATCAAGGACAAGTGACGAGTGGCCAGTGACGGATGACTGGTCAAGATGGCATTTTAATATTTTCATTCTCTGAAGCTTGCCCTGAGCCGGGCGAAGGGTCCACAGCCCGGGCCAAGGAGTCATAGCTCTAAAATGATTATAATTTTCAATTCTCAATTCACAATTTTCAATGTCTGACCATTTAACAAAGCCATCCTGTTTTGTTAACCTCTGACAATAAGTGGCTTTAGCGTGGTCTTGAGGAATAAGAATATTTTTTTCGCCCTGCATAATTCTTAATTCATAATTCATAATTCTCTCCGGTAAATATTTAGCCACTTCTTCAAATAATCTTGTATAAAGAGTTTCGGCGGTGTCATCAGGAAAAATGGGGAACTCTCTTTGGTCTAAAACTGGACCGGTGTCCAGAGTTTTTTCGATTTTAAAAATTGTTACCCACGCCGTTTTGTTTCCTCTTAATAATGTTTGCTGAACCGGGGACGCGCCGCGCAGATCCGGTAATTTAGAAAAATGAATGTTAAAAGTGCCAAGTTTAGGAATATTAAATTCCTCTTCAGGAATTATCCTTCCATAATCGGCAACTATCCCTAAATCAAATTTACCTTCAAGAGAGGTGGTCTCTTGAAGGTGGATATTATTTTTAATAGCCCAAATTTTAGTGGCGCACGGGGTCAAAATTTGTTTTCTACCAACTGGTTTGTCTGGTCTGGCAACTACTAATTCTAACTGCGGTTTTAGGGCGTCTAAAACCGGCAAGCAATATTTTGAAGTGCCAAAAAAAACAATCTTCATAAATTTTAGCTTCATAGGAGTTACACCTATGAGGCTAGATTTTTACACTTTCCCAAATTTCTTTACCTTCTTTGTCTTTACCTGTAATTTTATACAACTTTCCTTTTTGTTCCAAAATATGTTGGGTAAAAATTTTACCGTCAAGATGATCCATTTCGTGCTGGATAACAACCGCGGGAAAATTTTCGAAGGTTTCGGTTATTTCGGAAAACTCAGAGAACTCTGATGACCGGAGAGCCGGAGAGTCAGAAAAATCAGGTCTTCCGGCTTTCTGGTTTTTCTGGCTTTCAGAGTTTTCTGATCGTCTGATTATCTGATATTTTAATTTCACCCACGCCCATCTTTGAACGTTTCCGTAAAGTTTTGGTATTGAAAGGCACCCTTCCAGCGGACTATTTTTCTTTTCTTTTTGAAAATCTTTACTGTGTTCTAAAATTTGAGGATTAATAAAAACTCGGACCTCGCTCGTTTTCGGATCAAATCTTGTTAAAAATAGCTTGTAAGGAAGGCCTACTTGATTAGCGGCTAGCCCTACTCCTTCCGGGTTTTTTTGGGCCAAAAGGGTGGCGCGCATTTCCTCAATGATTTTTTTTAAATCTGGTAAATTCTCCGGCACGGGAACCGTGGCCGCCCGCAAAATTTCGTGAGGGGACTGGATGATTTTGTACATATTGAGGATTCTATCACATTTTGGTACATTCTGGGGGATTTTTTAAATAATGTCTGAATTCTGAATTGAATTGTGCCTATAGCCTCGCAAGGCGTCCCCTTGCGAGAAGAGATTTGGAAAAACTATAGGGAAGGAATCAAATATTTGGCCAGCCAAAGAGAAGAAGGGCCATTAGAGAAATAACCATTGGTAAAATTATTCCCGCAACAAGTTGTGCCATAGAATGCATTTTGAGAGTTTTTCTTGCCCAAATAATGGGGATTAATAGAATAAAAAGCCACAGGAATTTAAGGTGAAAAAATAAATTTATGGCCAAGAAAGTACAAGTAGCAAGGGTAGCATGGGCGCTGATTTTGAAGTTAAAAACGCTCCAAATGGCGACCGTTAAATTGATAATTAGAATAAGGACTAAACCAAGATGGAAAATTGTTTGGTCGGTCAAAAAATAAGTCAAAACGGCTAAAGAAACTGACCCAAAAATCGTGATAAATGGTAGGTACTGACGCCTTTGTTTAATATTTGACCACTCAATGTCCGAAACTTTTTTTTTGGCGATCAAGTAAGTGGTTAAACTAAATGGAAGAGCGATGGAGATAAGAAAAATCACCGGATAGACCCAAATGGCGCGCCAAAAACCAATGCCGGATTTTACGGCGACGGTGAGCCAGAGAAGACAAATCAGGGGCAGGGGCCCAAAAATTCTAGAGATTACAAAAGCCAATTTTTGGTCGCGGTTACGAGCCATATTAAAAACAGAATACCAGTTCCAATGTCAGAAATAAACACCCCAAACCGTTCGCCGGTGCGCAAGAGTTCATGCAGTCTGTCTTTATCTTTATAAATTGTTAGTCCAAATTGAGCGGCGGTAAAAAGGAAAAAGACGGCCGCAACAACATAAAAGTACCACCAGTGGCCGGTTAAAATAATAGTCAAAATTCCTAAAAAGGCACTGGTTAAGGATAAAAATTGGATCGCGAGCAAGTTTTTATACTCGCCAAGAAGGACTGCGGTAGTTTTCAAACTCGCCCTTTTATCCGCCCAAAAATCCGCGCCTTCGGCTACAAGATCAATGGCCACAAACCCCAAACTAAAGAAAGCCAAAGTTAGAGCGGTAATACCCGTTATATTTTGACCTACTAAGAGGTGGTATGAGAGGTAGGGGAGAAGAACAAAACCAATGGTTACAGCAGCTAAGTCTAAAAACGGTCTGGCCTTTAACCGGACGGGTTTTGCCGAGTAAAGAGTTAACAAGGTTAAGCCTATCAGAGCAACCCAAAGCTGCCCTAGCAGAAAAAGTAAGAGAGTGCTAAAAAAACTAGCGGTAAAAAATGCCGCGAGCGTAAATTTGCGGGAAACGGCGTGCTTGGTAATGGCTTTGCCGCGTTCGGCGTTAAATTTATCCGTGTCAAACGAATCCACATACTCATTGATCAAAAATGAGCTGATAAATAGAAGATAAAACCCCCCCACTAAAATTAAAAATTGCCCCCAATTTGGCCAGACATTAGTGTCTAAAACGGCCAAGAAAAATGGCGCCGCCCCGGGCAAAATTTCTTTGAGACGGAAAACCTTAAGCCAATTTAGGTTCATATTTTAATTTAATCTATTTTACGCTATAGCGAAAGATAGATTATTTATAACTTATGGCAAGGGATTTTCTGGTATCAGATGTTTTTTAATAAAAATTGACAAGAATTTATTAGATGTTTTTGCGTAAAATTCACCGCCGTTTGTTTGAAAATAGGAAATTTTAATAAAGAGCTGGCCCCGTAAATTTGAGCAATTATTTCTTCAAGTTTATTGCCCGGGCCGTTAATTTCGGCGTTAATTAAACCATGATAGTTGTGGTCGTAGAAGAAGTTAACCAGATCAATAATTTCCGGTTGGGAAATTTCTGATGCCAAATCTTTGCCCGGGACACTGCCGGCTAAATGCAATTGGCCGACCCGGCGCCAAACTTTTTTGGCCGTTTCTAAAATTGGCAGGTTATAACCGTATAACGAAGAAGTGTCTAAACAAATCATGAATTTTTTTCGGGGAGAAAATTTATCCAGCGCGGCAATCATTTCTTGGGGTTTAATGCCCCAAGGAACGCGGGCAAATTTCATCCAGCCGTCAATGTACGGGCCCTCGTGTTCAATCACCGGTTGGATGCCAAATTCTTTTTCCATTTTTGCCAGCAAAGCTAAACAAGCAGGCGGGTTTTGGGACAGGTGATAAGTGTGAAAGACAATTAGCCTTGCCCCCACTTTTTTAGCAAAACCAAAAGTTTTTTCAAAGAGAGTGGGAAAGTCTGCGGGGATACGGTTTTTGCCATAAACAAAGTTAGTGATAAGTTCAATTACTTGCCGGTTGTTGCCAAAAGATGAGTGACCAAAGGCTAAAAACGGGGCGTGAACGGCGGGAATTTTTCCTTTAATAGGGGAATGATTAATTTTTTCCGGGTCTTGGGAAAGCAAAAGTAAATATTCAAAACCGGCCGCCCCGGCTTTTTTTCTGGCCTGTTCGTTAAAGATTAAATCAGCGTAATTTACCGCCGGCGGCAAAATCCCCGCGGGGATGATTAATCTTTTAGCCAGCCAGTGTTGTTTTGCGGTCATTAATTATTCTTAACCTAGTTTATGCTATAGCATGAGTTAGGTTACGGTAAAGGTTTTTCTAGCTCTTTTTTGGAATTGATGGCGTCCGTGTAATCCGGTTTCATTTTAATTACCTCGTCTAAAGTTAGCAAAGCTGCGGTTTTATTTCCGGTAATATTTTGGAGAAGAGCGAGATTGTACCAAATTTTGGCATCCGTGGGAGCCAGTTTTGCTGCTGTCGTAATTGCCTCCAGAGCGTTCAAATAATATTTTTTATCAATCGTTGCCAGCTGGTAAAAAATTTTAGTTTGGTCTTTCCAAAAGGGAACAGAATAAGGAGACTGTTTTACCGCCTGATTGGTATTTTGCATGGCTTGAGCAATCAAACTATTAACTGACGCTTTCAGTTGGGGGCTTTCCAAATTCATTTTTTGTTCAGCGGACAAAGAGGCAACGGCGGCGGTAGTAGACTCCTTGATCTGCTCAAAAAGGGCCGAGGCTAAAATTGCTTGGTTATAAGCCAGTTCCGTACGGAAAGTTGGCTCGTCAGAGTCAGCTTTGACGGCCTCGATTAATAATGGATAAGCGACCAAATGCTGTTGAACAGAATTGTAATTTTTGCCCAGAGCGTAAGCTTTATCCGCTTGCCACATATTCAGCAAATTCAATAAACCAATAAAACCAATAAAGCCAATAAGGCTAATTAAACAAAAACTAAAAGTATCCAACTTTTTGGTAGAGGTGATAGACGGCGGTTCCTCGTTCTGGGCAAGCAAAAAACAAAAGGCGGGGATTAAGAAAAAATAAAGGCCAATGACAACAACAGAAAAGCCTATAAGATTGGTAATTAATATGCTTGTCCACGCAGCTAATAAACTATAACCTCGCAAGGGGACGCCTTGCGAAGCTAATATTTGGAAAACTATAGGGATGTAAATTATAAAAGAGCCTATAAGGAAGAAGTAGGCGAGAATCCCCACCGTTCCCGTGGTTGCCAAAAGGTTAAGATATTCATTGTGAGCTTTGTTGTACAAAAAGTCCCACTCCGAATCCATATTTTTAGAGATTGGCCGGTCTTGATAAAAAGCGTAACCAAAAGTTTCTACCCCTGATCCGAAGATTGGGTACCGTTGCCAAATTTTAATGGCCCCTTCCCAAACAGGTTTTCTGATAGTTTCCGAAGACGTTATTCCCGTCCCTGCAGTGGGCAAATTTTGGTACCAGCGCGCGCCAAAAACACTTGCTCCTACTAATCCAAAAGCGCAGAATAGGAGTTTTATTCGTTTATCTAGTTTTAACAATAATAAAACTAAAACTCCCAATCCTACCGCTAGCCCTAAAAATCCAGAACGGGAATGAGTGGCGTAGAGAGCGCAAAGAAACAAGGGGAGAATTAAGTAGTAAGAATTAAGTAGCAAGCCCTTAATACTTAATTCATAATTCTTAATTCTGCGGCCAAATCCGAACGCAGTAAGGATGAGGACGCACAGGTATGCCGCCATCCAGTTTGGTTGCCCCAGCGTAGCAAAGACCCGATTTTTAACATCCTGGATCCAACAATCCACCCCAAATTTTCCGGTAATGATCAGACACGACGGGCTGTGGCCTAAGCTTTCTAAAATTCCCCAAACAGAAACAATCGCCGCAGACAAAAATGAAGAAATAAATATTTTTTTAACATCCGCTTTTTCTAAATTAGAAACCGCCGCAAAGTATAACAAGGTATAAGAAATGGTTGCCAGTAACCCTTCATGAAACCGAGAGTAATAACCCCAAATAGAAATATGCGGGTCAATGCTAAAAACTGTGGATAAAATATGGGCTCCCAGATAAAACAAAAGGGGAATTTGCCAAAAACTTTTTTTAAAAATAATTTTTCCCACTAAAATCATTCTCACAAGCCACGCGGCGGTAATAACAATCGTAAACGCGTAGGTGAGCATCATTTTGTTGTATTCAAAAAGCTCGGAAGTTTTTGCCGAGAAAAATAAGGGGACTAAAAAAAATAACAGGTAAAACGAGAAGCGGATGATTTGGTTAGCAATTTTTTCCACAAAAAGATTATACACTAGCAAGAACTAGAAATACTTGAGACAAAGTAATGCTATAGCGTTTTTTTGCCTCAAGGAGCGGTGATTTTTTAGCACTAAATTTTGTGCTATTATCTTCTGGCAATGTTTGACTCGCTTTTCGGTCTGATTTCTTATGATATGGGTATTGATCTGGGGACGGCCAATACTTTAGTCTTAGTTAAAGACAAGGGAATTGTGATCCGAGAACCGTCAGTGGTGGCCCAACACAAAAAAACCAAAAAAGTGCTGGCCATAGGTGGAGAGGCCAAAAAAATGTTGGGGCGAGCGCCAGATACTTTGGAAATCATTCGTCCCTTGGCCGACGGGGTGATTGCGGATTTTGACGCGACCGCGGCCATGTTATCTCACTACATAAAACTGGTTCACCAAACTCCCGGCATCATTCCCAAAATCCCCAAACCCAAAGTGGTGGTGGGAATTCCTTCTGGCGTTACCGAAGTAGAGCGGCGAGCTGTGCAGGAAGCGGCACTAGCGGCGGGCGCGCGCAAAGCGTATTTAATTGAAGAACCGATGGCCGCAGCCATTGGCATTAACCTTCCCATCGATGAATCCGCGGGTAGTATTATTGTAGATATTGGCGGGGGGACGACGGAAATGGCGGTAACAGCTTTGGGAGGAATTGTGGTTAATAAATCTATTCGCGTAGCAGGGGACGAAATGGACGACGCGATCATTGGTTTTGCCCGCATGAAATATGGGGTTCTGATTGGTCAACCGACCGCAGAGATGATAAAAATTAGTATTGGATCTGCCTCTGTTTTAAAAAACGAAGAAGAAAAGTTTGCGGTTATTCGCGGGCGGGACTTAGAAACGGGCCTGCCGCGTTCGCTTAAAATCTCGGCCACGGAGGTGCGCGAGGCGTTGGCACCGGTGGTAAACGAGATTATTGGGGCGATCGGGAACTTGCTAGAGGAAACTCCGCCGGAGCTGGCGTCAGACATT
>Ga0233420_10000543_pt1 | contig 15871 bp, 14 predicted proteins | sample Watercolumn_Mata_4_FD_183009 | JGI IMG/M metagenome (GOLD analysis project Ga0233420, IMG submission 183009) | Freshwater microbial communities from Lake Matano, South Sulawesi, Indonesia - Watercolumn_Matano_2014_102_MG | ecosystem: Environmental > Aquatic > Freshwater > Lake | place...
AAAATATGAACAAAGTCAATGGTGCCAATAAAAGACGAGTGTTAAAAATGCTGGGCAAAAAATAAAATGGTTAGAGTAAAATCCGGAGTTCAAACAAGACGTCATCATAAAAAAGTCCTTAAACAAGCCAAGGGTTTTTGGATGACGCGCCATAAGCAATTTAAAAAAGCCAAAGAAGCAGTTCTTCACGCTGGTGAATACGCTTTTACCGGAAGGAAGGATAAAAAAAGAGACTTTCGTCAGCTTTGGATCTTAAGAATCAATGCCGCAGTACGTACCTTGGGATTAACATATAGTCAATTTATTCAAAAATTAACCGCCAAAAAAATCGATCTCGATAGGAAAATTCTTTCAAAACTCGCTCTCGAATATCCAAAAGTCTTCGAAAAGGTAGTCGAGAAAGTAAAATAAACTCCAAATAATTTACTTTTTTTTAAGAATCATTACATTTAATTCTTTACTTTTATATTGAATGCCTCCTATATAAAAAGATTGAGGATTATTTAAAAAAGGAAAGTCTTTAGAATATCGACGTTGTGCCTCATTAAATGATATTTGTTCGATTGTACTTTGTTGATTAATACTATAATCACCAGTTACAGCATTTATGCCTCGGTTCGCATATTTGGGTACAAAAACAATTAAAACATACCCATCTTTTTCAACTATATTTAGTGAACTATTCACTAAATTTGTGAAATTTATAGGATCATCGGTATCTATATTTGTATACGGAGCGATCATATATATCTTATCCACTCCTTGTAGTGAATTTACGCTTTCATTAACATCCGTATTAAACCAAACAGTAAGCCCTCTTTCTTCATTTGAATCTAACTCTATTGCTGCAGGAACAACAGGTGGCAGATAGTAGCCTTCATTTAACGCGGTTTTTAAACATAACGTGTTTGCCGGGCACTTATTAAAATAAAAATCCGTTGAGGCTTCACCATATCCTATTTCTAACTCTATAGGAATATTTTTTTCTTGTGCTTTAGAAATATACTGACTGACTTGGTTGAGTTGTGCCATTTGATCATTACCAATATCACCTTCCTCTATAACACCGGTAAGATCATATCCAACAATATCTTCATTAGATGTTGCAGAAATAATAGTTCTTGCATTTTCAAATACTATTATCGAATCAGTAACTAATTTATATAAATCAGGATCTACGGTTAAACCGGCACTAACAACGGCTTGGTAAGCAGCATCAATAGGATTTGGCGTTTTCCCATAACCTGAATCAGTACAAAATTTTGGTAAGAATACCATATCTAAACTTTGACAATAGCATTTTATTGGACTGAAAATTAATTGAAGAAAATTACATCCACTGCCTTTTAGCGAAAGTATTCTATTTGATGCAATAAAATTTTTAAAATAACTGGGGACATTGTGATAATTTTTTGTAATTAAATCATTATAAGCTTGCAAGGCTGTTTTATTCTTTAAATAATAATCTCTATAAAGTTTCTGAATTAATAAATCAGAGGAATTTTTAGAATTAGGTTGTAAGCTAAGAATTATATTTGCCAAATAATAGTATTGATTATCTCTATTTGATAAGTCTTTTTTCGGATTTACTTTGAATTTTCTAAAGTAAAGATTCATTTTCAATCTGGAAATAGTGTTTTTTGTATTTGATTTTAAAGCTGATCCTTTTATTTCGGCAGCTTTCGAAGAAGTTTGAAAATTATTTCTGTTTATACTTCTTGTCAGAAAGAATACTAAAGAAGCAACTAGTGTTAAAAATAGAAAAATAAATATTTGTTTTTTCGGTAAACAAATTTTGTTATTCATATTGTTAATAAGAATCTTCTTATATATAATTCTAAATATGGATTTTGAAAAATACAAGTCAAATATAAATAGTGCTAATTCTTTGAAAAAAATCGATGAACTAGAAATCAAATTTCTAGGCAGAAACGGACTAATTAATGAACTATTAAAAAAAATAAAAGATATTCCAGCAAATGAAAAAAAGGACTATGGACAGAAAATCAACCAACTAAAAATCAACCTACTCCAATTAATTGAAGTAAAAAGGAAAGAACTTAAAGGGAAAAAATCAGGAGAATTCTTTGATTCGACTCTTCCTGGAAAAAATTATCCTAAAGGAAGCCTTCATATTGTCTCCTTTGCAATTGAAGAAATCACCAAGATTTTTGAAAAAATAGGATTTATCCGGGTTTCCTATCCTGAAGTCGACTGGGAATATAGCGCTTTCGAAGCTTTGAACATGCCGAAAGGTCATCCTGCTCGAGATGATTTTGAAACTTCTTATATTGATTACCCTGAAGGCTCTAAATTCGGGAAGATGGTTTTAACACCACACACTTCAAACGGACAGAATAGGGAAATGAGACGAGCAAAAAAACCACCGATCAGAATGATAAATATTTCAAAATGCTACCGTCCAAACTGGGATACCACCCATACACCGATGTTTTTCCAGTTTGAAGGTCTTTGTGTTGACGATAATATAAGTATCACTCATCTCAAAGGAACCCTCGATTATTTTGCTGAAAAATATTTTGGCATTGGAACAAAAACAAGGCTAAGACCACATCATTTTCAGTTTACAGAACCTTCTTTTGAGGTCGATGTCACTTGTACTGTTTGTAAAGGCACTTCCAAAGTTAATGGATTGCGTTGCAAAGTATGTAAATCCGGCTGGCTTGAATTGGGAGGGACCGGTATGGTTCATCCAAACGTCCTGTCTGAAGGCGGAATAGATCCAAAAAAATTCTCAGGATGGGCGTTTGGATTCGGTATTGAGCGAGTCATTATGATGAAATATAGCCTTGACGATATTAGAAATTATTACAGCGGGGATGTCAGATTCTTAGAACAATTCTAAAAATGAATATTAAAATTACACACAATTGGTTGCTTGATTACTTGGAGACTGACGCAACAGCAGATCAAATCCGTGAGTATCTCTCTCTTTGTGGACCGTCGATTGAATCAATCGAAAAAATCGGGAATGATTATATATACGACATCGAGGTCATATCAAACAGGATTGATTACGCCTCAGTATTTGGTATTGCTCAGGAAGCAACAGCTATCCTACCAATGTTCGGTAAAAAAGCAAAGCTCAAATCCAATCCGCTTAAAGATTTGAAATTCAGTAAAATAAAACTGGGACAAGGATATGACCTTAAAGTCAAGATTTTGAATCCTAATCTAGTTTCTAGATTTACCGCAGTAATTTATGATGGTATAACTATTAAAGATTCTCCTCAATTTATTAAGGACAGGCTATCTAAAGTAGGAATAAAAGTCATAAATAATGTTGTTGACATATCAAACTATCTGATGCTTACCTTTGGCCAACCAATCCACATGTTCGACTATGACAAAATCACTGGTCATCATATGATAGTCAGAGAGTCAAAAAAAGGCGAAAAATTAGTAACGCTTGATGAAAAAGAAATAGTTTTGCCCGGCGGAGATGTCGTCATAGAAGACGGAAGCGGCAAATTAATCGATCTTTGTGGAATCATGGGAGGATTAAATTCGGCAATTAATTCAAAAACTAAAAGAGTTCTTCTTTTTGTCCAAACCTATAACAAATCCAAAATAAGAAAAACCACAATGAGCACAGGACAAAGAACTATAGCCGCCACTTTTTTTGAAAAAGGATTAGATGAAGAAAGAGTAGAAGCAACAACTGTAGCAGCTTCCGAGCTTATTGAAAAATATTGTTTAGGCAAAGTTGTATCGAAAATCCAAGATATCTACCCTGAAAAATACAAGGGCAAGGTGATTGAAATCGAACAAGAAAAATTTGACAGATTAATTGGTATAAAAATCGATCCAAAAACAATCGTCACAATACTCACAAACCTTGGATTTTCCGTTGAAAAAAAAGACGGGAATTATTCTGTTGCTGTCCCTTCGCACAGAAAATACGACATTACGATGCCAGAAGATTTAATTGAAGAGGTTGCCAGGATTTACGGATATCATAATATCCCATCCCGTCTTCAACCGCCTGCTTATGTTGAGCAACCAAAAGAAATGGAGGATCTATTTGTCTTCCAAAACAGAATAAAAATATTTTTGAAGCATCTAGGACTGAATGAAATAATTAATTACTCAATGATTTCACTTCGATTAATCGAAGCATTCGGTCTTGACTCAAAAAAACACTTAAGACTTTCCAATAGCATTTCTGAAGATATAGAATACTTAAGAATTTCCATTCTGCCATCACTCTATAAAAATATTATAGACAACACAGGCAAAAAGGAAGTGATGAGATTTTTCGAGATCGGCAAAGTTTACTTGCCAAAAAAAGATAACTTGCCAGATGAGGTCTATAAATTGGGAATCGCTGTAAATACAGATTATTTTGATCTAAAGGGAATAGTCGAAGCTTTGTATAAGGAATTAAACATTAGTGATTTACGTCATCCCGACGAAGGTCGGGATCCAGACATAATAGAACAGAATGGTTTTTTTATGATCGAAATTGACCTTCAAACTTTGATTAATAACTATCACCAAGTTCCAAAATACCAACCTATTAGTCCCTTTGCCGTCATTAAGCTTGATAAAACTTTTGAACTGGATAATAATATGACCTATAAAATGATAGAAAAAAAAGCTTTTCAATCAAAATTGTTGCAAAAAATTGAGGTAATTTCGCTTTTTGAGAACAAACTTACGCTCCGTTTTTATTACTCTTCTGCCTCAGAAAACCTGACTGAAGAAACTGCTAAAACTGAACTTGCAAAAATATAAAGCCTATAGTATAATAGGCTTCTATGAAAAGAGTCTATAGACCAAGCGATGAACGAAGTGGTGAATTGACTACCTTATCTGTTGATAATATGTCAATAAGTAATAAATGGAAAAGAACAGCTTGGGTACCTGCAGTTGTCGGAATTGCTATTACTGGAATAACCGAACTTATTAATTACTATGTCCCAGGTTTTAACCAAGCAGTTTGTGGCTTGTTAGGACTTGCTCCAGCCGCCGCTGGAATTTTAATCTCTAGGGCCCAAGTCAACGCAGCTAAAGACTTAAATCAAAGAGCGAATAAAGGCTTAAATAAATCTATAAGCAATAATATTGTTAACGTAGAAGGTGATCAGGGTTTTACAGAAAATTGATATAATTTAAGGGGTAGGGGATGGCGTAATATAATCCCACGCTTTATTGACACCGAATTTGAGAGTATATTCTCCTTGTTTATCCTTTTCATTTGTTGCGACTACCTGAAGCTCGTAAGCTCCGTCTGTTAGATTGATCGTCTCGTTTATATCTTCGCGATCTCCATCTAGTGATTTGATTTCACTGTCGTTAATCTTTATTTTTACATTTTTTATCTTAGCGATGCTGATGATTTTTGCATTTATTTCTACATTGTTTGAGTTGACTGTCTGCTGTCCCATCGGACTTTTGATCGATATGACGACATCTTCCGAGGAAGCATCCGAGGTTTCCGTTGGCGGATGGTACTTTGGATCGCCTTGATCTTTAACCCAAGCATTGATTCCTTCCTGCCATCGGTTTTTACCGTCTGATGAAACAGGATCGCTTTCGGTGATAACTATAAATTCTTTTTCTTCATAGTTTCCATTTTTCACTTCGACGTCATTGGCCAATTTTCCTGAAGCTTTGGATATTTTCAATTTTTTATAGTATGGCGAAATGTCCTTAGGTTCTGTTCCTTCTATAAAATATTCACTCCTTGTTGGATATCCATCTTTAGGTAAACCACCAAGATAAGCATCGATAGTCAGAGCCTTAACTTTATCCGGTTTTTCCATAATCCCATCTTTATTACTTTTTAATAATTCTCTCATTAATCGATAAAAAATCGGTGAGGCGCCGGTTGCTCCTGATGCGATTTTAGGATTCATAGGGCTGTTGTCATTATTGCCTACCCAGACGCCTACTGTAAGCGAATTAGTATATCCAACCGCCCAATTATCCCGCTTATCATCGGTAGTACCGGTTTTAACAGCCACTGTTTTTCCTGGTATATTTAAATAAGAATTTGCACCAAAAACTTCATTTCGCGCATTATTATCAGAAAGAATATGTGAAATAATAAAAGCTACCTCATTTGAGATAATCTGCTTTTCTCTTACCTTAACTTGTTTATAAATTTTCTTGCCTTTAAAGTCAGTAATTTCTTTAATAGTTGAAATTTCTTTTTTAGCACCCTTTCCGGCAAACACTGAAAAAGCCGATGTCAAATGAAGTAAAGTAGTCTCTCCACCGCCTAAGGTTACAGAAAGACCAAAACGATTTAAGTTTTCCTGAGTAGGTGAAAATTGAATCAAACCCATATCACTTGCTTTCTGAAGAAAGTCACGGACTCCAACCATAGCTAGAAGCTTGACCGCAGGTATATTTTCCGAGTTGCCAAGGGCAAAACGCAACTGCATTGGTCCGCGATATTTATTATCATAGTTTACCGGAGTGTAGGGTTTATCGATACTTTGACCCGTGCTAAACTCTGTTTTAACATCCATTAGAATTGTTGACGCGGTATAACCTTTTTCTAAAGCTGTTGCATACGTAATCGGTTTAACTGCGCTTCCAGGCTGCCTTAATCCTAATGCAGCATTAAATTTGCCAAATTTTTCATCATTAAATTCATATGATCCAACCATAGCTAAAATTTCACCAGTCTTCGAATCAAGTACGACAACCGCACCATTTGAAGCGTTTAATTCTTTGAGATTTTCAATCTCTTCGCTTACTATCTTTTCTGTTGTTTTTTGTATTTCCAAATCAAGTGTAGTTTTTACCTTTATTCCTTGGTCGATTATTCTTTCACCATACTCTTTTTCAACAAAATCCTTTACATAAAAAACAAAGTGCGGTGCCGATATAGCAAGTTTAGGTGTAGTAAAACGAACTTTATCGAGATCTGTTAATGCTTTTTTTTCTTTTTCCCGGTCAATATAACCATCTTCCCTCATTCTTCTTAAAACGTCTTTTGTCCGATTCCGCCAAGAGTCGTTTTTTCCTATAAAAGGGGAGTATAAGCTTGGCGATTGGGGAAGACCGGCAAGTATAGCGGACTGAATAAGATTTAAATCCTTGACATCTTTTCCAAAATAGCCTTTTGCTGCCGTACCAACTCCCCAATATGTACCTCCATATGGCGCTTCGTTAAGATACATTAGTAGAATCTCATCTTTCTTATATCTTCTTTCAACCTCATAGGCAAGAATCATTTCCTGTACTTTACGGGAGATTGTCCTGCGCGATGTTAATAAAACGTTTTTAATTAGTTGTTGAGTAATAGTAGAACCGCTCTGTAGACCACGACCCAATAAAATATTAATTACAGCCCTAATTATCCCAAACTGTGATATGCCTCCGTGCTTATAAAAATTCTTATCTTCAATTGATATCGTTGCTTGTTTCAAATAATCAGGTATTTCATTAAAAGATACGGGGACTCGATTTTTATCCTTATACATGTCATAAAGAACTTTGCCTTTTTTATCTAAAAAAACGGTTGAGTAACCTGTAAGATTAGATAATCTTGATGGAGAAGGTAGATCTTTTGCATACCAGGCAAAAATTAAAAAAGAAAAAATAAATCCAATTAATACTAGGGCAATCGTACCAATCAAACCGTACGCAAGTAGTCTTTGCTTTATAAATTGCTGCCTAAACCTTAATCGGCGGGACAAATACATAGAAATTAGTATAATATATCTATGAAAATTCTGGGGAAAAAGATAAAAAAGGACATTATTTGGAAAATCATCGTTGTAATTTCATCATTATTATTAATACTGTCATCACTTGCGCCATTATTTATTAGATAATTTTCATGTTGCTATTTTCGAATGTTGAATCTCTTCCTAAAACAAGCGCAATCACAATTAAAAAACTAAAATCTTTAGGGATAAATAATTTTTTTGATCTTCTAAACTACTATCCGTTTCGTTATGATGACTATTCGATCATTTCAAAAATCAAAGATATTCAGCCCGGAGAAACTGTAACAATAATTGCCAAAGTCAAAATATCAAAATATCAAATAACTCGAACCGGTTTAAAAATTCAAGTCTTTATTCTTGATGATGAAACAGGAGAAATCGAAGTAGGTTTTTATAATCAACCATATCTTTTACGATTATTCAAAAAAGGTATGACGATAAGCGTTGCTGGAACCGTAGAAAAGTATGGAAAAAAAATCACTCTGATTCCCAAAGAATATGAGGTAGGGGAATCTAAAAAACATACAGGTAGATTGATACCGGTCTATCCTGAAAAACGAGGACTTTCTTCGCGTACTTTAAGAGAAAAAATTAGTTTGGCTTTAGAATCCTTAAAAACATCGGATCAAAATATCGAAATATTACCCGATAAAATTACGCTCTTTAATAACCTTATCGATGAAAAAAATGCCTTGTTCCAGATTCATTTTCCAGACTCGTTAGAATTAGCTGCTAATGCTAAAAAAAGACTAGCTTTTGATGAATTATTTATGTTACAATTTTCATCTTTTTTGGTTAAAAAAGAATGGGAGAAAGAAAAAGTCGGACATCGTTTTTATTTAAAAAATCTGGAAAGAAAAGTTAAAAAATTTATTAATGAATTACCGTTCAAATTAACTAAGGCTCAAGATAAAGTTTGGCAGGAAATTTTAGTCGATATCCAGAAAAAAAATCCAATGAATCGTTTATTACAAGGTGATGTAGGCAGCGGTAAAACAGTAGTCGCCGCACTTGCTTGTTATCTTTCATATCTTAATGGTTTCGTATCTTTACTTATGGCACCTACGGAAATTCTTGCTCTGCAACATTTTAAAACATTAACTTCTCTTTTTAAAAATTCAGGGGTAAAAATCGGCTTACAAACCGCTAATAAAAAAATACTTGAATCCGATATCGTTGTCGGCACTCACGCATTAATTTCCAAAAAATTCCAAATTAAAAAGGTTGGTTTAGTTGTTATTGATGAACAACATAGATTTGGAGTGTCTCAGAGATCCGAACTTAAACAAAAAGGTTTAAATCCTCATCTTTTGACAATGACAGCAACGCCGATTCCCAGAACGGTTGCCTTAACTTTATACGGTGAATTGGATTTTTCGGTTATTGATGAGATGCCTATCGGTCGTTTACCGGTAAAAACATACTTCATACCTAAATATAAAAGATCATCTTGTTATGAATGGATCAAAACTCAAGTTACTACCACTCAAACACAGGTATTTATCGTCTGCCCTCTGATCGAGGAATCGGAAACAGAAACACTTAAATCGATCAGGGCTGCAAAAAAAGAGTATGAGAATCTTCAAAATATTTTTTCAAATTTAAAATTGGGTTTACTTCATGGAAAAATGAAATCAAAAGAAAAGGAAGATATTATGGAAAAATTCAAAAACAAACAAATTGATATTTTAGTTTCAACTCCGGTAGTCGAAGTCGGCGTTGACATTCAAAATGCGACAACAATGCTCATTGAGGGTGCAGAAAGATTCGGTCTTGCCCAACTTCATCAGTTAAGGGGACGAGTAGGTAGAGGTCTAAAACAGTCGTACTGTTTTCTTTTTTCTGAAAAGGAACTGCCTGAGATAATTTTTCGCTTGCAGTATTTTTCAAAAACATTAAACGGCAATAAACTCGCTGAAAAAGATCTCGAAATCAGAGGGCCCGGAAATATCTATGGAGTTAAACAACACGGATTCATAAATTTAAAAATCGCATCATTAACAGACTATGAGTTAATTAAAAAAACGAAAAATGCATTAATATATTTTAATAACCATTTTAAAATCGAAGATTTTAAAAATTTAAAAAATAGGTTGGAAAAATTTAAACCAGAAGAAGTTGTAAAAAATTGATTATTTAAAAGAACTCGTTAAATTATAGATTGGAGTTATCACCGACAAAACAAGAAATCCTACGCCAAATCCTAAAATCACTAAAATCATCGGTTCAATCAATGAAGTCATCGCCTTAATGGTAATCTCTGATTCCATTTCAAAATATTTTGAAAGTCTTAGCAAGGTATCGTCAAGATTACCTGTTTGTTCACCAACCAAACTCATCTGGACCAATATTGGTGGAAAAATGCCCTCTTGATCTAAAGCATTACCTAATGATTGACCTTTTTCCACTTTGCGGCTGACGTTCATAAACGCTTGTTGGTATATCGCATTATCAGTTGTATCGATTACTATTGAGAGAGCATCAAGTATAGATACTCCTGCACCGATTAAGATCGATAATGTTCGTGTAGAATCAACTAAAGCAGAAATTGAAATTACCCTACCAAGTACAGGTAACTTTAGACTCAGCTGGTCTAAATAAGCCTTCCCTGATTTTGTTTTTGAATATCTTTTTAACAGATAAACTAAACCAAAAACCCAGGCTATCATTAAAGGCCAAAATCGAACAGAGAAGTTAGAAATAAGCATCAGCACTTGAGTTGTTACCGGTAATTCTATATCAAAATCATCATATAAATTCATCAATTTTGGGATAACAAAAGTAATCATTATAAACATTACCGCCACCATACCAATCAAAATCAAAGTAGGATAGATTAACGCTCCTTTGAGTTTACTCTTGAATTCACGTTCTTTTTCCAGATTATCTGCTAATCTTAATAAAATTTCTCCAAGTTTTCCTGATGCTTCTCCTGACTTAACCAAAGCAATATATAAACCGGGAAAATTTCCAGGAAATTTTTTTAATGCTGAAGAAAAAGATCCGCCGGCTTTTATCGTTTCATCTATATCTCCAACAAGTTTTTTTAAGCCAGGTTTAGCAAGTTGTTTTCTTAAAATTTCCAAGGCATCAATTAAGGTCAAACCGGCATTGATCATTATGGCTATTTGCCTCGTAAAATCAACAATATCATTAAATGTTACCTTATTGTTTAAAAGGGTGATAAAGCTCTGCTGCTTTTGTTTTACTTCAACGACAGATATAGGAAAATAATTGTTTTTTTTTAGATAATCTAATACTGAATCAGTAGAGTTGGCTTCAATTTGACGCTCAATAATATCAGTGCCTTTTAAGGCTTTGTATTTAAAATACATACCTAGGTTCTTTCTGTTTTAATAAACTTCTCTAGCTCTTTTGGTCTGATCGCAAAAGAAAAAGCTGTTTCTTTGGAAATTAAACCATCTCGATATAGACTGACTAGATTTTTTTCAAAAAGCAGTTGGCCTTCTGATTCTCCTGTTTCAAGAATGTTACTTATAAGGTAGGTTTTTCCTTCTCTTATCGTGCTAGAGGTCGCCGAATTGCTTATTAGAATCTCAGCCGCCGGTATCCTATCAACGCTATTTTGTTTAGGAAGAAGTCGTTGTGAAACAATCATCTTTAATACTGTCGCTAATTGGTTTTTCACCTGATTTTGCTGGTGAGGCGGAAAGGTATCTATTATTCTGTCAATAGATTCAGGAGAAGAGTTGGTATGTAGAGTGGAAAAAACAAGATGACCTGTCTCGGCTGCAGTCAAAACTAAAGATATTGTATCAAAGTCTCTCATTTCACCCACTAATATGACATCTGGATCTTCTCTAAGTGCAGATTTTAAAGATACTGTCCAAGAATGAGTATCATGGTGAAGTTCTCTCTGAGAAATGATTGATTTTGCTGGAGAATAGACATATTCAATAGGATCTTCGATAGTAATGATATGACGAGCATATTTAAGATTTATCTCGTTAATTATCGAGGCTAAGGTAGTTGATTTACCTTCACCGGTAGGACCAGTTAGCAAAACTAATCCTTGTCGATAATCAACGCATTTTTTCAACATCGCCGGTAATCCCAACTCTTCAATGGAGCGAATTTTTGTCGGAATTAGTCTGAAGCTGCCGCAAACCATTCCTTGGGCATAATAAAGGTTGACGCGAAACCGAGTATCGTTATATTTTACCGCTAAATCAATCTCCCGATTGGCATAGAAAGTTTCCTTTTGTTCAGCAGTAAGCGTAGCCACCAGCATGGTTTCAGACATCTCAATGGTGATTTTTGTCAAAGTTGTTAACTGGTGAAGTTCACCGCCAACTCTTATAGTCGGGAAATAATTTGGGACAATATGAAGATCGGATGCTTGTTTGTCAATAACGATTTGTAATAGACTATTTAAATCCATAATTCAGTTTATATAGTTTTCTAATTTTGTAAAGTTAAGTTTCAGCCACTCTTAATACTTCTTCAATAGTTGTAATGCCTTCAATTGCTTTCAAATACCCATCTTGCTTCATCATAATCAAACCTTCTTTTCTTGAAACGGCCTCGATTTCCTTACCGGATGCCTGTTGTAATATCATTTTATTAATTGTTGTAGTAATTTTTAAGACTTCAAAAATGGCTATCCTTCCCAAATAACCTGACTGTCCGCATTCATGGCAGCCTTTACCTTTAACAAGTCTTAAAGTCTTATCTTGATAAGATTTTGGGTATAAAGGTCCTAGTACTTGTTTTATATTTTCCACGACTTGGGAAACCGGCTCATAAAAGGTACTGCATGTTGGGCAGACTCTCCGACAGATTCTTTGTGCGATCACGGCTGTTAGAACTGATGCAATTAAAAAAGGCTCTGCGCCTAAATCTATCAACCTAGGTATGGCGGTTGCTGCATCATTGGTATGAAGAGTTGAAAAAACCAAATGACCTGTTAACGCAGCTTGAATGGCCAGCTGAGTTGTCTCTTTATCACGAATTTCACCAACAAGAATAATATTAGGATCCTGCCTTAAGAATGATCGCAAACCTGTAGCAAAGGTTAATCCAGCTTGGGGATTTATCTGAACTTGGTTTATTCCTGGTATTTGGTATTCAACCGGATCTTCAAGAGTTAAAATATTGACACTCGGATTATTAAGTCGTGAAAGAATAGAATAAAGAGTTGTTGTCTTACCACTTCCGGTTGGGCCTGTTATTAATATAATACCGTAAGGTTTTAATATTGAATCTTCTATATCTTTTAGTTGCGGTCCTCGTAAACCAAGTTCTAATAAACTAGGTATGCCTCCAGTTTTTTTCAATAATCTCATCACGACTTTTTCGCCATTAACTGTTGGTAGAGTTGATACACGCAGATCAACCTCCTCCTCTCCTATTCTAAAAGTAAACCGTCCGTCCTGCGGAATCCTTCTTTCGTCAATTTTCATTCCCGACAGAATTTTTATCCTTGAAACCAAAGCATCATGAATTGTCCTTGGAAGAGATAATTTTTCCTGAAGTATTCCGTCAATTCTATATCTGACTTTTGTCCGGTTTTCTTCCGGTTCGATGTGGACATCAGAAGTTCTACTTTTAATAGAGAATTCTAGTACTGTCGAAACTATCTTAGCTATAGGTGCTTCGTTGATGGAAACATTACTTAAATCTACCTTTTTCCCTTCAGTATCTGGAATATATTCTTTTAATGCCTCTCGAACCTCAGGTGACAAACCTTGACTGTATGCTAAATTGATCATTTTATCTATTTGTTGTTTATCTGCCAAAACCAAAACAATTTTTTTGCCTGTTTTACGTTCCAGAAAATCAGTAATTGAAATATCGTAAGGATTATCTGTGCCAAGGTAAATTGTTGATTCGGAAGGGTCATATCGATAGGGGATTACACCATATTTCCGGGCCAAAGGTTCGGGGATAAAACCGACTGCCTGAGAATCAATTGGTGAAGAGGTTAAATTTATATAAGAAATTCCTTTAATTTCGGCAATGACTTTAATTATTTCTAACCTGTCTAAAGTTGAATTCTCCAGAATATAATCTTTAATAGGAATATTTTTTTGCAGGCTGATGATCTCATATCGATCCGCCTCTTCTTGACTGAGTAAAGCTTTTTGCACTAGTTTGTTTAACAATAATTTTGGAGATACATCCATAGATTAACTATACTCAAAAATTGTGTTAAAATGCAATAATGATTCCCCTTCTTTTAATATCTTCGGATTCACGCGAAATTAAAAAATTCTTACGAAAATTGCTTGTTAATAAGCCTTATTTTTTTGAACTAAAACCTGAGGGAAAAGAATTTTCAATCGATGATATAAGAAATCTTATTCGGCAAACCAATACCTATCATAAAGATCAGAGAGTGTTTTTCTTGGAAAATTTTCATTTATCTTCTCTTGAAGCCCAAAATGCTTTTTTAAAACTGCTTGAAGAACCACCTAATAAAACACTTTTTGTTTTATCATCTATTTCGGAAAATAAATTAATACCAACAGTAATTTCAAGAACCAAAATTATAAAATTGGACGTACCGAATAAAAACATTTTAAGTTCAGTAGATAAAGAAATTTTGACAAATCTAATTTCCGGAAAAACGTTAAAATTACACCCGGTTACCGAGCTTGATCTGGATAAAATTATATTGTTTTTCTCCTCAAGGATTTCATCCGATAAAAAAGCATTAATAATTCTTAAAGAAGCCATTAAGATTAAAAATCTTCAGGAAAACAATAATATCAACAAACAACTTTCCTTAGACCATATATTGATTTTAATTTTCAAAACATATAAGATAAATTAAAGATGAAAATACGCGATGGTTTTACATTGATTGAATTACTTGTTGTAATTGCAATAATTGGTATGCTTTCGGCTCTATTTCTACCCAATTTTATGGGTGCACGGGAGAGAGCCAGAGATTCTTCGAGAAAGTCTGATCTAAAACAAATTCAAAAAGCTTTTGAACTTTATAAGCAAGACCAGAGTCCACCGTCATTTCCCACCTCGTTACCAACAGCTGGAACTTGTTGGTCTTCAGGTTTAAATTGTACAGGAAATATCTATATGAATAAATTTCCTACCGATCCCAGTCCGGGAAAACAGTATTATTACAGTGTGGATAATAATACATTAACATATACTCTTTGTGCTTGTGCGGAAAATAGTGCCGATCCTGATGCGTCCTCAAGCTGCGCCGTCTGCGGAACTTGCACAAGTGGTAAATGTTATAACGAAATACAACCATGAGAAATAAAATTTTAAAAAAATGGGGATTTACGCTTTTGGAGATGCTCGTCGTCATTGGTATCATTGCTATTTTGGTTAGTCTTGGTATGAGTTCTTATTCGACAGCGCAAAAAAAATCAAGAGATGCAAAACGAAAGAGTGATTTAAGAGCAATACAAAGTGCCTTAGAACAATATTATTCAATCTGTGGATATAGTTATCCATCCGCTGACACCGGCAGTGTTCCAACCACAATAACCTGCATTAATCCAGCTGCAACAATAATGGCAACCGTTCCTGTTGATCCTAAAAGCGGAGTTAGATACTCAATGTCTCAAGTATCTAGCAGCGACTTTACTATCTGTGCACCTAATACGCCACCTCTGGAAACCGAGTCAATTACGCCTTACTGTTTAGTAAATCAACAATGAAAAAAAAACTTGGTTTTACTTTAATTGAAATACTAGTCACGGCAACAATTATCGGATTACTTGCTGCAGTTGCATCAATAAGTTATTCACAGCTGACAAAACAATCAAGGGATGCAAAGCGAAAAACAGATCTGGAACAGGTAAGAGCAGCATTGGAAATATATCGATCAAATAGCGACACTTATCCCGTCGGTACTGGTTGGGCAACACTTTCTGTTTTAACAGGTCCGATAATTTATTTACAGACTTTGCCTTCTGATCCAAAAAGCGCTAACTTTAGTTATTATTACTCTGGAGATATAAACGACTATACGCTTGCCGCTCAACTGGAAGTTAGTTCTTCGTGTTCTAGCGGTGCACCTGGAGGATCAAGCTGCGGATCCGGATCGCCTTGTAATTATTGTTTAGGACCCTATGGACAAAAATAAGTATGAAAAAGGATTTACGATTATAGAGTTAATCATAACTTTATTAATAATAGGTATTTTTATCGTCATTTCACTTCCAGCA
>Ga0233420_10000544_pt1 | contig 15863 bp, 19 predicted proteins | sample Watercolumn_Mata_4_FD_183009 | JGI IMG/M metagenome (GOLD analysis project Ga0233420, IMG submission 183009) | Freshwater microbial communities from Lake Matano, South Sulawesi, Indonesia - Watercolumn_Matano_2014_102_MG | ecosystem: Environmental > Aquatic > Freshwater > Lake | place...
GCGTCCCTGGGCGTGGTGGGCAAGGCGCGGGGGTGCACAAAATCGGGGAGTCCAGCAGCGCTAAACGACTGGATTTTGGGGGTCCCCGCAACGCCGCCCACCGCGTCCAGGGGTGTCCGCAGCAGGCCGGGGGGTTATTCACAAGCCCTCACTCCCCCGATTCCAGGCAACGCGCCATATCACCTTGCCTCCGATGAAACCGTTTTTACAATCGCCCGAAACGAACTTGCCCGCTTTGGTTCGTGGTTATTTCGGTTTTTCGCTTGGCGGAGCATCGGGGTCGTCCTGGATTCTTGCCATTCGGCTGCTTGCCTTATCCTGGCTGAGTTGCGCGGTCGCCTCGAATGCTCTTGGCGAGGACCAACCGCCCATCCGCTTCGATCATGTGATCGAACGCATCAACCGGCTGGAGTTCTACCGCCTTGCCGATTTCGGACCACCCGGCAGCGACTGCCACCCTTGCCGGATCGCGCAGCACGTGGGTTGCATGGACAAATGTTATGCCGAAATTACCAGTCTGAGCCTCATTTGCACGCCGACCCTAAAAGGCATGAGCGTGGGTCCCTTTACCCGCGAGGAACGTGGGCAACTCCTGGGGGAATTGTTCAAGACCGATACCGTTCTCATCACCACCGCCCTGGGGGATGAACCACTCGCGGTGCGCCACATCACCAGCGCGAGCGGAGAGAGCGGGGATGATTACGCGATTGACCTTGAGGGCATCGAGGGATTCAAGAACACGCTGATTCGGGCCTCTTCATTGGACAGCGAGCAGTTTTCCATCATCGTCGGGAATGAAAGCTTCGTCATTCCCCTATCGCCCAAAATCAGGGATGGCTTTCAACGATTGCTCAAACAGTGTCCCGATTGAACATAAGCCGCTCAGCCAGGCGCGAACCGCCGTTTACAGTCCGATACCTTCCTCGACAGCATCGGTTACCCTTCGGTTCGACTCGCTCATGCCGGATCTGGATTCATGATGCGGGTGGTTCTGCGCCGCACCATTCGCTTGAGCAGCAGGCTGAGCAACACGAACAGCAGCGTGGCTTCGGCCAGGTAGCTGGCCATCTGTCCCAGATCGGCCTCGATGGCGCCCGCGCCGATCAGGCTCGCGGTAATCCCGAGCGGCAGGAACCCGATGAAACTGCCGATCCAGAAGTCCCGGTGGCTCACTGGACTCCAGGCCAGCAGAATGTCGTTATAGAGTCCAGCGAGAGGCAGTTGCCGGACGATCAGAACGGAAAACCAACCGGTTCCCACCGGTGCGCTCAAAGCCCGCAGCTTAGGGTACTTTTCCAGGAGGGTCTCCGGTCGGGTATGTCGAGCAATCAGGAACAAGGCATAAGCGCCCAGCAGACTGCCCGCCTGGCTCCAGGCAAAACCCATCTCGAAGCCGAACAGCCAGCCGGCCATCACACAGAAAATCAGCCTCGGTAATCCGAGCGCCGTCCCCACGGTAGTCGCCGAGACGAAGATGGCGGGTGACCAGGTACCCAACCCGGTGAACATGGCCCTGATTAACTCGCCATGCCGTATCCAGTCTTTCCACGGTAAGGAAAGCACCATGGGACTAGCCAACAGAAGCATCGCTATGACCAGGGCCGAGCTTTTTTTCATGCGGGTAATTGAAGGAAAGGATGGGTTGAATGGACCATTCGATTCGCGGACAGGGTAATCAACTATTGGCCGTTTTATTGCTAGAGAGTATCAGAATCCGTCGTCGCGGGTAGACAAATGCGGCACGAGTCAGGCGATAGACTATTTCCAAATAGTTTCGCCGTAAACGAACCAGAGCCTTTCCAACTAGACATGACAGGAAATACACCCTGTTGTCGCCGACCGGCTTGCGTCCTGGATGGTTGTGATCGAGCACTCCGCGCGGTATAAAGCGCCGAATTTAAAAAATTACCATTTGATGAACGCCATGGCAGACAATGATCCTCGAGAACAGGGACAGTCATCTGAAAACGTTTCGCGGATGGGAGAAATAACGGAACCGCGCCAGGACGATGAAAATGATCAAATGGAATCTCGGCGCCCCGACCCAACGCGCTATGGCGATTGGGAAAAAGCCGGTCGCTGTATCGATTTCTGATCGGCGACCGCCGTGGCTATGCCTCAAACCTTTCTCACGTTCACTCGTTACACCATGACCATGTCGAACCGGCCCCTCTCCCCGCATCTTCAGGTCTATCGCCTCCCTCTGACGGCGATGTTGTCCATCACTCATCGCATGACGGGAGTATTCCTGTTCCTGGGACTGATCGGCATCGCCGGCTTCATCGCCGCCGCCGCCGCAGGACCGCTGTTGTTTACCCCGATGCTGGATGGATTATCCTCTCAGGTGGGAAAAATCGCCGTTTGGCTCTGGGTCTTCGCCTTATATTTCCACGCCTGCCATGGTATTCGGCATTTGCTCTGGGACTTGGGTCGTGACTTTCAAAAGAGCAAGTGGCTGATGCACAACCAGTTGGAGATGGTCATTCCCTTGGTACTGACCGCCATAACCTATGCCTTGACGGGAACCGCATGCGTGCTGGGATCCCCGACGCCCTAGTTCCTTGCCTGCAGGACAACCCCCCATGAAATCCATACACATGTTGCTCGGGGATCACGGTAATCACGCTCGCGAAGCCACTGTGGAGTGGCTGCGCCAGCGCTTCAGTTCCCTGTTGTTGATCCCCCTCACACCCTGGGTCATCCTTACCTATGCCTTGCAATCGCCGCGGAACCACGGACAGTTTGTCGCATGGATGATAGAACCCGCGCATTACCTGCCCTTGGCGATTTTTTTCTCGATCAGCGTCTACCATGCCTGGCTGGGTATGAAGGTCATCATCGACGACTATGTCCATGACCCCGTTCTCCACGGGTTGAGCTTGACCAGTTGCCGGATGTTGCTGGCCGGCATCTTTGGTATTGCGACCCTCGCCCTTTTAATACTGGTTTTTTAAAACTGACATGACCAAGGCTTACGACATCATCGAACACCGCTACGATGTGGTCGTCATCGGAGCGGGCGGCGCGGGGCTTCGAGCCTCGCTCGGTCTGGCGGAACAAGGACTCAAGACGGCTTGCCTGAGCAAGGTATTCCCCACCCGCAGCCATACGGTCGCGGCGCAGGGAGGCATCAGCGCGGCGCTGGGCAACATGGGCGAAGACGACTGGCGCTGGCACATGTACGACACCATCAAGGGTTCCGACTGGCTCGGCGACCAGGATGCCATCGAGTACATGTGTCGGGAAGCCATCCCGGCGATCATCGAACTGGAGCACTACGGGGTGCCGTTCTCGCGCACGGACGATGGACGCATCTATCAGCGCGCCTTCGGCGGGATGACCACGCGATTCGGCGACGGTACGGCCCAGCGGACGTGCGCGGCGGCCGATCAAACCGGTCACGCGATCCTCCATACGCTATATCAGCAATCCCTCAAGAGAAGCGTCGAGTTCTTCGTCGAATACATTACCCTGGATCTGATCATGGATGCCGGCGTCTGCCTGGGCGTACTGGCCTGGCGTCTGGAGGACGGCAGCCTGCATTGTTTCCGCGCCCACCAGGTCATACTGGCCACTGGCGGCTACGGGCGCAGTTATTTTTCCTGCACCTCGGCGCATACTTGCACGGGCGACGGCAACGCCATGGTCCTGCGCGCCGGCCTGCCCCTGCAGGACATGGAATTTGTCCAGTTCCATCCCACCGGCATCTATGGCGCCGGCTGTCTGATTACCGAGGGTGTGCGCGGGGAAGGCGGTTACCTCACGAACTCCGAAGGCGAGCGCTTCATGGAACGATACGCCCCCCACGCTCGGGACCTGGCCTCCCGCGACGTGGTGAGCCGGGCCATCACCATCGAGATACGCGAAGGAAGGGGTTGCGGACCCGAGCGCGACTATGTTCATTTGCATCTCGAACACGTCAATTCGGCCATCATCGAGGAGCGGTTGCCGGGCATCGCGGAAACAGCCAGGGTTTTTGCCGGTATCGACGTCAGAAAGCAGCCCATGCCGGTGCAGCCCACTGTCCATTACAACATGGGCGGCATTCCAACGAATTACCTGTGCGAGGTCGTGACCCTTCGGGACAATGATCCGGAAACCGTCGTGCCAGGGTTGATGGCCATTGGCGAAGCGGCTTGCGTGTCGGTCCATGGCGCCAACCGCTTGGGCTCCAACTCCCTGCTGGATCTGGTCGTCTTTGGCCGAGCCGCGGCGCGTCGATGCTCGGAAACCATCAGGCCCGGCCAGACGCACAAAGACCTCCCCGCCGCAACCACTACCCCCTTGCTGGAGCGCTTCGATCGTCTGCGCCATGCGCGGGGCTCGTCGCCGACCGCTCAGATCCGCTTGGCCATGCAGCGAACCATGCAAAACCATGCGAGCGTATTCCGTTCCGGAACGATACTTCAGGAAGGCCTGGCCAAACTCCAGGAGATCGCCGCGGGCTTCCAGGATGTTTGCGTCGCCGATCATTCGGTGGTCTGGAATACCGATCTGATCGAAACCCTGGAGCTGGAAAATCTGCTGCAGCAATCGCTGGTGACAATGGCGGGAGCCCTGAATCGGCAAGAAAGCCGAGGAGCGCATGCCCGAGAGGATTTTCCCGAGCGGGACGACGAAAACTGGATGAAGCACTCGCTGATCTGGCTGGACAACGGCAACCGACTCAAGCTTGACTACCGACCGGTCCATTTGTACACCCTATCCAGCGATGTGGAGCCGGTTCCCCCCGCCAAACGAGTCTATTGAATCGGCCTGCCTTCCAACGCGCCTAGGATTGGAGAATGGACGGCATCCCGGAACGGAAGGTTTCTCGATGATAACCCCGGCCGCGGTGCTGCCTTGAATCCCCCGAACCCACCAACGATGCCTCGACATCAAAGTCCACAGGAACACTAGCATGGTTCAACTCAGGCTACCCGCCAATTCCAGAATCACCAAGGGCGAGAAGCACCCGGCTCCCGCGGGCGCATCCAAGGTCCGACGCATCGAGATCTATCGTTTCGATCCGGATTCCGGCGCTAATCCTCGTCTCGACATCTTCGAAATCGATGTGGATCGATGCGGACCGATGGTGCTGGATGGCCTGCTCAAGATCAAGAACGAAGTCGACAGTTCCCTCGCATTCCGTCGCTCCTGCCGGGAGGGAGTCTGCGGTTCTTGCGCCATGAACATCAATGGCCGGAATACCTTGGCCTGTACTCACGCAATGGATGATTGCGCCGGAACGATCAAGATCCATCCCCTTCCGCATCTCCCGGTCATCAAGGATCTGATCCCGGACATGAGTCACATTTTCGCGCAATACGCCTCCATCGAACCCTGGCTGAAAAGCGGCTCCCCGCCGCCTACCCATGTCGATAGGGAGCGGCGGCAAAGCCGCGAGGAGCGTGCTCAACTGGAGGGTCTGGTGGAATGCATACTCTGCGCCTGCTGCTCGACGAGTTGTCCAAGCTATTGGTGGAACAGCGATAAATATCTGGGGCCCGCCGTGCTGATGCAGGCTCAACGTTGGCTCAAGGATAGCCGCGATGAAGCGGCGAACGAGCGCCTGGATGCCCTGGAGGATGCCTTCAAGCTCTACCGGTGCCATACCATCATGAATTGCACCGATACCTGTCCCAAGTCGTTGAATCCCGCCAAGGCAATCGCGGAAATCAAACAGGCCTTAGCCAAGCGCCATTACGACGGAGAATGAATCCCGGTCAACTCGCCTGGCGATGCCGTAGAGGCCTGAAGGAGCTGGATCTTCCGCTGATGGCATACTTGAAGGACTATTACGGTTCGGCTTCGCCGGGAGAACGCAAGCGATTCCATCGGTTGGTCGACGAACCGGATGACCACCTGTGGCGCTATTTCTATCAAAGCGTGAAACCCGAAGATCCCGAGCTTGAGTCCATCGTCCGGAAAATCCGCCGCGAGCCTGCATCTCATTGTTGAGCGTTCGACCGCACTGGCGACGCTGCTCGTGGCGGCCCACTCGCTGGCCCTGATGGCGGCTCTGGCCAACCCCCTCGATATCAAACTCAAGCTCCTGCTCATTGGAGCCGTCCTGCTCAGCTTCTCCCATCACCTCCGGATGTCCAACCGGATTTATGGGCTCACCCTGACATCGGGAGGCGATTGGGAAGTCCTGGTGGATGGCCAGGCCATTCTGGGTCAGTTGGAACCCGGCACGATCGTCACCCCATGGATAGTCATTCTCCACCTGAGGCTGCCCTCGCATCGTTTGGCTCTTCCCGTCTGCCGGGATGCCACCGATCCTGAATCGTTTCGCCAGCTCCGGGTTCACTTGCGACTTTCCAGACCGGTCAGCGGCCTTGCGTCCGACTGAACGACACGGACGGCATTGACCCAAACCGCCAATCGCATCGCGCGCCCCGCAAACCGTCCCTGATAGCTGTCGACATCGCTCCGCCGCCGGTGACCGGGCTTGCAACAGACTAACGCCGCCCTCATGTCGTCCCGTCATGAGATCATAGCGGAGAAACATCATGACTGAGCTGCTGCACATCGTGTGCCCTCATTGCGACGCCATCAACCGCCTGCCTGCCCAGAGACTCGATCGACAGCCTTCCTGCGGTCAGTGTCATGGTCCTTTATTCAACGGTCACCCCCTTGCTTTGCGCGCGGGAAATTTCGACCGGCATGTCAGCCGGAACGACATTCCCGTTCTCATCGATTTCTGGGCGCCCTGGTGCGGACCCTGCAAGATGATGGCCCCACAGTTCGAGCAAGCCGCGACATTACTGGAGCCTCGCGTCAGATTGGTCAAGGTGGATACCCAGGCCGAACCGAAACTGGGCGATCGCCACAACATCCGCAGCATACCTACCCTTATCCTGTTCGGAAAAGGACATGAAATCGCCCGGCAATCCGGCGCCATGGGAGCCCAGGACATCGTTCGATGGGTCGAGGGACACTGTCGCTGATATCGCGAGTCATATCGGTTAAGAGTCGCCCCGCCCACCCGGCGTTTGCAAATCCACGCCGGGCGTGACTCGATCTTGCCTGCTTTCCGGGACAAGGTACCATTCCCCACGGGGGATGTCTTGCACCATCCCGAGGAATGAACCGCCGTTTCCGAAATCAGGATCTACATGCGCAAACCCGACAATATCAGTTACTGGCTGGAAGACAAACCGCCGCCGCAGATCGCCTTGATGCTGGCGATTCAGCAGATGTCGTTCCTCGCCGTCTACTTGGTGGTCTCGCCTTTGTTCGCCCGCACCCTGAAACTCAGCCACGAACAATCGCTCTGGCTGATATCGGCCACACTGCTGGCATCCAGCATCGGCGTCATCCTGCAAACACTGCGCCGCTGGGGTGTCGGCTCGGGCTTTTTTTGTCCGCTTCAGGCGACGTCTTCCACATTCGGGGCTTTAGCCATCGCCAAACTGGTGGGAGGGATCGAAGCCATCTTTGGCGCCATAACGGTGCTGGGATGCAGCCAGATAGTCTTCGGACACATCTTTTCCCGCATGAGGGGTATCTTCAGCATTCAGGTCGCCGGTGTTTCCGTGATGCTGATCGGTCTGGGGCTGGGTCATAACGGCCTGAAACTGGTCATGGAACCGCGCCCCGGCGAGATGGCGACGCAAGCGGAACTGCTTATCTGCACGCTGACGCTGGGCACGATGGTCGTCTGCAACGTGTGGTCATCCGCCTATCTTCGGCTGTTTTCGGCCTTCATCGGGCTGACCGTGGGCATCGGCGCCAGCCTTTGGCTGGTGCCCATATCCACCGAGGAATGGGAGCTTTTTCACGCGACTCCGCTCTTTGTCGCACCGCGCCTGATGCCCATCGGTTGGTCGCTCGATATCAACATCGTTCTCCCGGTCATCATCACCGGCTTGTTTCTCGCGCTGCATGGATTTGGCGCCATCATCGCCGCGCAACGCTTCAACGATGCCGACTGGAAACGTCCCGAGATGCCGTTGGTAAGGCAAGGGGTGGTCGCCGAAGGGCTGACCAATGTCATCGCGTCATTGTTGAATGGCGTGCCGATCACTTCCAGCGGCGGCGCGGTCAGCCTTGCGGCCGCCACGGGATGCACCAGCCGCTACCTGGCGTACTGGCTGGCCTGCATCATGGCGCTGTTGGCTTTCATGCCAAAGGCCATCCTGTTCTGGGAAATGCTGCCCGAAAGCGTCATGGGAGCGGCCATGATTTTTCTGGCGTGCTTTACCAGCATGGCGGGCTTGCAAATCATCGCCTCCCGAATGCTGGATAACCGCAAAATTCTCACCGTCGGCATCGGCCTGCTGCTTGGCATCAGTTATGAACCGCTCCGGGACACCTTTATCCAGCATGCACCGGAACCCCTGAAGCCTCTGCTGTTTTCCGGCGTCGGATTTGGAGTGATGGCTGCGGTCGTTTTGTCAGCCCTGTTCCGCTTGGGCGACCATACCCGACGGCGACGGAAATTCGATGCCCGACACAGCTAGATCAATGAGGTGATCGAATTCCTCGAAAGGCAGGGGAAGAGCTGGGGAGCCCGCGCCGACGTGGTCCACCGGGCGGAATATGCAACCTGGCAGGCATTCGAAATCCTCACGGAACAGAACCTGGTGGAATCCGGCGAGAGCGATGCCGGCGCCATCGAGCTCGAGACTCTGTTCAACGAATTCAGCTTTAGCGTCGTGCTGAATTATCGCGGTGTCGCGGTACCCCTGGCCATGCACCCGCCAACGCACGAGGAATTGCTGGAGCGGGAAGATGGCGTTCTGCAAATGGCGGGTTACCTGCTGCGTCGTCTTGCCGACCGCGTCGACATCAGGGCCTCCGGCGATACCTGCGAATTGCGGCTGAGTTTTATCGATTGAAGGCCGCGCTTACACAATCTTCTGGATGCCCTTTGGCCTGAAACGTCACTCAGTTTCTAGGTTTAATCCCGCGAGAGGCTGCCATCATGCTCGATTCGGTTTGTCGACGGGTGCGTTACCGGGTCGCTGCCCTGCTGCTCTGCTATGGAGCATCGGCAACTACGCTTGGGATTGAACCCGCTCGGACCAGCACCAACGCGGGGCAGACACCCGAGATTGCGACCACCGCCACGCCGGAGGCGCGTTTAAATTCCGCCCTCGCCGCCCTGGACGGTATCGCGCGGAGCATCATGGAGCGTAGCGGGGTCCCGGGAATGGCGATTGCGGTCGTGCATGCCGATGCCGTGGTCTATGCCAAGGGTTTCGGCGTTCGTCACATTGGTCGCGAGGCCACAGTGGACGAAAACACCGTCTTCCAGTTGGCTTCGCTATCCAAACCCATCGGCGCGACGGTGGTCGCCGGGATCATCGGCCTGGGCAAAATTGACTGGGATACGCCAGTGTCCAGACTCATGCCAAGTTTCAGTCTGAAGGATAGCTACGTCAGCCGGGAAGTCACCATAGGCGATCTTTACTGTCATCGCAGCGGGCTGCCGAGCCATGCCGGCGACACACTGGAAGATCTGGGCTTCTCCCGTGAACAAATCCTGCATCGCTTGCGCTGGGTACCGCTGAACCCCTTCCGGATGCGCTATGCCTATACCAACTTCGGTTTGACCGCAGCCGCCATGGCGGTCGCCAAATCGACCGGTCTGAGCTGGGAGGATCTTTCCGCGCGGATCCTGTACCAACCCCTGGGCATGAACTCGACCAGTTCCCGTTACGATGACTACAGGAACAGGGCCAACAAGTCCGTATTGCACGTACGGATCGATAATCATTGGGAAGCCCGCCACGAGCGAATAGCGGACGCTCAATCTCCGGCCGGCGGCGTCAGTTCCAGTGTCATGGACATGGCGAAATGGATGCGGCTGCAACTGGCGGATGGCATGTTCAACGGACGGAAAATCATCGCAGCCAAGCCCTTGATTCAATCGCGATATCCGCTGATGTTGGCGAAACCGGCCGAAACCTCCCAAGGCCGCGCCGGATTTTACGGCTATGGCATGGGCGTCGGCGTAGACGGAACGGGGCGGGTGCGATTCAGCCATTCCGGCGCTTTTCTTCTAGGGGCGGCAACGCATTTTTCCCTCTTGCCCGCGGAGAATCTGGGCATCGTGGTACTCACCAATGGCATGCCCGTAGGAGCACCCGAGGCCGTAGCTCAAACATTCCTGGACCTGGTCGAATTAGGCGGAATCCAACGCGACTGGCTGAAGGTCATCGGCGCCGATATGGCCCAGCTCTATGAAAACCCCAGCCGCCTGGCCGGACTTCAACCTCCCGAAAGTCCCCGACCCGCCCGCCGCCTGGCCTTTTATACCGGGGATTATAAAAACCGCTATCATGACCCAGCTCGGGTGTTTGCCGAAAAGGGACAGATCTGGCTGCGCTTGGAACCCGCAAACCAACGCTTTCCGCTGCGACATTGGTCGGGCGATACTTTTGCCTATTTTCCAACCGGAGAGAATGCCGTAGGCATCAGCGCGGTGGATTTCAAACCAGGTCCGGGAGGCAAAGCCGGTGAGCTGATCATCGAATTCCTGAATCAGAATGGTCTGGGAGGATTTTCTCGATAGTGAGCGTCCCCTTTTACGCGATAATTCGCCGACGGGTGACGCAGCATGGATGTTGCCGCTTTCGGGTCTCAACGCACTGGATTGCTCCATCCTACGGAAGGCTGGCCATGGAGCGGCACCGGCAATCGGCAAATCACCCAACCGGAATCTCCCCACCACCCGCAGCGATAAGCACACAGCCAGAAAAAACATTGGACTTCAATGACAACAAGACAACCTATTCAGTATCAGCCGGAAGGCGTAGATCCCAGCCGTCACAGACGCTATGTGGGTTACCTGGATGGGGTATGGCGGAGTGGCGAAATCTGCGGTTGGGCGATGGACCTCGATGATCCACGGCATATCGTTGAGGTTCATCTGTATCTGAATAATGCGTGGCTTGGCATGGCGTACGCCAATGAATACCGCAAGGATGTCTTCGAGGCGGGATTTGGAAATGGCTACAGCGGTTTTTGGTTCAGAAACTTCACCATCGATATCCTGCAAGGTCGGGTGCAGCCCGGCGATAGAGTGCGGGCTTTCCTGGACAACGATCCGCGACATGAATTGCCGAATAGCCCTTTGACCATCGAAGCGGACAAGCTCGACCAAGTCAGGTCGGTCGTCGAATTCTCGGAAAATTTTCAAGACAAGGATGACGGTATCCGGTTTCGAATGTACTCCTTGTGTGGCAACGACAATGTGGTGAAAAAGATGGTGGACGAAGGCCTCCAGTCTTACGAACCACCGCTGCCCGCCATCCTGTATTACCTGCTCAAGTCATTCGACGGCATGTTCCTGGATATCGGCGCCAATTCCGGGATATATTCATTACTGGCGGCATCCCTCGGACATAGCCGCACGATCGCGTTCGAACCATTTCCTCTGATTCATGCCCTATTGCGATGCAATATAGACTTGAATGGGTATGGGGATAAAATCCATGCCGAAAAAACAGCAATCAGCCGATCGAGCGGTAAACTGAAACTCTATATTCCCCAGAACATCGGCGCGATAGAGACCAGCGCTTCGCTGGAGAGCACCTTCAAGATCAAACACGCCGAGGTCATCGAGGTGGACGCCTTGTCTCTGGACGATTATCTTGAAAACCAGGGGTTGGCGTCGCAGCCGATCGCGGTCATCAAAATCGACGTGGAGGGCCATGAGCCCGCCGTGCTCGAGGGATCAAGAAACACGGTCACTAGACACCGCCCCATTATCGTCATCGAGATACTGGCAAGCTCTAAGCTTGAATATTTCGGCCAATTCAAGTCCACCCAAGATTATACCGAGGTCGTATTTTCCGGTGGAAAAATCTTGACGCCCCTGGAAGTACGGTTTTTTCCGAAACAATATAACCACCTATTCGTCCCGAACGAAGTTTTTTCGGACAAATTTATCCCACTGATGGAATCAATAGGCTGGTGCGAATAGGTTATCCGAACATTCTTAAGGGCGAGCCCTGGAAAACCTCGGGATTGGATGCCGCGTTATGCGGCCATCCGACACGGTTCGTTAGGGTGTGCCAATCTATAGGGAGAAGATTTCGCCAATGATTTGACGGGGATCCGAGAAATATTGGGGCGAAAGATATGCAAAATTCAAGGCTAACTCCCATGATGGAAGTTAGCCCAATTCGGCCGTTTACGTCACCGGCTGTAACGGCGACGGAATTTATCTACACGCCCTGCCGTATCGACGACCCTCTGTTTACCCGTATAAAATGGATGACAGGCCGCGCAGACTTCCACATGCAACTCCTTGCCCAAGGTGGAGCGAGTCTCGAAGCTGTTTCCACAGCTGCAGTGAACGGTCAAGGTGGTGTATTTGGGGTGAATATCCGACTTCATGGAGATTACCTGAAACAGGGGTAAAAAATCAACCTATCATTATGCCTGCAAAGCCTTCGAGGCGCAACCCCCCGCTTCAAGGCTTCCTCGCTAAGAAGCCAGGCCAATGCCGATTCGTGCAACCGAGTCGCACGGATCGAAATCGAACAATCAATTCAGCCGCCACGTTCGAATGCGTATCATGACCTTGAATGCGAAATTCCGTTTTTTGTGACGTTATCACAAGTTATCCCATCCCATAAAACCCGCTATCCATGCGGGTTTTTTGTTTTTGCCATGTTTTTTAGAGTTTTGCTAGCGCGTATAATCTGTGTAGCTGATTGCGAGGTTAGAGGGGGAATGGGCCGTATGTAGCCAGCAAAAGCTACTCACTAGCTACTCATCAGCTACACACTGGAGGGACTATGCGAAGCAAGATCACAGACGTGCAAATCAAGCATTGGCTCCGTTTGAGAAAAAATGTAGCCAAGGCCCAGGGGGAGGTTCCTGGATTGACGCTCACCGTATCCGGGGCCGGTACGGCGGCATGGATTCTTCGGTATCGGTTCAATGACCAGCAGCGGGAAGTGACCCTAGGCAGGTATCCTGAATACAGCATCGCGGACGCCAAGAGCAAGGCCATCGAGGCGCGGCGGATGGTCATGGATGGTATCGACCCCGCCCGAGAGAAACGCAAAAACAAAGTCACGCGGGCAGCAGACAAATCATTCAAGGCGCTGGCGCTGGATTATGAGAAAAAGGTATTGCCGGGTATGGTGGCCTCGACCGTCGAGGCGCGGCAATACCATATTCAGAGCTGGCTCATTCCCCGCCTGGGCAATATCGCGGCCAGGGATATTACTCCCGCCGACGTGGTGGGGCTGATCGAAGCGGCGGGCGAGCGTAGTTATTCCGCCACCGTCCAGATATTCGGAACACTGACCGCGATATTCGACCACGGCATAGCCAGGTCCATCATCTCAACAAACCCATCCCGAGGTATCAAGGTGGCTGCGGTTTTGGGAAAGGCCCCCGAGAAGAAACCCCGCGTTATGTTGACGGAGGACGAGCTACGGCAACTCCTGCCCGCGCTGCCCAACGACCGGAACGGCATGGTCATCCGGCTGCTCTTGATAACCGCCGTCCGTATCAACGAACTGCTACGGGCCGAATGGGCGAATGTAGACCTGGAGCGGGCCGAGTGGACCATTCCCGATGACAACAGCAAGACCGGCAAAGGCTTTGTCATCCCTTTGCCCCCGGTAGCCGTGGACCTGTTCAAGCGCCTGCAAGCGTTCGCGTGTGGCAGTCCCTTTGTCCTCCCCGGGCAGGGGCGCAGCCGGAAAGCCACGATGGACCCCAATACCGTACTGGCGGCTATCGGCAGACTCAGAAAGCAATTACCCGAGGTGCGCAAATTCTCACCCCATGATCTACGGTCCACCTGTCGCAGCCACCTATCATCACTGGGCATTCCCGTGATCGTGGCCGAGCGATGCTTGAACCACACCCTGGGCGGAATTGTCGCCGTCTACGACCAGCATGATTACCTGGACGAGCGACGGCGGGCACTCACCCTGTGGGCGGATTTTCTCGACGCCTGCGAATCCGACCAGGCATGGGCCGCGAGCAGCAGTAACGCGGTCCCGATACCGCAACGGGCCGAGAGACGTTAACCGATCGCCTTGTCACCAATTGTCATACAATAGACTACGCAATTTCCATCCCACAGACTCGACGAGGCCGTCATGACAGCCACCGCCCCACGGAAAACCCCATCAGCCATTCGGCTTCCGCCTGATCTACTGGCGCGGATCGACGATTACGCCTCCGGTCTTGAATCGGAGCTTCATGTCAGCGTGTCGCGCTCAGACGCCATCCGCCGTTTGTTGGTGCTGGGGCTGGAAGATGCCGAGGATATTCGCGATGCCGAGCGAGCCATGCAGGAGGAGGGCGGGATCACCCTAGCCGCCGTGAAGGCTGAATATGGGCTATGAGGTCGTCATCAAGCCATCCGCGAAAAAGTTTCTGGATGGTATACCCGCCCACGCAAAGGCCAGAATCGTTCGGGGCCTGGAAGCCCTGGCCGAAAATCCCCGCCATCCCGGCACCATCAAGCTCGAATCGGAGCATGACCTGTACCGGGTCCGCATCGGCTCTTACCGGGCCATCTATACCATCGAGGATGATCGGCTTGTGGTGCTGGTCCTCAAGATAGGCCATCGGCGCGAGGTGTATCGGTAGCGCCCATAGCCAAGCTGAATCACAGAATCATCACGCCTAGCCCGGCCAGGCGAACGCGGGACACCTGAACCCGCTGGCGTGATGCCCGCCAATCAGGAGGCGATATGCGAAAACTCTTGGCATTGCCACCGGCTGAACGCAAGCGTGAAGCTGTACGCAAGACCCGCGACAAATATCAAGCGCAGGGCCGCCGACAGATATCCGTCTACATATCCGCGAAGGCGGTCGCTGCGCTTGACAAGCTGTGCGGCGAACTCGGCTTGGATCGTGGTCGCACCCTCGATGCCCTGTTGCTGGGCCAAGTCAAGGCAAAAAAATCACCGCGCATAAAAAAGGCGCAACCCATTGATACCGCTGATTTACTTGACGTTTATCGATTACTAGAAATTAGTTTCTAGTAATGCTTGAGTCCCCGCGCGCTTTGTCGTGACGCTAGCCTTTTTGGCGTGTTTTTACTGCGCAACGAGGCTATTCCCATGACGAGCGAAGCTACCCAACGCAACAAAGTTGGGCGTCCCCGCAAGGACCCCAACGCACCCCCCAAGCCAAAAGGCATACCGCATGAGTTGGCGCATTTCGATGAACTGCCAGACTCCGCGCATGTCAGGGAGCCGGTCGTGAGAGGTTTATTGGGCGGGGTTAGCAATTCAACTGTCTGGCGCGCCGTGCGGGAGGGGAAACTGCCGGCACCCGTCAAGCTGTGTGAACCGCCCCGGGTTTCGTGGAGGCCTGGTGGTGTGAGTCAGACGATTGGGGTCTGCTCGGTAAGTTGACGATAGTAGTTTGCCTCAGCTTCTGCTGGAGGGATATAGCCAATGGGTTCCAGAAGCCGGTGATGGTTGAACCAGGCTACCCATTCCAGGGTGGCCAATTCAACAGCTTCAGCGGTTTTCCAGGGGCCGCATCGATGGATGACTTCAGCCTTGTAGAGACCGTTGATGGTTTCCGCCAGGGCATTGTCGTAGCTGTCGCCCTTACTGCCGACCGAGGGCTCAATGCCGGCCTCGGCCAGGCGCTCGCTGTAACGGATCGAAACGTACTGCGAGCCGCGATCCGAATGATGAATGAGGGCGTCGTCGCGGGCCGGTTGACGGGCATACAAGGCCTGCTCCAGCGCATCGAGCACGAAGTCGGTGTGCATCGAACGGCTGACCCGCCAACCGACGAGATAGCGGGCAAAGACGTCGATGACCAAGGCCACATAGACGAAACCCTGCCAAGTCGAAACGTAGGTGAAGTCCGCCACCCAGAGCTGATTGGGGCGCTCAGCCTGAAAGTGCCGGTTGACCCGGTCCTGCAGGCAGGGT
>Ga0233420_10000545_pt1 | contig 15816 bp, 12 predicted proteins | sample Watercolumn_Mata_4_FD_183009 | JGI IMG/M metagenome (GOLD analysis project Ga0233420, IMG submission 183009) | Freshwater microbial communities from Lake Matano, South Sulawesi, Indonesia - Watercolumn_Matano_2014_102_MG | ecosystem: Environmental > Aquatic > Freshwater > Lake | place...
AACGGCACTATTCCCTTACGAATACCTAATAGACTCGCTATCCGTTTATCTCTTGAAGAGGGTGAAAATACAACAACTCTAAGTTTATACGCAAGTAAGCGTTCTTTTTTAGTTCTGTCTATTAACAGAGCTACGGAATTGGTAAGTGCTATCCGCATTGCATCCGGTAGTAAAATACCTGAAGGTTCAAATAAATCTACAGGATATTGTGAAGAAGGAGCTGGTTGAGGCTCTTCATAAAAATTGATGATAACCCATGTATCATCGTATTTGGTACCGTGATTCAGTCCGTGTTCTGATACTTCAACCCGTATCCTCCAATCAGTACTCCCTCCAGAGATCAGATGGCTATAAAGATGATCGGCATAGTGCTTGCCTATCTGCACAATAGGATCCATTACTCCGCTTATCCCCGGAGCAATATATACTTTTGCTTCTGTTTCCGAAACCCAAAAAAGCGCTCGGTCTTTTTCCAACTTTTCCTCATGTGATTCTTCCTTATTGGTTATTGGAACAAGTACATTTTCTTTTTCCAAAAAGACACGATAATCGCGTACTCCATCACCGAGGACTGCGATTGCCTTCGGATCCTGTTCCTGATCTCCTTCTGCAACTTTTAATCTATGAGGTGAAACTTTCAACTTAATCCCTTTTGCTTTATGAATTGATGATACTGTCTGAAAATTATCTCCAACATAATCCCATGTTTTTCCTTGTTCACCATCTATTTTAATTTGGCCGGAGTCCAGAAGTGTTTTTAGTTCATTGCCGTTATAACGTTTTGCATTTTTTGTGGAAAATATTCTTGCAATACCATCTCCTTCATTAATTTCAACAGCTCTTGATCCAAGATTTGCAACTTCAAGCATTGCCTTTACTCCAGTTCTACTTTTCTTTTCTCCATCTTGTTTATTTTCTGGCAAAACGAATAAACTCCTTGCCTCGAGACCGACCTGTGCCGCTCTACTTCTTATTGATATATTTATGCCGAAAGGGAGAGGAGTATCGGTAGCAGGAAGATCAACAATACCCCCTGGAGAAGGAATATATTCCTGGTCCAAATAAACAGGAATAAATTCTACAGTGTCAGGTTTTATAGTCGCCGATTCTCCTCCCATTCTGATATCGCTTCCATAAAATCCGGTTCGTTGCTCATACCAGCTAGTCATTCTTTTCTGCTATTCAGAATCTGGTCGAATTATTTCTTGGGCAGGACGTATTTCAAGCATACATAAACATTATATTATTATAAGGCTCTTTTTACGATGAAACTCAGCATTTCTCCGTAGTCTTTTTTTTCGTCTCTCCGGAAAGAAAAAAAACGTTCGGAGTCACATTTTGTGCAGAAAGGAAAATAATCGATATTCTTTTTAGGAACTCCTGCTTCAATAAGCAACAGATAATTGAGAAGCGGCATGTTGAGATGTCGTTTCCCGTGGTAGGAAAAGAAAATGTTTTCTGAATACCCGTCCAGCTCGCTCAAAAAAGTATAGTAGCGTTCGTCGCTTACATCATAGCAGCAGACTCCGATCGAAGGCCCAATCGCGGCAAATATATCTTCCGTCTTACATCCAAGATCTAACATCTTATTTACCATCTTCTGCACCATTTTTTTGAGTCCTCCTCTCCATCCCTGATGTGAAATTCCGATAACGCCCGCTTTTTTATCACAGTACACAATAGGAACGCAGTCTCCTGTCACTACGGTAAGAACGATGTTCTTGTCTTTTGTAATAACACCGTCTGTATCAGCTATTCTTTCAACTTCTCTCACTTCTTTTTGTTCGTATACCTCAACATTTGCCGAATGAATTTGTTCGGGAATTACTACTGTTTTATATGGAATATTCAAAGATCGCAATGCCTGAAAGATCCGCTCAATATGTCGTGCATCGCCCAAAAATTTCGTTCCAAAGCCGGAAATATAGCTGTCACTGTTGATCAGTGTTGAAGTAAATATTTTTTGATTAGGATCGTAGGTTATCATAAAAGACTTTCCTTTCATCCCACGGGTATTCTTTATCCCCGCGGCATAAACTTGTTTCATGTCCTTTTCCGGTTGCAATCACCACGTCTCCTTTTTGTGCGATTTCAAAAGCTTTTTTGATAGCTTTTTTTCGATCAACGATGATTGAATAAGGTTTTCCTTTTTTCTTTAGTCCAATTGCTATCTCATTGCAGATCTTTATCGGATCTTCATCGCGATAATCTTCTTCGGTCAAAATAACGAAATCTGAAAATGCTCCGCTTGCTTCTCCCATCGACGACCGTTTTGTCTGATCTCTTTTTCCTGCAGATCCAAACACATGAATTAATTTATTCCCTTTTTTAACATATCTTTTTCTTACGTCTTTTAGAATTTCATAGATTCCGTTTGGCGTATGCGCAAAATCAATAATCGCGGTAACTGGTTTGGTGGATATAACTTCGTATCTGCCTTTCGGTAGCTTAAATGTTCTCATTGCGCTTAAAATTTCTTCATCAGATAAACCTAAGATCTTACAGACTTTATAAGCAGCAAGATAATTATATTGATTAAATTCTGCCATGTCATGCTGAACTCGTTTCAGCATCTGTTTTTTAAAATCAGATCCCGAAACAAGTTCGGGATGACGAAGACTATATGTAAATATTTTTGATTTTCTATCTGCATCTTTGATCTTTGATCTTTGATCTTTGATCTGTTTATATGACTGATCATCTTCATTTGTAACCGCGTATTTCGCCCTCTGAAGTAATTTCAACTTAATCCTTGTATATTCTTCAAGCGTATGGTGCATATCGAGATGCTCGTGCGTCACGTTGGTGAGAACTCCTATTTCGTATCTGATTCCGAATACGCGATTCTGAAATAATGCGTGTGAGGTAGTTTCTAGAACAAAATACTCGTCGCCGTTTTGCACGCTTTGCAACAGGAGTTTCTGCAAGGGAAATACATCAGGGGTCGTAACGTGGAATCCTGTGTCAAATTCCTTCTCTCCCACTTGTGCATAAACTGATGATATCATCGAAACTTTTTTCCCATTAGATTTGAGAATATAATAAATCAGGTGCGTCGTAGTAGTTTTACCATCAGTTCCGGTAACGCCGATTACCTTGAGTTTACGCGAAGGAAAACCGTAATAGAGATTTGCCAGTATAGCTTGAAAAAGATGGTATAAATTTTTAAATTGTTGAAACATTTATTTGTCAGGAACTATATTATAGTACACTATAAGCTCTTTCGCGATCTCAAAAAAGATGGGCGCCGCGGTTTCCGACCCCCAGGGAGAAGTTTCGGGTTCGCGCAGCATCACAAGCGTGATAAACTTCGGATTCTCTGCGGGAGCAAAACCGATAAATGATGCGATCGTTTTCGACGGATCATAATGCCCTTGTATTGGAATCTGTGCGGTTCCGGTCTTTCCTCCGATTGTGTATCCCTTTGGCCGAGCCCATTTGTACTCACCATTCTCCACTGTTGAAACGAGCATCTTTTTAATTATTTCGCTCGTTTTTTCGCTTATAACTTTTCTTTCAACTTTAGGCTTAATAATTTTTTCTTCGTCCGAAGCAATAATTTTCTCAACTACTGACGGTCGCATCAGTTTTCCGCCGTTTATAATTGCGGCAAACGCTCGAATCATTTGAATCGGAGTCACTGCTATTCCCTGACCAAATGTCACGGTTGAAAAGTCTATAGGATACCAGTTGCTTTTCGGCTTCAGATATCCGGCCGCTTCTCCCTGTAAATCGATTCCGGTCGTTTCTCCAAATCCGTATTTTTTGAGGTAGTTGTAAATATTATTATTCCCCAGTTTATCTCCGATGTACACCATCCCGACGTTTGAAGATTTTTCCAAAATTCTCGTCATCGAGATTTTTCCTTCGTATTTGTCATTCCACGTCCTGATTCGATACTCGCCTATCTGAACCGCTCCCTTTTCGTCATAGAAATCGTCCGGTTTTACTTTCTTTTCTTCCAGCGCGGCTGCCATGATGAGCGGTTTGAATATTGATCCCGGCTCATAGACTTCCGAAATTGCAGGATTTTTGAAGTACTGCTCGCTGAACTGGAAATATTGATTATTGTCATAGTCAGGAAGACAAGCGAACCCAATAATCTGCATCGTGGACGGATTTGCCGTAATGACACATCCCTGTTTAGCCTTATATGATTCGAGTCCTTGCTTGAGCTTCCTCTTTATTATTTCTTGAACCGTTTTATCGAGTGAAAGCTGGAGATCTCTTCCGTTTTCGGCATTTAATCTTTTCTGCGTACCTATGAGAATCGGCTTGCCGACGATGTCTCGTTCCGTTTCAATAAAACCGGGAAGTCCGCGTAGGTCCTTGTCATAAAATCCTTCCAAGCCAAAGTATCCTACATCTTCTCCTTCACTATCCTTTCCTACAAATCCAACAAGATGTGCGGCGAGCGACGCTTCTGGATAGTACCGCTTCATCTGATAATCAAAATCAATGCCGTCGAGCTGGAGTTTTTCTAAGGTCTTTTTTTGCTCTTCTTCTACTCCTGATTTTAACGAAATCCAGTATTTTGACATATCGATTTTTGATTCGATCGAGGCTTCGGAAATCTCCAAAACCTCCGAAATTTTTTGCGAAAGTTCTTTCTGGTTGCGAATTTTTTTGGGCTCAAGGTATAAAAGATAACTATTCTGATTTAAGACAAGCGGCCGACTGTTATGATCAAAAAGCCTTCCTCTTTCGGGATAGATCTTCCTCGTTTTTAAATAATTATCAAAAAAAGGGGTTGAAGGTTTTATCAGCTGTAAATAAAACAATTTTGCAATAACAAATGCAAAGAATAGGAAGAATCCAAGAAGAAGAAATTTTATTCGTATCATAAATCAAAAACTTATCGATTGAGCGCGTATTTAAGGTTTTCAAGAACTACCGGCGTCGATCTTTTCACAAAATCGAGCGTTGCAGCAACAGAAGCAGCATATTCCAACGAATCGAGTCGGGAAGTTTGTGTATTGAGCGCAATATTTTGTTCATGAATCTTTTTTATCTCTTTCTCAAAGCGGCTAATCTGATTAGAAAGCATGATACCTGACACAAAAATAAACATATTGGTAAGAATAAGAACCGGCAACATGACCCAAATTCCGTATTGAATGAATTTTTTCATATAATCACTCTCAATTTTGCCGACCGTTCATACCGATAGCCATTTGGTGCGGTGATCGGCTTTTTTGTATCAAACCGCAAACCGTTATTTCTCACAAACTGCTTCACCATTCTGTCTTCGAGCGAATGAAACGTTACCACCAGTATGCGACCATCTTTTTTTATAACGTTCTTCGCGCCTTCAAGGCCTTTTTTCAGATTTTCAAATTCGTGATTGACTTCTATCCGCAACGCCTGAAAAATTCTTGCCAGCACTTTTTCATCTCTTCTCCCGATTGCTTTATCAACTATTCGTACCAAGTCTCCAGCCGTTTTTATTTTCCTCACGGCACGGCCGCGAATAACAGATACAGCAACTGTCCGAGAATTGATTTCTTCAGAATTCTTTGCAAAAAGGTCATAAAGATTTTGTTCTGATAATGTATTTATATAGTCTGCGGCTGTTTTCTCTTCGTTTAAGTCAAGGCGCATATCAAGCGGTTCCTTCTCATTTTTGAACGAGAACCCTCTTTCCAATCCGCTGAGCTGCCGCATTGATAGCCCGAGATCAAAAACAACTCCATCCACCGGAAAAAAACCATGCTCTTTCGCGATCCTCTCGATATCCTTAAAATTCTCCTGAATGAGCTTTAAGTCTCGACTTTGGATTTTGGATTTTAGATTTTGGATTTGCTGAAAATCCAAATCGATGCCTAATACCTTTCCTCCTTTTTTTAGGATTTCCAGACTATATCCTCCTTCACCAAGCGTCGCATCAATATACAATCCTCCTTTCTTTACCTTTAAATGTACGATTACTTCATCTAGTAATACCGGGTGGTGGGACATAATTTTTTATTTTTTTCTCTATTTCTTTACTATATTGAGTCCAAGCGTCTGTGTTCCAAGCTTCAAAATAGGTTCCAACACCAATCATCACCACATCTTTTCCTTTCAAATCTGCATAATCAAGAAGGTTTTTAGGGATTACGATTCTTCCTTGCTCGTCTACTTCAATAACCACCGCGCTAGAGAAAAAATGGCGCTTTGCTTCTGCTGTTTGCTGTTCCATTGCTACATTTCCCATGAGTTTTACTGTTTCTTTCTCCCAATCTTCATTTCGAAATCCAGACAAGCAGCGATCGAATCCTTTTGTTAAAGTAAATGTTTTTGTTTTCCCTAATGCTTCTCGGATTTTCTTAGGAACAACTACTCTCCCCTGACCACTGAAATTCACCCTATATTCTCCTAAGAAAAGCATATAACACCATTAAACACCATTCGCAATTGTGCGTCAAGAGGTATATGTAGTGTTAAATACAAATTAAAGCGCTAAAATATGAGCTTCCCTTTTTTTTGTTACGGCCGTATAATAAGTTTCGGATATGGAGAAATTTTTTAATAAAACGCGAGACGTAATCTTCTCAAAACAAGGAAGTATCATATCATCGGCGCTCATTCTTTCGGTTATGATCATTGCATCAAGATTTTTTGGATTCATCCGTTACCGGACGCTCGCCAGTTTTTTTAGCAAAGAGGAGCTTGATATTTTCTTTGCTTCATTTCGAATCCCGGATCTTATCTTTGAAATCTTAATCACCGGAGCTCTTACCTCGACATTCATTCCCATTTTTATTCGCTACCAAAAAGATAAAAAAGAATTAAGCGTTAACATTTCTTCGATTATTAACGCAATTTTTCTTGCCATGACGGTATTTATTGTTGTCTTGACGATCTTTCTTGACATTCTTGTTCCGTTTATTACGCCAGGCTACTCAAAGGAAAAAAGCGAACAAGTCATCCTTTTCTCCCGTCTCCTTCTTCTCGGACAGCTTCCGTTCCTTGTATTGGGGAATTTCTTGACAGGAATAGGCCAGGCAAACAAAACATTTCTTCTTACCGCCATCGCTCCAATTCTCTATAACATAGCGATTATTGTTTCAACAGTCTTATTTGCCAGAGAGCTTTATCTGCTTGCTCCGATTCTGGGTGTAATTCTTGGTGCGTTTGTTTTTTTGATCATTCAGCTACCGCTTCTTGCAAATTCCGATTTTACCTACGCGTTCATAATAAAAAAAACAAAGGGGCTCATTGAATTTACCCGTATGATGATTCCGCGGGCATTTACCGTAATTGTAGCGCAAATTGACGCAACAATCGATCTTACCTTGACCACTCTTCTCGGCGCGGGTTCTTACACAGTTTTCTATCTCGCGCAACATCTTCAGCTCCTGCCGGTGTCTGTTGTTGGAATCGCATTCGGACAGGCTTCACTCCCGTATCTTTCTGAAATGAATTCGCAAGGCAAGAAGGAAGAGTTTGGCAGGGTCATCATTGAGTCGATCCTGAATTTATTCTTTCTTACTATTCCTGTCATGAGTTTTTTTGTCTTTGCGCGTACGCCGCTGGTGCGTTTATTTTTTGGAGGTGAAAAATTTGACTGGGACGCGACGGTCTTAACCGCAATCACGCTCTCCTATTTTTCGCTCTCGCTTCCATTCCATACGATTTATTACTTCTTGACACGCTGTTTCTATGCGCTTTTAGATAGCCGTACCCCCTTTTACATCAGCGTTGTGTCAATTGCATTCAACGCAATATTGAGTCTTTCCTTTGTCTTTCTATTTCATTTTCCGGTATGGGCGCTGGCCGCCTCATTTTCCTTGTCAATGACAATAAATACGCTTGTTCTCTATGTTATTCTTTCTCGTCGATTGGGCCAACTCGATAACAGATTTCTCATTTCCGAAACGGCAAAAATATTTTTCGCGACCGGAGTTTCTGCCATTGCAGCCTATTTTTCCATGAAATTTATGGACGGACTCGTTTTTGATCTGAGTAGAACGATCAATGTTTTCTTTCTGCTTGTTGTGACAGCAAGCATATTTTTTTCCTTTTATCTCTTTATTGCCTGGATATTAAATGTTAAAGAAATCTACATTATCTCAAAACTCCTTCTCAAAGCAAAAGAATATCAGAAAAAATTTGTAGAAATCTATACAAACTATGAATAACAATAACGGGAAAAAAATAGAGGCCATCAAAGCAATACAGAAGAAGCTTTTAGGGAAAAAACTCACCTATCACGAAATCTATTCCATTATGGATGAAATCGCCCATCAACGGTTAAGTGATATATTGACAACGTATTTTGTAGCCGCTTCATTTAAAGAGGGATATTCGCCTCTTGAGCTTTATCACTTTACAAAAGCAATGGTAGAAACGGGAAACAAACTACATTTTGAAGGTATCGTCGCAGACAAGCATTCGACTGGCGGAGTCGCCGGAGCTAGGACAACGATGATCATTGTGCCAATTATAGCTTCTGCAGGATTCAAAATTCCAAAAATCTCCTCACGCGCAATTACTTCACCTGCGGGAACTGCCGACGTCATGGAGGTACTTGCAGAGGTTAATTTCACTCCTAAGCAAATTGAGAAAATAGTAAACGATACCGGTGGTTGCGTTGCGTGGAATGGACATCTGGGAATAGCTCCGGCAGACGACATAATCATTAAGGTCGAGGAACCGCTATCATTCGAATCATTCGACAAAATAATCATCTCCATTATGGCAAAAAAAATTGCATCCTCCACGACACATCTTGTTCTCGATATTCCCGTCGGAAAAACCATGAAAATCCGTCATTTTTCAGACGCCGAAAAAGTTGCTCAGAAATTCAAAATGCTCGGGGACAAATTCAATATAAAAATCGTCACCGATGTTAATGAAACGCTCGAACCTCCCGGAAGAGGAGTCGGACCGGCTCTTGAAGCACGAGACGTGCTGTTTATATTGGAACAAAAAAAAGATCGGCCACTCAAGCTTGAGGCAAAAGCCTTAAGGCTAGCGGGAAAACTTCTTGACCTGTGTTATAAAGACAGTAAAAAAACTCCACCTCCTGGTGGCGGCGAAGAGGAGGCAAAACGTCTGCTCACCGAAGGAGTTGCTCTGAAAAAATTCAAAGAAATCATTCTATCACAAAAAGGCGATAACCAGATTTCGTCGGAAACAATCAAACTCTCACCTCATAAAATTGAAATTCATTCACCTCTATCTGGTAAAATTAAAGATATCAACAACTATAATCTCAATACTGTTGCCAAAGTACTTGGTGCACCGAATGACAAACGCGCAGGAATTTATCTGTTGAAAAAACTAGACGAAAAGGTTGATAAAAAAGAATCTATGTTTATTTTATATTCGAGCGATAAATATTCTCTAAAAGAAGCCGAAGTAACGTTGAAAAATTTTCCGATTTATGAAATTGAATCGTAACATATGAAACGACTAGCATTCTTACTTATTTTTATAGTCATTTTGGGGATAGGATCTTATCTTTATTTCAAAGAGGGAACTCTCCCCGTTAACCCAAAAGAGCCTCAATCAAAAATATTTGTCATTTCCAGAGGTGAATCATTGCAGAGTATCGCCAAAAATCTAGTCAATGAGGATCTTATACGGAATAAGATTGTTTTTTACCTCGTTGTCAAACAAAAAGGAATTGATAAAAAAATCCAAGCGGGAGATTTTCGCCTTTCAACGGCGATGAATGTTTATGAAATTGCAGATAGTCTCACTCGAGGAACGCTTGATGTGTGGGTTACTGTCATCGAAGGCTTAAGAAAAGAAGAAATCGCCCAGGTCATAAGTCAAAATCTTGGAATTCCCGAAGTCGAATTTTCGAAATATGGAAAAGAGGGCTATCTTTTTCCGGATACCTACCTTATCCCCCGAGAAGCGACAGCAGAATCAGTTGTTCAAATACTTGAAAGCAATTTTGAAAATAAATTTGATTCTATCCTACAACAAAAGGCAAGGTCAAAAGGATTGTCATCGGTAGAGACTGTAATAATAGCCTCGCTTGTTGAACGAGAAGCACGGTTAGACGAAGATCGACCGTTAGTCACAAGCGTTATCCTGAATCGGCTCAAGGCAGGTATGAAATTGGATATCGATGCAACTGTTCAGTATGCGTTAGGATATCAATCTGGAGAAAGAACATGGTGGAAAAAAGATCTTACTTTTGAAGATCTAAAAATCGATTCTCCGTATAACACCTATGCAAATCCAGGATTGCCTCCGGCGCCCATATCTAATCCGGGGCTCGCAGCAATCGAAGCAGTGGTAAATGCGCCTGAAACGGATTATCTATATTATGTATCTGACAAAAGCGGCAAACTTCATTTCGCAACCACATTAGAAGAACACAATGAGAACGTAAGGAAATACTTGCAGTAAAATTCCAAATCCTAAGCACCAAGTATTCTAAACAATAACCAAACTGTTTGGATATTGGATGTTGGATATTGAGATTTGTTTGTTTCTTGGAATTTGGTTATTGGAAATTTTATTCAGTAGGTGTTTTCTGGTTTGGTCGCTTGACTACCTCTCTCGGCTTTGAGCCTTCTGCCGGACCGACGTATCCGGCTGCTTCGAGTTGATCAAGTAATCGTGCGGCTCGAGCGTATCCTATGGAAAGTCTTCTTTGAAGAAGCGATGCCGAAGCTTTATCATGCTGCATAATGATTTCAATAGCCTGCTCAAATAGTGCATCATGCTCTCCTGAAGAGCTCACTACTGTTGTTCCCCCTCTGCCTCCTACTGAGACTGCCTGTTGTGTTACCTCTTCGGTGTAGTGAACTTCCGGCGCCTGCGCTTTTAGAAACTTCACCACGTTTGCCGCTTCCTTCTCGGTGATAAATGGTCCTTGGATACGTTTTGGTTTTGCCTGGTCAGGAGGAAGATACAACATGTCTCCTCTTCCCAATAGTTTCTCAGCGCCGGGCATATCGATGATGACTCGGGAATCAATCATAGATGAAACGTTGAAAGCAACACGCGCAGGAATATTTGCCTTCATAAGGCCGGTAATTACGTCGACCGACGGCCGCTGCGTTGCAAGAAGCAGGTGAATACCTGTTGCCCGCGCCATCTGAGCGATTCGCGTAATATGATCCTCTGCTTCACCGGGCGCAAAAATCATCAGATCCGCAAGCTCATCAATAATAAAAATAATGTACGGCTTTTTTTCAATCCCTCCGATTTCATTGTATCCTTCAAGATTTCGCGCGCCAACCTTTGCGAATTCTTTGTATCTTGCTTCCATCTCTTTTACCGTCCACTTCAGAGCAGAGATAATCTTTTGCGCGTCAACAACAACTTCGGTCAACAGATGAGGAATTCCATTGTATAAGCTTAGTTCCACCCGTTTTGGATCAACAAGAATGAGTCGTAGTTCCTCAGGTTTTGTCCTAAACAAAAACGTAGTGATCCATGAATTGAGAATCACAGATTTACCTGATCCCGTAGTACCAGCAATCAAAACGTGCGGCATTTTCTCAATACTCGCAGCCTGTGGCTGACCAGAAACATCAAGACCAAGGGGCACTAACAACGGATCACTGTTCCCTGCAAACGCCTGAGAAGAAAGCATCGTCTTCAAGGTGACGATTTCCGGACGGATATTCGGAATCTCAATTCCGACGAGCGACCTTCCGGGAATCGGAGCCTCGATTCTTACCTGTCCGGTCGTTGCGGCCAAAGCCAAGGCAAGATCGTTGCTGAGCGCGGTAATTTTTGAAAGCCGCGTTCCTTGCGTAATTTCCAAGGCATACTGAGTTATTGCCGGACCTCTGTTTACCTCGACCACGCGCGCCCTGATCCCAAAACTATCTAGTGTTTTTTCGATGATGTCTGCATTTTTGTTGACGTCTCCCCGATCTGCCTCCTTTTGAGTAACATCGTTAAGTAAAGAAAGCGGCGGGTAGATCCAGGTTGTTTTTACATTTTGAGCAAGCGGTTTTATTGTTATTCCCTCAGCCTCTGTCAAAACAGGAGATCTCACAGGAAGCGTTGGCATCGGGAGTTGTGTTTTTTGCTTTTCCTCTGCTTTTTTATCCTGGATGAATTCGTGTTTTTCTTCGCTCATTTTTTTAGTTTCTTCAAACGTTCTTTTTTCTCCAAATGCACGGAACAAATAGGTTTTCAAAAATACGAAGACAGCCTTCACTAAGTTAAAAACAAACAGGATAAAAAAATCAATCGACGTATCAAGAAACAACACAATTCCGATAATAAACATAACCGCCATGATAATGATTGCGCCTATCAAGGAAAAATCAAGACTCAAGTTTTCAAAGATAAGTCTTCCGTATTCTCCGGACTGAAAGATTCCGAGAAGCGAGACAAAAACCAAAACAATACCTCCGCTGATATTCGGTTTGATAAACTGTAATCGTTTTGTATTGAAAAAATGCCCTGAAAATAAAAATAGAATGAACGGGATGAAGATTGACAATCCTCCGAATCGCGAGATCATAATGTCATTAATCTTAAAAAGAATTCTTCCTCCCCCCACCGGGGCGAAATTTTTTGCATAGGACAAAAGAAGAACAAGCGCCAATCCAACAAAAAGAAAGCCGACGATATTGAATATAGTGTGCTTGTTGATTTTAAATTTAACAAACGGAAGTCGGATCAACGATCTCGTTCTGGCCATAGTATGATTGTAAAAGGATGTCGAGCCAAAATCAACTTAATTACTTTATCATCTGAAGATTTATACGACCTTGCTGGTCGATTTGGTAGACGCGCACTTTTACCTTTTGTCCTATCTTAACCACATCAAACGGGGTTTTTACATATCCAGCTCCCATTTTGGATACGTGCACCATTCCCTCTTTTCCCGGCAAAAATTCCACAAATGCTCCAAACGGCAGAATTCGTTTTACCTCTCCCTCAAACTCTTCTCCGACTTCGACGACTCTTGTAATGTTTCCGATTGCCTGGGCGGCTTCATCTACTTTTGTTTTATCAATTCCGCTTATCGTTACTTTGCCGTCATCCGAAACATTGATGTCTGTTTGGGTTCTTGCAATAAGCGCTCGGATGTTTTTTCCTCCGGGCCCTATAATCTCTCCTATTTTTTCCTGCGGGGGTGTCAAAACAACGACCTTCGGCGCGAATTGAGAGATTTCTTTTCTCGGTTTTTCAATTCCTTTTTTCATTTTGTCAAGTATAAAAAGTCTGGCAACTTTTGCTTTTTCCAAAATTTCCTCGATCATTTTATCAGTGAGTCCTGCGTTTTTTACGTCGAGCTGAATCGCGGTAATTCCTTTTTCTGTTCCTGCTACTTTAAAATCCATCTCTCCGGAGAAATCCTCAATCCCCATGATATCTGTGAGAATAAGATAGTCGGTATCGGATTTCGAAAAAAGCCCCATAGCGATTCCTGCAACAGGAGCTTTTATGGGGACTCCTGCGTCCATAAGAGCCAAAGATGATCCGCATGTTGAAGCCATTGACGTTGAGCCGTTTGAGGACATTACCTCCGAAACAACACGAATAGTGTACGGAAAGTCTTTACCGGACGGCAATACCTGCTCGATTGCTTTTTCAGCGAGCGCTCCGTGGCCGATTTCTCGACGGGAAGGGAATCCCATTCTTCCTGTTTCTCCAACCGAATACGGAGGCATATAGTAATGATGAATATATCGTTTTGCCTCCTCGCCTTCAGGGCTTTCAATCAATTGTTCCAAACTCGGCGCGCCGAGCGTGACTATAGACAGTACTTGCGTATCACCTCTTTGGAAAATTGCCGATCCATGAGTCCTGGGAAGTACAGATACTTCTGCAGAAATCTCTCTGACCTCATCTGCCTTTCTTCCATCGATGCGTTTCTTTGTTTTTAATACTTTCTCGCGTATCATTTGCTTTGTCAGATAATCAATGGCTTTCGCCACCATTTTCTTGTCAAATTCATCTTTGTATTTCTCCATAACTTCATCAACAACGACCTGCAACGCCTCTATGTCATCGAATTCTTTTTCAGCTTTCCTCAGAATAAGTTCGTCGAGATTTTTTTTGAAGTCTTTTTTGAGTACCTGCAGAAGCTTTTCATCATAGAGAGGCTTATCGGCAATTTCTTTTTGAGCTCCAACTTTTTTTGCTAATTTCTCTATGAACTCGATAATTTTTGTATTTTCTTTCTTGGCGAGCCGTATCCCCTCAAAAACGAGTTTTTCAGAGAATTCTTCCGCGCTCGTTTCAACCATGACAACTTTTTCTTTTGTAGAAGATACGACCAGATCTAACGCAGAGTAGAGCTCGTCTCCCTCCGTCGGATTTACCATAAATGTTCCTTCACCGTTATTTTTTACATATCCAATTCTGATTGTGCTGATCGGTCCGTTCCACGGAATGGAAGACATGTGGATGGCAGCAGAAACCGCAATTGCAGATAACATATCGGGAGAGTTTACTCCGTCAACCGAAAGCAGCGTCACAATTACCTGAATATCTCGACGATAATTTTTCGGAAATAATGGCCGGATTGACCGATCGATGAGGCGCGCCTTCAATACCGCATCGTCCGACGCGCGGCCTTCACGCTTCACCCAACGGGATCCCTTGATCCTTCCTCCGGCATAGAGCTTTTCAACATACTCAACAGATAACGGAAGATAATCAATATCTTCGTGGTCTCGACCCGCGGTCACCGTAACCAAAACGCAGGTATCTCCAAGACGGGCAAATACCGATGAGGTTGCAGCTTTCGCGAGTTTTCCGGTCTGAAGGATAAGTTTCTGACCGTTAATTTCAATAGAATCTTCAATTATATTCATTTCTTCAACCCTATCTGCTTGAGCAACTTTTTATATCTTTTTTCATCAAGTTTTTGCAGGTAGGTTAAAATTCTTCTTCGCTTAGCAATAACTTTTAATAACCCTCTTCTTGAATGGTTGTCTTTCTTATTTTCATCGAGATGTTCGGTAAGTTTAATAATTTTGTGCGTAAGAAGCGCGATCTGAACCTCCGGAGACCCTGTGTCGCCTTTGTGTTGGGCGAAGGTATCTATGAGTTTCTGTTTATCATCAGGTAAGTCAACCATAGTTTAGCATTATACTTAATAATCATGAGAGTTTCAAGGGAATTCAGACGTCCGCTCGTCTTTATTTTGATTATTGCTTGCTGTATCGGGCTTTTTTTAGTCATCATCCATCCTTCGTCAATTTGGTCTATCCTCGGATTTCTTTTTCTTCTAGGATTTCTCCTCTACGGTATCTCGCGGATCTGGTTAAGGAAACGTTATGCTGTTTTATTTTCACTTTTTGTCTCGTCACTTTTACTCCTCAAAGCCATCGGCCTATTTGATACAATAAATGTCATTCTTTTAGTAAGTTTGTTTGTTGGAATATTTCTATTAATCAAATAGACTAATAGACTAAATAGGTGGCACGAGGGAGGTACCTCTCCGAGGAGCGGGGCATCAGCCGAACGGCGGGTCGTACCGGAGGAGAGAAGGATCTCAAGTGACAGAATCTATTTAGTCAATAAGCTCATGAACAAAAAAACATTTTATATAACCACAACTGCTCCTTACGTCAACGCCGACCCCCATATTGGCTTTGCTCTTGAGATTATTCAGGCAGACGTCATTGCGCGGTATAAGAAACTATTGGGGTATGATGTTGCATTCGGATTCGGAACCGATGAACACGGACTCAAGATTTATCGGAAAGCCATTGAATCAAAAAAAGATCCACAGACATACTGCGATGAATACGCAAAAAAATTTGACGACCTTACGAAAACGCTCAACGTCTGGGTCACTCATTTCATCCGCACTACAGATTCAAAGCATCTTATGGCTGCTCAAGAATTCTGGAATCGATGTTTGGAAAATAATGACATTTATAAAAAAAA
>Ga0233420_10000547_pt1 | contig 15809 bp, 16 predicted proteins | sample Watercolumn_Mata_4_FD_183009 | JGI IMG/M metagenome (GOLD analysis project Ga0233420, IMG submission 183009) | Freshwater microbial communities from Lake Matano, South Sulawesi, Indonesia - Watercolumn_Matano_2014_102_MG | ecosystem: Environmental > Aquatic > Freshwater > Lake | place...
TCCCATCGTCGATGGATAAGCCTTTTTCTTATCCGGACGATGGCCGGCAAAGGTCGGATGCCGGTCATGTTGTCGAGCTGATTTCCGAGAGAGGACACCATCATGGTCTTATCGCCCATACCCCCATCACTCGTTGAAAAGGCAGAAGGTTTGATGTTCTACCGGGATAACGAAACCCTCCCGGCACCGGAGGACATACCTGAATCCGGCGCCCTCCGCCGATTCCAGCGTTTCATTTATCCCAATCTTGGCTTCGACCAAAAACCCCATGGCGAATGGCTGGAAGCCCTGATCCATCGTAACGGCTGGCTGCGCTGATCGAACGAAGTCGCGCCCGGTCCGTCGCGAAGACATACAGACCAAAGCCACGGCTTGCGCGGCCGTGGCTCACTGGCGTCGTTACGCCGCCCCATGGACGGCGGGTCGGCGCCGGACCTGGGGTCGTCGCGTTTCCTTCCGCCGTCCCGCCACCAGACCCTCCGTCCGTCCTTACATCCGTCATTCCGCGATACCTGCTTGCGCCAGTCCTTGATCCTAGAAAAAGCAGTTGGACAGGAATCTACAGGATCAACAGGATGATGCGATTGATCGTAGGTGCGAATTCATTCGCACACCAAGCCGTGAATAGGCGAATGAATTCGCCCCTACATCAAGCCCAACTGCCGGATTTAGGTTGATGTCACGCCGTTCCTTCAGCGCGGTCTTGCGATAGCGGTCCTGTTCCTCACCGCCGTGGTCCGCAAAACCATCGATGACGTCGACCACATCCAGGGTACGCCCAGGGACGGGGACCCGCATCGCGCCTAGGAGCCTGTCCGAGAATGCAATCTCTGAAAAAACAACCACAATATATAGTACTGATCCATTAAAATAGACAGTATATGTAGTGGTGAGAATTTTGGATTATGAGTTCTCGGACAGCCTCCTAGCATTCCTCCCTCTTGGCTTGGTTGGACGTCAGTCGTTCAGTCCGAGCGCCGGGAAGCAGGCTTCCGGCCGTCGCATCGCTCCACACCCAACTTGGCGAAATAATGGCCAATCCAATCCCGACATGCTTTACCGCTTGCCTGGGCTCCCGAAAACCAATCCTGGCCCGGTATCATGAGCAACCCATGGATACCGGCATCCGCACTCTCGGGTAAGCATCCGCGACACGGCACCATTTTCAATGACAATACGAACGACTCCGGGCCCGCAACCCATACCTAATTCATACGAGGAACTCTTTCGCCGGTCGTTGTTATTGGGCGCGGTCCTTATCTTTGCCGCTTCCATCCCCTTATCGACCAATGCCGTGACCGACCCCGACATCGGCTGGCATCTGATGACCGGTCGTTGGATCGTCGAGCATGGAGCAGTCCCACAGACCGATCCCTTTTCGGCCCATGGCCAAGGCAAACCCTGGGTCGCGTACAGTTGGCTATTCGAAATCACTCTCTACGGCCTCTATGCGGCCATGGGTCTGAGCGGATTTATCGTGTTGACGTTACTGTTGGTTATATCCATATCCCTGGCATTGATGTCCGTCATTCGCCTGGTAAATCCGGAGCCCGCCGTCATCGTGGGCATGACCAGCATCGGGCTTCTGGCAATGTCGCAGTTATTGCAGACGCCGCGTCCCTGGCTGTTCACAATTTTCTTCTTTACCCTGGAGATCCGCTGCCTGCTCAAGAGTCGCCAAACCGGCGACATCATGCACCTGATGGGTTTGCCCCTGATTTTTCTGCTCTGGGCCAATCTGCACATTCAGTTCATTTACGGGCTCTACCTGCTCGGTTTGTATCTTTTCGAACCCTGGCTAACGGGCAGGCTGCGCCGCTTTGGCTGGGCGCCAACGACACCCGGACACGATGCCAACACCTGGCGCATCGCCCTGATTTGTGTACTGGCAACATGGGTTACACCCTACCACCTGAAACTGTACCTCACTGTCATGGAACTCATGCGGCAAACCGGCGTTTACCAGTCCATCAGCGAAATGAAGGCGATGGATTTTCGATCGGCGGCCGATTGGTTCGTCTTGCTGGTGAGTCTGGGGGTCAGTTACTTGATTGGAGAAGGCAAGGAACGGCGGCTTTTAATTCTTCTATTGCTGGCGACCGGGCTTTTTCTCGGCTTTCGATCGAGCCGGGAAGTCTGGTTCCTCGTTGTTCCAGCCGTGGTGGTCATCGCTGGTCGTCTACCCCATTCGACGCCCGCGGCAACCGGGTCCTTTACCCCTCCGCAGATCGCCGTCGCCGTGATGGCGACTGTATTGTTCGGCTGCCACCTGGCTCGCACCCGCCATCTCGACCCGGACGGACTTGAAGAGGCGCTTCGTGAAAACTATCCCGTTACCGCTATTTATGTCGCCGATCTCAAGGGCCTGCCGGGTCCGCTCTACAACGATTACGACTGGGGGGGATTCCTGATTTGGAACCTCCCCCGGCTGCCGGTCAGCATGGACGGCCGCGCCAACCTGCATGGCGATGAACGCATTGAGCGTTCCAGCCGGACCTGGAATGGAAAATCCGACTGGATGGATGACCCCGACCTAAAACAAGCTCGTCTCGTCATAGGTAATCGGGACAAACCTCTATCTTCCCTGCTGAGACAAGACAATAAATACAAAGTAGTTTATGAAGACAATACTGCCATTCTCTTTCAGAGAGAATCGACAGCGGCTGGCGAGTAAATCCATTAAAGTCCTCTGTAATGCCATAGCAGCTAATTACATGTTCCTGGGGTCCCGTGAATTTTTCGACAGACAAAGATATGATGCTGGCTGCCTATCCTCTCTAGTACAGAGTAATTTTTTTTTCGCCATTAATTCATGAATATCAACAACTGGTCTGGATGACCGCACGTAAATAAAAGGCTTGTCTGGATTTTCGTCAAGCCAGTTATCGAGTTTTTCGGGTCTGACTGCTTCCCATTCTACCCTGGAATTCCTATATTGGACAGGGAAGTTAGAAATTTGGTGATATGCCGTATCGGGAGTGAATGGAATGATTGGATCATCCAGTACAAACCCACAATTTATGCTAGCACAGATAGAGTTATAGGAAATCACATCCCAACCCAAAGGACGTAAATGTGGGCCTATATTAATTGTATCAAATACGGAGCAGCATGAGCTTACTATGACCAGCCCAATCACGGCAGAACTCTTTACCTCTCTTGCGGATGATGACTGACTTAACCATGCCCCCAACCATGAAGACAACCCAAGGAATAGTACGGGAGCAAGGAATACGGCGTATCTAGGCGCAAACATGGGCTTATACTGTGAGACGATAAACAATATAAGAACAAAAGCGATGATCAGCGAGCAACATAAAATTAACAATTCGGTATGGTCAAACCCATGGGACTTATAATTAATCCAAATCAATAATGCCGAAAGTGAGTATAAAATATACTGCGCAGCTCCACCAAAAATAAAGGATGGGATGTAAAACAAATCCAGCAACCCTGGCTTCAGGAACCAGGAAGAGGCCCCTGAGACGGAAGATGCAAGTGGCAATATAGTATACCCGTAAAACAGCACATTCACCAAAATGCCAACACCAAGCGTGAGCCGCTGCCCTCGCGTTGGCGCGCCATATAATAAAAAGTATATGGCAACGAGCACAACATAGAGATACCAACCAAACAAATGCAGTGATGCTGCAAAGCAGGCAAAAAGCACGGCTATATGCCACCTCGCCAACAATACGGCACCCAGCATAGTTAGACAGGAAAACATTAGCAGAGCATACATACGAGCTTCAAAGCTATAATATGTTACTGTAAATGACCCAGTAAACATCGTGACAAACAACAAGGCCGTATCAAATCCATACTTTGAATACAATATTCTTAGCAATAAAAATAACCCGACCGCCACCAAAACGGCATTGACTATACGTACAGATACCAACTCACAGCCAAAAACATTAAAAAGCGCATGTGATATGACCCAGTGAGTGGGGGGGGATGGATCACCTCTGACTGCTTCTAATACATCAAAATAGTTAGACTTGCAAGCAGTGGACCCGACAATAATCTCGTCAAGCCAGAAAGGAGACTTTAGATTATACCAAGAGGCAATAAGCACATTTACCAAGATCAGTATGGCAGCTAAAAAAACCAGCATCCATTGACATCTGAAAATACTCACAGACCACCCCGATCAATTAACCAAAAGTTCACTCAAAATAAAACTTATAATCAAGTCAAGGCCGCCTTGCTTTGTCTGGTGTCAAGGAACAGAATCACGGCGGAATGAATATGTCTTGTGGCCGATAAAACTCAGTATGACCTGGAAACCCAACAACAACGCGCCGGCCAGATACGGCGCCATTCGGGGATTGCCGGTAACATGGGTAACCAGCCACACTGTGGGAGGCAACAGAATCAAACCGAGCGCTATCCCGCCACTATAAACCAGCACACACCGTGTCCACTCCCGCCAGTAATGGCCTCGCGTTTTGAAAACAAACCACTTATACCCGAGATACGACACGGTAATGTTGATGAGACTGGACAGGAGACTTGCCGCCAGGTAGCTGGCAGGCACATACCGATCCAGCCATGCCGTCAAGGCTGCATAGACTCCGTAGCCAAAAACCGTGTTCCAGACACCGACAGCCAGGTAACGCCCCAATTGACCGGGTGGCGCATGGCTGCTCAGTCTGCGCCAAGCCTTGGACGTGGCCATGTCAACCCATGTAGGCCGAATAGGCCCGATGCTCAGAAATTAAATCAACTGGACAGCTTTTATGCCAAGACCACTGATCCGGCAAAGGTGAATCCGGAATATAACGCCTCAATGGATCCGGTTCGCTCGTCAATCGGCACCGGTACAGTAACGACACGAAATGACCGCGATCGCGCCAATCAGGTAGGATCATTTCATGGACCCGAATGGGCTGCGGATCGAACTCAACGGAGACGCCCAACTCCCTTCGGGCGACCTCGCCTATCCGGTTGGCTGCCGTCTCCTTGTGCCGAATGACCCCGCCCGGCACATGCCAACCCGGTCCATAGAAGTCATCGTTGCGCCATGTCAACAAGGTACCCCGAGCGCTGTCCTGAATCAGCAGATCGACATTCACCAGAGGCGTCAGACGACTGACGAAAAGAAATACCGATTCAGGCAGGCCATCCTCCCAATTCTCGACGGCACGTTCAATGCGGCTCATCGCGGCTTCCAGGTTATCAATCGCTTCAGTCATGACGGATTAGTCAGCGTTAACACCCGGCAAGATGGCGGCATCTACTCCATCTCCAGGGGAAGCAGTCGTCGGTTGGACAGTTTCGGTGTTTTGATGAATGCGGGGGCGCGGAGTCCAAGTGCCTTCATGGCTGTGGCCACACTCAGCGGGTTGTGGGTTATTTTACTGTAACCGCATGAATAGCGCCGTCTTCACCGATTTCGGTCCGGTCCGTTCATTGGTGTAGTATTCGCCTTCCAAGCGCGGTCAACCCATCGATATTCTCCTATGACCGGCCCATGGCTGGCGAGATTCGGCAGTCCTCATGCTGTCTTGAGCGGTGGGATGCTTGTCTCGCAGTGACGAAGGAACGGTTCTATCAGGGGGCCTGAAAAACCATGCGACAAATGCGTCCGGTAGGACTCAATGACAGGGGGACGCAACACCACGTCCCTCACCATGAAAAAGTGAACGCCGTATCCGATGAGGTGTCACCAATACGCCAAACCGGTAAGATTCCGTGGTCGTATTGGATGGCAGTCGGATCCCTTTTCAAAAACACAGTTTCGAGGAAAAAGAGTCATGGCTGAAGAACGGAAAGAACCCGCCCCCTCCTCCCGCAAATATTCCGAATGCGCATTGAACTGGTTGAAGGTGGTGGATGATTGGTCCATCGGCGGCTATGACAACAGGCTCCCTAGAATGTATTACGTAACGGCGGCGCTGCTCATCCTCGTGATACTGATCTGATCATGCCGGGTCAACGCGCCATTCAACCTAGATTCCTCTGTTGGACGCGCCCGAGTGTGCGGCCAAAAAGCCGGCTGGCAAGGCGCGACGACGCAGCAGGGCCATCCCCTGGAAGGAGGAGCAACGCCGCCAGGCGGCTTTTGGGCCGTGCACTCGGGTGCGTAGCGCTCTCACCCAAAAGGTGAGAGCCCGTAATACTGCACATACCAAGCGCCGCGTAGTCTTCATGCCATTTGAGAAGCGGTCGACAGAGGAATCTAGGTTCATAAAGCCGGTGGCGCGGCGCCGGCACCCAAGCTAGGAACGCGCCCCTCGGATTGGACGCACCCGCCGCCACCCTTCTTTCAATTCGCAGGTCTCTCGCCGTAGTCGTCGGAAACCTTGTGCCAGCAGCATGACCCCCCGCCAACACGATGCCGTCCGACTCATGATGGGCTTCGCCGAACGGACCGGGCTAACCGGAGCAACACCCATACGACGTTATCTCTGGACCGATGCCTTTGCCGTTTGCAATTTTTTGGGTCTTGCCCGTGAGAACCAGGATGAACGCTATCAGCAGCTGGCCCTGGCACTGGTCGATCAGGTCCACCCCATGCGCTAGGGCGACATCGTAACGACGACCCGCGATACGGATGGATCAGCGGGTTGAGCGACGCGGAAGGCGAGGAACATCCCACCCGGGGCGGACTACGGATCGGCAAGGCACTCCCCGAACGCGGTCCCAAACAAGCCTACGATGAGCGACTGGAATGGGACCGCGACGGCCAGTACTTCCACTATCTGACCCGATGGATGCACGCCCTGGATCTAGTGGCGCGCGCGACCCGGCAACCAATTTACAACCAATGGGCACGAGAACTGGCCCTGACTGCCTGCCACGCCTTTAGTCATGGGACCAGTGTCCGCCGCTTGTACTGGAAAATGAGCATCGACCTGACGCGTCCGCTCGTACCCTCCATGGGGCAACACGATCCGCTGGATGGCTATATTACCTGTCTGCAGCTTCAAACCACGGCCCATAGCTTGCGGGAACCCAATGGGGATCCCGGTCTCGAGGCGGCCACCCGGCAATTTGCCGAGATGATCAAGAGAGGCCTCTTCGCCACCGCCGATCCTTTGGGCCTGGGTGGTCTCATGTGTGACGCCTACCGTGTCCAACAGTTGTTGTTACAGGGAACCCCAACGGCGGAAGGTCTGCTGGACAGTTTGCTCGCGGCCGCCTCGAATGGGATCCCCTATTTCGTGCAAGGGGGCGACCTTCAACAGCCCGCCTCCTTTCGGCTGGGTTTTCGGGAACTCGGACTGGCCATCGGTTTGCAGGCTATTGGTCGTATGTGGCGATCTGTTGAGGGTCATCCAAAACTGTCATCCCAAGCCAATCTCGGCGCCGTGCTCCACGGACTGATGCACTATGCGCCACTGGGCCGTGAAATTGAGACGTTTTGGCGCAACCCCGAGCACCAAGCCGTGACATCATGGCTGGAGCATCGGGACATCAACGACGTGATGCTGGCGACGCTCCTGCGGCCGGACGGCTACCTGACTCTCAACTGACCCACAACCCCTGACCTTCCCCAACCTTGCCCCTGTCCTTTCCGATCCGCGCCACCCCGAGTCGCGGGAACAGACAGTCAGCGCGAACGTCCTCAGTCCGAGGCGTTTCGGTTCGGGGCGATAAATACGACACTGCGCCCCGGCGGCGATCAGCCGGGACCGGATCACGACTCCTATTCGCAATCATTGTGTTACGATGAATATCGCTTATAACCCTACGCATTACCCACAAGTCCGAAATCATCAACAAATTCAGCTATATGGCTTTTTGCTAATAGCATTGATTTCATTGGCTTTTTTGGACTTGTGGGTAAAATGATGGCTTATAACCCTAGCGAATTTATCGAACCGCATGCTTATAAGCTGTCACCAAAGATTTCCACAATAATTCTTGATCCTAAATCCGGCAGTTGGGCTTGATGTAGGGGCGAATTCATTCGCCTGCCTGCCGGCAGGCAGGTTCAGGTCTTTGTGTACGAATAAATTCGCACCTACGATAAATCGGATCATCCTGTTTATCTGTAGATTCCTGTCCAACTGCTTTTTCTAGGTTGATAGCAACGAGCGCGACTGTGGAATCCAGAATTCTGATTTTAGGCCTTGGCAACCCATTGCTCAGCGACGAGGGCATGGGGGTACGGGCTTTGGGCCTCCTAAGCGAGCGCTACGCACTTCCGCCGGCGGTGGCTTGCCTGGACGGAGGCGTGCTGGGACTCGGACTCTTGGCTTATCTGGAAGGCGTGACGCACCTGTTGGTCATCGACACGGTGCAAAACGGGCTGGAACCCGGCGCGCTGGTGCGCCTCACCGGTGCGGATATCCCTAGATCGCTGTCCCTGAAACTCTCGATACACGAGCTTGGATTCCAGGAAGTCCTGGCGATCAGCGAGCTACGCGGCATTCCGGCGCCTACCCTCACCGTCCTTGGCCTGGAACCGGCGAGTTTGGCGCCCGGCGTGGGCCTTTCGCCGACGGTCGAAGCGGGATTGGGTTCGCTCGTGGATGCGGCGGTCGCGGAACTTGGGGGATGGGGGGTAGCGGCGTTGCCGCGCTGGGATCCGGAATCGAGGAACGAGCATTTCGCTAGCCCGGATATTTCTTAAACGATGCCGCAGCGCAACCAAAAACCCTTTAAAATTCAACTAGCTTGGTGGATATCCTGGTCCGGACCGACATAGGCCGGTCGCCCCGGCCGCTGATGTCTCTCTAAGCCTTGCCGCAAACATTCACACGATCCGGAGCGGGCCGCATAGATGAAGGCCCGGATATAATCGAGCCGGGCTTGGGCCGAATGGTGCTTGGCCGAACCCATGGGTGAATTTCAGCCGTATGCGGCAACGGAATACTGGGAGTCCGGCTCGCCGGCGCAGGATGAATTCATGCGCCGGCCTCTCCGCCGGCCAGTATCTCGTCGAACAGATCCCAGGACTCCCGCGCCTGCTCGGCATCGATCTTCTGGATCGCGTACCCGACATGAACCAGCACGTAATCGCCTTCCGCCAAGGGTTCGCCTTGGAGCATGAACAGGCTGACATCGCGTTCGACGCCCCTGGCGGAGCAGCGGGCGTCGAATCCATCAATCCGGGCGATTTGCATCGGAACGGCGAGGCACATACCCGAATCGCTCTTGGGAAAGAGTATCGTGGCTATGCCTTGCGCTTAGACCCCGACCAGCAGAATCGCCCCGGTTGCCGCGATGGCCGCGCCGCCCAGGCGGATCAGGACCCGGTGACGGCGGGTGGACAAGCCCAGGGCCAGGCCGGCCAAGTGCAGGCTGGCTGTGGCCAACAAGAACCCCGCGCCGTAGCTCCAGGGTGAGGCCGCTTCCGGCATTTCCAGACCGTGGGCATGACCGTGGAACAGCGCGAACACCGCCACCAGCAACGCGCCCCACCCCGAGGGCAAGCGCACGGATAGGGCGATCATGAGACCCAAGGCCAGCACCGACCCGGCAACGGCCGCTTCAACCAGCGCCCCGTCCAGGCCAGTCCCGGCCCAAAGCACGCCGCTCGTCATGACCGCAAGGAAGGCTAGCGGCACCCGCCACAGCGCCGCGCCGCCGAGTTGCGCCGCCCAGAAGCCTACCGCGAGCATCGCCACGAGGTGATCGATGCCGAGGAAGGGATGAACTAGCCCATCGGCGAATCCCGCGCCATGGGCCCCAAAAGTATGGGCTTCGACCGCGCCCGGTAGCGCGGTGCAGAACAACAAGCCCAGCAATCCGTAGGAAAACTTCGATTTCATGATTTCACCTGTTGAATTGTCTCGATGCGGAACGGAACCGCCGCTAGTCGCCTATAGGTCGTCGAGGCCAGCCTATGCGCAACAGCGGTTTGATATAACGAATGAGGAACCTGCCCCGGAGCGGCGGACGAGCCCCGCTCCGGGGCATCCGACGTCAAGCGAAAGTACGCTTGGCGCCGGTCCATTGGTCAACCGAACCAGCCCAGCCGATCACGGGCAGGAGGGTAGTTCGGCACAGCTTGCCGGGGCACCCAGCACCTTGCGTTGACTGCTGACAATCCGATTGCCGGCGCTTTCCTTGACCTCCGCCCTGACTCGGCAGGGTGAGGTGGTCAAGCCGACACTGATATAGGTCCAGGTTCCAGTGCTGGTCACCGGGGCCGTGCCGAGGAAGTCGCCGGTCGCCGCGTTAAAGACGTTAACCACGGACGCGCCCTCCACCGCACAATTTCCTGTCACGAAAAGCCTGGCACGATCCGCACTCCAAGTGGCCAATTTGATCTTGACCTTGCTGGCTAAATCCTGATAGTTGCCGATGCAATCCTTGCCGTTGCAGGAGGGATCCTTGGCATCGACCAGCCCGTTGCAGTTGTCGTCGATGGGGGCGTTGTCGCAGATTTCCTTGGCGCCCGGATGGACCGCCGGATTCTGGTCGTCGCAGTCGATGGGCCCACAATTGCCGCCTTCGGGGGAATAGCGGTCCTGGTCCGCGTCCACGCAAGAGAGCAGGCTCAGGACAACGGTGGCGGGCGAGCTGACCCCCGCGCCGTTCTTCGCCGTGTAGCTGAAGCTGTCGGAGCCCACGAGCCCGGGTCTCGGCGTATAGTCGAAGGCGCCATTCGCGAAAAGCGCCAAGCTCCCCTGGGTCGTGTTCCTCACCAAGGTCGCGCGGAGCCTGCCCGAACCCTGGTCGTTGGCCAGAACACCCGTTGCGGCCCCGACTTTCTTGACCGCGCAGGGCGCGGCGGTACAGGGTCGAATCGTGTAACGGTCATCGATGGCCGTCGGGATGGCGGCGGTCACGCTGATGCCGACCTTGGCCGGAGTGCTGGCTGATACGCCGTTCGTGGCGGTGTAGGTGAAGCTGTCGGCGCCGGTGTAGCCCGGATTGGGCGTGTAGCTGAACCCGCCGTTGGGGTTGAGGGTCAGGGCGCCCTTGGTCGTGCTGGTGGCAAGTACCGAGGTCAAGGCCCCCACGCCGGTGTCGTTGGCCAGAACGCCCGGGGCCCTCACGGTGAGGGTATTGCCCGATTGCACCGAGTACTTGTCGGGGTTGGCCACCGTCGGCGTCGTGCTGACACGGATATCGCGGGTCTTGTACTGCAAAGGCGTACCGTCGTTCTGGCTGGTGCCGTCGGTTGCAGTCAAGGTGACCTTGACATCCCCGGCGTTGGGCATGGGCGCGTCCAGAATGGCACCCGTCAGGGGAGGGTCGCCGGGCCGGTCGCTGAAGCCCCAATTGAAGGTCATCACCTTGCCCTTGACGGGCGAAAACCCGTGCGCCTCGAGGTGGAGCAAGCCGTTCTGACTCACTTCCAGGTCCGGCGGCGTTGCCGCCTTTTCCGGTTTGTCGATGATGCCCTGCACCACGCAGAATTTAGCGTAATCATCTCCCAGGTACCATGTCCACTCGGGATCCTTGCGGACCGAGCGGCTGAACGAGTAGTGGCACAGGCCGCAACCATTCGCGTCGAACGGCTTGGTTTGAAAATTGGCGTTGCAGTAATTGTCTACCGCCGTGCCGAAACTGCTCTCGGCTAAACTGCCGGTCGAGGTCATGCCCAAGACCAAAACCGCCGAAGCCTGAGCGATTCTTGAAAGGGAAAATGCCGAATTCATTGAAATTCCTCGATTTTGAAACCTCATGGCGATCACCCCTGAACCTTGACCCGCAGGGTTTCTTCCTTGCGGGGATCAATGACATGGACCGCGCAGGCCATGCACGGGTTAAAGCTGTGGATGGTTCTCAGGATTTCCAGCGGCTGGCCGGGAATCGCCAGCGTGTGCTTGCCGTCCTGTAGCGCCGCCTCGTAGGCGCCGGGCCGACCGTCGGGATCGCGTGGTCCGGCGTTCCAGGTGGTCGGCACCACGGTCTGGTAGTTGGCGATCTTTTTGTCCTTGATCTTGACCCAGTGGCCCAAAGCCCCGCGCGGCGCCTCGGTGAAGCCAACGCCGCTCGCTTCGGTAGGCCAGGTAGCCGGATCGAAAAGCTCTGGATTGTGGGTGGCGATTTCCCCAGTCTTGATGTTGTTCACGAGCTGGGCGTACCAGCCCTTGAGCATATCGGCGTCGATCTTGGTGTCCAGGCCCTCGGCCAGCAGGCGGCCCATGGTGGAGAACAAGGCCGACAGAGGCTGGTTGACCTGCGCCAGGGACTGGTTCACCAGCGCTTCGGTGTTGGCGTCGCCCCGGGCGTACAACACCGCGATCCGGGCCAGAGGGCCAACCTCCATGGGCTGACTTCTCCAGCGCGGCGACTTGAGCCAGGAATATTCGGCGCGGACGCCCGGATTGTAGAGAGTCTCCCCGCCGTCGCAGACCGGCTTGTGGGGGGCATAGGCTTCCGTGGGGCCATTGTAGTTCGGGTGCGTTTGACCGTCGTAGGGATGCAGCCCCGTGCTCTTGCCCGCCGGCGGCTGGTAGTCGAACCAGGAATGAGAGACGAATTCCTGAATTTCGCTCGGATCGTTGAGGTCGATGGACTGCACCACATCCGCCAGCCGGAAGTCCTTAAACGGCAGGCGCCTGCCGGTGGCTGTCCTCGGCCACAGGATGGCGCCGCTGGGTACGGCCAGCTTGGGCGGCTTCGCGCCCCAACTGGGATTGTCGTCCTCGGGGAAATCGCCGAAGCTCAGGAAATTCCCGAGACCCTCGCCGCGCGTGAACCAATCGGGATAGAAGCGCGCGACGGCCAGGAGGTCGGGCAGATGCACTTGGGTCACGAACTCGTTCATGGACTGGATCAGCGAGCCGATCAAATTCAGGCCATCCTGATCCAGGGAGCTGTTGCCCGGGGTCAAGTTGCCGTAGTCGTCGGTGCTGACCGCGCAGGGAACCCCGCCGATCACGTAATTACCGTGCGGATTGCGTCCGCAGAAAATGGCATGGACCTTGACCACTTCCCGTTGCCATTCCAGCGCCTCCAGATAATGGGCGAACAGGACCAGATTCAGTTCCGGCGGCAACTTGTAGGCCGGGTGACCCCAATAGGCGTTGTTGAAGATGCCGAGTTGCCCCGCGCTCACGAACTTGGACAGGGTGGACTTGACCTTCGCGAAGTACGCTGTCGAATTGTTATGCCATTTGGAGAGGCATTTCTGCAAGCTGGAAGCCTGGGCGGGGTCCGCTTTCAGGGCGGAGACCACGTCCATCCAGTCGGGGGAGGTGAGCTGGTAGAAATGCACCACCTGATCCTGTACCGCCTGGGTTGCGGTGATGATGTTGCGGATCAAGCGGGCGTTGGTGGGAATCGGGTATTTCAGGGCGTTTTCGACCGCCCGGATCGAGGCCATGGCGTGGACGGTGGTGCAGACCCCGCAGATGCGCTGGGTAAAGGCCCAAGCCTCGCGCGGATCGCGGTCCTGGAGGATTTGTTCGATGCCCCGGAACATGGTGCCGCTGCTGTAGGCCCCGGTGATGACGCCCAAGTCGTTCACATCGGTTTCTATGTGCAGATGCCCCTCGATGCGGGTGATGGGATCGACGATTACCTTATTCATAGTCTTGCTCTTGATTCTTTAGAGATGCGATTCAACGTAACCGGCATTGCTCGGGGTTTCATTTCTGGACGGAATAAAAGCCCTGACGGAACCTTTCCCTGCCTCCATCGAAGCCGGTATCCCAGAAATTAGGTTCGGAGCAGCCCAGGCAATTATGGCCCGCATGCGTGGGAGAGTTCTTGAATAGGCCGCCGTCATTCGGATCGGTATTCCAACCCAGACGAGTGCAGGAATTGCGGGCCTGCGGACCCCGGCAGCCCAGATTCAGCAGGCAGTAACCCTGTCTGGCCCCTTCGTCGCCATAGCTCTTGGCGAATTCTTGCTTCTCCCAATGGGGGAAGCGCGGGCAATCGGTGTGCACCACCGGATCGCCCCGGTCGCCATAGAACGGCTTGGGCCGATAGAGGTAGTCGAGGATGCCCATGGGGTTGGTGGTCGCGTTGTAGCGGTCCAGCACTTTCAGGAGGTCGTCAATCGTGATCTTCCCATCAAGCAGATCCTTCACCTTCGTCAGGTACAGCGCGATGGTGCTGGTGATCACCGTCGCCATCGGCGGGCAGCCGGAAATGTTCACGAAGGGCACGGGCTTGGGAGGATTGGACCCCGGCACCATGGGAACCTCGATGAGGTTTTTATGCTCCATTTTCGGATTGACCACGAGCTTCGTGTCGACGAGCAAGTCGGTGTAACCGTAGGCATTGCTCGGATTGGGCAGCGCGGCGGGGACGCCGCCAAAAGCGGCGCAGGTGCCCAGGGCGATCACCAGCCCGGCGCCATTCACGGCTTCCTGCAGATGAGCCAGCGCCGAATTGCCCGCGATGCAAGCCCAGAACTCCTTATCGTTGGCGGGAATGGACCCATCGATGATCAGGACGTAGCTTCCATGGGCGGCTTGCATGGCGTCCTTGCGGCACTTCTCGGCTTGGTCGCCGGCGGCTACTTGCAGCGTCTCGTGATAATCCAGGGAGATCACGTTGAGGATCAGGTTCTCGACCGACAAGGCGGGACCAAACGAGCGCAGGATCGACTCGGAACAGCCCGTGCATTGCTGGAAGGACAACCAGATCACCGTGGGCTTGGGCGCCGAGGCCAGGGCGGCGGCGAACAGGCGCGCATGGGTCCCCGCCAGCGCCAGCGACGAGGCGGTGATTGCGCAGAACTTCATGAACGAACGGCGAGAGACCCCCCGTTCTTCAAGGGCTTCGAGAAAGGTTTGTTGATTGCTCATGATAAGGTTCCTTGTGTTAGGAAATGGACGGGAACACAGGGGGAGTTTCGAGCAAGGCGCGGCGTGCGCCCAGTTCGGCCAAGCCCTGGGGAATAGCGTGGCGGTTTGAGCTGAGCAGCTCGGGGACCTCGGCGATTTCGATGAACTCTCCCAGCCGCTTATCCTCATGATCGCGGTGGGAAACCCGCCAGACGCAGGGAATGGAAGTTTCCTGAACCACGCTAACACCGATGTTGGAGACGGTGGCCGACACCTCGCCTTGGCCCAGCGTTTCGACCAACAGCTCGAATTCCTGGGGCATGCCGATAAGCCAGCGTAAGTCGATGGTGGAGTCTTGGCCTTCTGTAGCCAGAACGCTCAGCTTCGTCTCGATCTCGCAAAGCAGGGCCAGAACCACCGAAATGGACGGGCTGGAAGGCGGTTCTTCTTGGACTGATCGAGGACCGACTACGACGATTGGGATTTCATGAAGACGTAACATGCGCGATTATCCCTCTTACAAGGTTTATTATTGTGCGCAAACAACCTCTCTATCCCTGCTTGGCAAGGATATATTATACTAGCGGCCCAAATAAACCACCACGGCTCAATGGTTCGACTTATTCACCCCCCTAATAACCCGATCACATTCTCACAAGGCTATCGCTTCCTGTCAAGGATATTCCCCAAGAAATTTGCACATATCCAAGAAATACCTAATACATTCGGCTTAGTGATTATTATTCCTATTTAAGGAAATTAGAATATTATGATATTTTGGGCGATGCTCGCACTTATTCCAGACCATTTTCCTGGGTTATGGCTCGTCCGATACCCAATCCTCCCTTTAAGGCCGATTGATGGTTATGCGTATGCCTTGTAGGCACTTAAGGACCGTGCGACCGCGAGGTCTTTGTGCTGGAGATTCAGGGGCTTCCGCCGCACAACGGCAGACAGCCAGGGCATTGAAGTTGTCACCGAGGCTTTTGGCGCCGAAGTCTTGCTGGCTGGAGTCGCATGGGCACCGCTCAAGAGAGAAATTCAAGAAACCCCGCCGGCCGGAGCCTTCAGGGCAAAGAAAAGCCCAACCACGAGTGGTTGGGCTTGGTGAATTGGTGTGCACCCTCGGACTCGAACCCTGGACCAAGGGATTATGAG
>Ga0233420_10000548_pt1 | contig 15804 bp, 12 predicted proteins | sample Watercolumn_Mata_4_FD_183009 | JGI IMG/M metagenome (GOLD analysis project Ga0233420, IMG submission 183009) | Freshwater microbial communities from Lake Matano, South Sulawesi, Indonesia - Watercolumn_Matano_2014_102_MG | ecosystem: Environmental > Aquatic > Freshwater > Lake | place...
AATGTATTAATTGTAGGAAGCGACAAGCCAGGAACTATTAATACAGCAAAGTATCAAGTTGCGAAAAAACAGGATTTAAGACCCTATTTGTATAGTCTATTTTACATAGCAATAACTGCAATTATAGGCTGGTTTTTAAAAAATTGGATTGACCCTGTAAATGTAGGGATGCTTTTATTAATTCCTGTTATTGCAAGCGGAATATTATGGGGCATAAGGGTAAGTATTTTTGCCTCAATAGTAGCTGTAGGAGTTTTTGACTTCTTCTTTATTCCTCCTTTCCTCACGTTCAGAGTTTCTGACTTAAAGTATATCCCCAGTTTCCTTGTCTTTATTGCAGTTTCGGTTATTATAAGTCTTCTTACAAAATTGGTAAGATGGCAGGCTGATAACGCCAGAAGAAGAGAATATCTGATTTCTACTATGTATTCGTTCAGCAGAGATATGATGCAGTCTGAAAATCTGCCTGATTTATTAAATAAAGCGGAATCAATTATATCAGAAGCTTTTGAAAGCAATGCTTTAATTCTTTTACCTGATGAAAATAACAACTTAATTCCGATTACAATTAAAAAAATGGAAATTTTTTCAGAAAGTCAGAAGGCTGTCGCTTCATGGGTATACAAAAATGGGCAGCCAGCAGGCAAGGGCACAAATACACTTTCATCTGAAGAATGGCATTATGTTCCATTAAAAAATAAAGATAAAACTATTGGCGTTATTTGTCTTCAAGAGCCAAGAAATTTAACTTCGGAGCAACTGCATTTGCTTGAATCATTTGCTAATATTCTTTCCTTGTCGCTTTTAAGGCTACGTTAACAGGCATTAGATATATAACTTTTAAAATGGGATTTCATCGTCACCCCAATTCCATTCACCTTCTTCTATGTTATTTTCAGGCAATTCGCTTTCTTCTTGATTGATACCAAGTACTTGAATTTTTAAAATAACTTCTTCAACCCAAGATGGAAGATTTTCCAGTTCAGTGATATTTTCTTTTACTTTTTTGAATAATTTTAGCCCTTTTACATTTCCTGATACTTGAAAATTTAGATTATCTTCTAATCTATACTCAAAACCTAAATACTTTTCGTGGACAGTTCCATCCGGATAATCTGAATTTTCTTGAAATAATGATAAAATTTCCTTATTTTTGTTAATATTTGACTGTCTTTCTCCGGTAGAATCAAGTTGTTTATCACCGTCAAAGATTATAAAACAAGGAATTCCAAATTCATTATAAAGTCTGTAGAATCTATCCAATTCTCCTTTACTACCACATTCAACGATGGAAACACCTTCTTTTATATAATCATATCCATATAAATCAAAGAAATAAGGCAATATAAGGCTTTCAGATTGACCTTCAACAAGAATTATTTTTTTAGCAAAGAATGCTTCATTAGCCTTTTGTGTGTCTCCAGTGAGTTCATAAGCATTTTGATAATGAAAAAGTAGGTCTTCTTTTGTTGTATCTATATTTTTTCGTTCTTTTAAATCCTGAATAAATTTATCTGTACTAGCATTTTTTATATATGTACCAAGTTCTGGAGATTTTCTTACAAGAAATATTTCATCGAAATGACCTGCAGATAAGAAGCAAGGTGAATGAGTCGTGTAAAAAACCTGAACACCACTTTCTACAAGTTCTCTTAAAACTTTATAAAAATTTCTTTGTGCTTGCGGATGAAGAAATAATTCAGGTTCATCTATGAAAATAGGCGTATTATTTGCCAGCTTTAATTTTGAATAAGCTTGTAAGATTGCAACAGAAAGGGAGGCTTGTATTCCCATTCCCATTTCAGAAGCAGGAAAAGACAAGCCGGAATCTTTATCATTAACGATAATATGTAATGTTCTGTAAAAATCCCAAGGGTTATACAAAGTCAAATCTACATTAAACTCATCTGGGGATTTATTAAGCTGTCTTGCTCCTTCTTGTTTTAAAATTTTTATAAATTCGTGCATTATTGCTACATTTCTTGAATCTTTAACAGAAAAAAGAAGCTCGTCTCTTATTCTTTTTAATTCTTCTTCAAATTTTTCTTTTAAATCAGGAGTATTCAAAAATAAGTTATTTACGTCTAATAAAAACCTTCCAAGTAAAGACCAACGATTGGAAGGCAAATAATCAATAATTTTTCTATTTATATCAAGATAGGCAGAGCAATATTGGTATCTAATTTCATCTTTAACATATGGTTTTTTGTTAAAATTTAAACAAGGTTTTATATTTCCATAGTAATCAGTAGAGCATTCGTTTAATTCCAAGCAATTTCCGTCATCAAAATGAATCTGGATAAGAATTTTATTATCAGGATTTCCCAAATAATGGTCTTCATGTTTAGTTCCGTTAAATGTAGGATAAACTGGTCCTAAAACCCAATTTAAAGCACTAAAAATGTTACTTTTGCCAACACTATTTTCTCCAATAAAAGCATTTAAGCCATTATTAGGTTCTAATTCCAGAAGTTTTATACTTTTGTAGTTCTCAATTAAAATTTTTGTTATTTTCATATTTTAAACAACAGCATTGTAAATAACTCCCCTACACGAAAAACTTTTGAAATAATAATATCAAAAGAACAATAAAAAATCATGAAACTTGTAAATATTGTGTGCATTTTGGGTATTTAAATTCATGTTTCTGATAGAATAATTTTGGGTAAGTGTACTCTCTAGTATGATGGAGTGGAAATATGGCACAGGCGACAGGGGCGAATATAGGCTTTGAAGATAAACTTTGGGCTGCTGCGGATAAAATGCGTAACAACATGGACGCAGGCGAATATAAACACGTTGTTTTAGGATTGATTTTCTTAAAATACATTTCGGATGCTTTTCAAGATAAATATGACCAGTTGTCACAGGATGCTGAAGCCGACCCTGAAGATAGAGATGAATACTTGGCAGAAAATGTATTCTGGGTGCCTAAAGAAGCTCGCTGGGAATACCTGCAAAATAACGCAAAACAATCAACCATAGGACAATTGGTTGATAATGCAATGATATTAATCGAGAAAGAAAATTCCACTTTAAAAGGAGTATTACCCAAGGATTTTGCTCGTCCTGCCCTGAATAAACAAAGGCTCGGAGAGCTTATAGATTTAATAGGAACTATAACTCTTATTGACAAGGAAAATAAATCTAAAGATGTGCTTGGTCGAGTTTATGAATATTTTCTCGGCAAATTTGCTGCTGCTGAAGGCAAAAACGGCGGAGAATTCTATACTCCACAATGTATTGTAAGACTTCTTGTAGAAATGCTTGAGCCATATAGAGGCAGAGTTTATGACCCTTGTTGCGGTTCTGGCGGTATGTTCGTACAAAGCGAAAACTTTGTAACAGAACACGGCGGAAAAATTGGTGACATCTCAGTATATGGTCAGGAATCTAACCATACAACTTGGCGTTTGTGCAAAATGAACCTTGCAATAAGGGGAATAGAAGGAAATATCGGGCATAATAACGCTGATACATTTTTTAAAGATTTACACGCTGATTTAAAAGCTGATTTTATACTTGCAAATCCTCCTTTCAATATCAGTGATTGGGGTGGAGAAAATTTAAAAGAAGATGTCCGCTGGAAATATGGGACTCCTCCTGCAAATAACGCAAACTATGCTTGGATACAACATTTTATTCATCATTTAGCACCAACAGGCACAGCAGGTTTTGTACTTGCTAATGGATCTATGAGTTCTAACACTTCCAATGAAGGCGTGATAAGACAAAGTTTGGTTGAAAATGACCTTGTAGATTGTATGGTGGCTTTGCCAGGACAATTATTTTATACAACCCAAATTCCTGTATGTCTTTGGTTTGTAACCAGAAATAAAGAAGCTCGCTACATTCCCGGGGATGGAAAATTCAGAAACAGAAAAAATGAAACTCTGTTTATTGATGCTCGTAAAATGGGAGCTCTTGTTGATAGAGTACACAGAGAATTAACAGATGAAGATATAAAGAAAATCTCAGAAATCTATCATAACTGGCGTTCAGAAGAATATGGTGTTAGGTACAAAGATTTAGCAGGATTTTGTAAGTCAGTGAAATTAGACGAAATTGCAAATCATAGTTATGTCTTAACTCCCGGACGTTATGTAGGGGTTGAAGAGCAGGAAGAAGACGGCGAACCTTTTGAAGAAAAAATGGAAAAACTAACAGCTAAGTTATCAGAACAAATGTCTAGAAGTGCACAATTAGATGAAGAAATAAAAGTACAACTAGCTAAAATAGGTTTTAGTTTATGACATTAACAGGTGCATTCCATCACATACATAATGTTGCAATTATTTTTGACACAAACGCTATTTTTAATAAGTGTGAAGATAAATTTGCACTTGAATGTCGTGTTGCAAGTGATTTTTATAAATTCATTCAGTATAGAGAAACAAAAAAACTGAATTTAGCAAATTTGTTTGTATCTAAGATGACTTTAAATGAAATTATTAAACAAAGAAAAGAACTATATGTAACAAAGAAAAAAGATTTTAATGATATTTGTCGATACTTTAATATTGATCACACAATAAATGATGAAATTATTGATAAAATCCCTGAGGATACAGAATCGTTTTTTACAAATAATGGGATTAGAATACTTGAATATCCTAATAATTTAAACAAAATAATTGAAAGAGCAATTGAAAAAAAGACTCCATTTAAAGGCGGAAAGCCTAATAGTGATGCAGGCTTTAAAGATGTTATTATTTGGGAAAGTATACTAACCTATAATTTTGAAGCTGAACGTACAGGTAAAATTATTTTCTTTTCCAATGATAATGGTTTTAAAAAGGATTTATTAACAGAAGAATTCAAACAAATTTATCCTAGAATCAGTATTGAATTTATAAAGGATTGGGATGTATTAAAAAAAGAGATTTCGGATCTTCATCTAGAGTTAATTGCTTCTTCTAACATTAATTATGATCTGCTTCTCGAAAAATTTAAAGATAATGATTCTGAAATAATTCAAATAATAAATCCTCGAAAAACAACCACTAAAGTCGATACAAATGTAGTTAAAATAATTGCAACATTAAAAAAACAAGATGGAACAGAATTTGATGCCGCATATTTTTATGATGCCTCTGTTAATGAAATAGAATTAGAGTATCTTGAACCAGAAGAAATATCTGAGGATATTATTGATGAATAATTGGAAACTTAAGAAAATAGATGAATGTGCAGAAGTAATTGGTGGAGGAACTCCATCAACAAGTAATGTAGAATTTTGGAATGGTGATATCCCTTGGTTAACGCCAAAAGATTTATCAGGTTACTCATACAGATATATTAAAAAAGGCGAAAGAAATATTAGTGAAGAAGGGTTGAAAAAAAGTAGTGCAAGGCTATTACCAGAAGGATCAGTCCTTTTCACTAGTAGAGCTCCTATTGGTTATGTTGCAATAGCTAAAAATCCTGTTACCACTAATCAAGGGTTTAAAAGCTTGGTTTTAAAAGATAATAATGTTTCAGAATTTTTCTATTATTTGTTAAAGAACAACAAAGACTATATAGAATCTTTTTCAAGCGGTTCAACATTTAAGGAAATTTCAGGTGGTGCTTTAAAAGAGTTAAAATTCAATATTCCACCTCCTTCTGAACAAAAAGCAATTGCAGATATTCTTGGATCTCTTGATGATAAAATCGAACTCAACCGGCAGATGAATAAAACTCTTGAAGATATGGCGCAGGCAATTTTCAAAAGCTGGTTTGTTGATTTTGACCCTGTAAAAGCTAAAGCAGAAGGAAGAACAATCGAAGGCTTGTCGCAAGAAATCTTCGACCTTTTTCCTGATAGCTTTGAAGAATCAGAGTTGGGAACGATTCCGAAAGGATACATTATTGAGCCTCTTGATAAAATTGCGAATTATTTAAATGGTCTTGCATTACAAAAATTTCCACCAGATAGTGAAACTGAATATTTACCAGCTATTAAAATTGCTGAATTAAAAAACGGTATAAAAGAAACAACAGGCAAGGCAAGTACTAAAATCAAACCAGAGTATATTATTGATGATGGTGATGTGATATTTTCTTGGTCAGCAAGTCTTGTCGTTGATATTTGGTGTGAAGGAAAAGGGGCTTTAAATCAGCATTTATTCAAAGTTACATCTAAAGATTATCCAAAATGGTTTTATTATTTTTGGACAAAGTATTTTTTGGAAAAATTTACTGCTATTGCTGCTGATAAAGCAACAACAATGGGGCATATAAAGAGAGAGCATCTTACAGATGCAAAAGTTTTAATTCCTTGTGACAAGCTAATAAATGAGTCAAATAAAATTTTTGAACCGCTAATTAATGAAATTATAGGTTTAAGAGTTCAAACAAGAACTTTATCAAAAATGAGGGACTCACTTCTTCCAAAACTCATTTCAGGAGAAATACGAGTTCCTGAAGCTGAAAAGTTTATTGAGGATAGAGCTTAATGACAAATATCAATGAACTTACTACAAATTTTGAAAGAGTTAAAAATCGTTGGGTTGATGCTCAGAATTTGCAATCTCATTATGACGATCTTATTAATTCTTTAAAAAACAATAGCATTAGTATAATTGAACTTTGTAAGTCATTTCTTGAAATGGTATGTATTACTATCATAAATGAGCTAGGGGAACCAGTTCCCCTTAATGGCTCAAGTACAACTCAATATCTAGGAATCACACTTGATAAACTAGGAATTAGAAATACTCGTGGAGCCTGCGCATTTGATAAAATCCTATCAGGATACAATAAAATTGCTGATGGAATAACAGATGTTCGTAATAATGAGGGCGGGGTTGCGCATGGTAGAGATGGTTTTTTTGACATTATTTCAGAGAGGCATATACGTGTTTATTTATTAGCTACAGATACAATTCTTGGTTTACTTTTAGATGCCTATGATGGTGTAGATCCTAATCTGCTATATACACGTGAGCCACATAAGCGTTTCGATCATTTAAATACAAGAATTGATAATTGTACAACACTTGATGCAGAAATCGATGAAGATGGGATCTTGATAGTTAAATTACAAGCTGGTACAGATAAAGAAGGCTTTGATTTAAGGATTTCACCTAGTGAACTCTTATATAATTTAGATCGACGGGCATACATTGATATTTTAAATTCATTAAGCGGTGTTCCTGCAGAAGTAATAACTGAGGAAGTTGAATTAGAAGAAATAAATATCATAGATAAAGAAATAAAAGATATCTCAATCAAGCAGATTGAAAAAGAATATAAAATTGTTACATCTTATGATGGTAAATATTCTAACCAAATATATAATTTATATGAATATATATTTCATACGTCATTTAATGGCAAAATCGAAGCTGCAAATGTACAAAATCTAGTTTATACCTTGTTGAAAGGAATGGATGTTTTTGCTGTTGTAGATTGGTATAAGCGTGATTCTATATTAGCAGCTGTTCGTCTTTTGTTAAAAAAATGCCTTAAAGCTCTTTCTATTGATGTTGAAAATGGAGATAACGTAATTGAAGGAATTATTAAATACTTGTCTGATATTATACCTGGAGGATCTGAATAATTAACGAAATAGCTTTAAAAATAGCAATAAAAGAGGTTAATTTATGAGTCAATTAATCAATATATACTGTGATGAATCTTGCCACCTTGAAAATGACGGTATAAATCTTATGGTGCTTGGTGCTGTTACCTGTCCTGATTCAGAAAAACGGAATGTTTTTGAGAGAATCAGGGAAATAAAACAAAAGCATAATTTAAGCAAAACTTTTGAGATTAAATGGACAAAAGTTTCTGAATCCAAAGTTAATTTCTATCTGGATCTTATTGATTATTTTTTTGACAATGAAAATCTCGGTTTTCGAGCGGTTATAGTTCCTGATAAAAATAAACTGGATCACGATAGCTTCAAGCAAACTCATGACCAGTTTTACTACAAAATGTATTATGAAATGCTGAAAATTATTTTTGATCCCAAAAATAAGTATAATGTTTATCTTGATATAAAGGATACCAATGGTAGAGAAAAAGTTCAGAAATTACAGGACTTTTTAGGTTTATTTTTACAAAAGAAATATTGTACTAAAAAGAATATAATCGGTCATATTCAGGAAGTACGTTCTCATGAAGTAGAAATATTACAGTTAACTGACTTATTAATCGGTGCTGTATGCTATCTTAATAGAGGTTTATCAACAAATCAGGGAAAAATGGAAATAATAAACAGGATAAAAAAGAAAACAGGGCATCCTTTGATTTGTTCTACTTTACCTAGAGAAAGTAAATTTAATTTATTTATGTGGCAGCCACAGGAGGTTATTCAATGAATATAACCTTTAATGTTTCGTGGTTGCCTAGTTTGATAAAATATGATTCCTCAAAAAATAACTTTAATGAATACATAGAAGCTATTTATGAGTATTTTAAACAGGATTTTATATATACGAAACCTAAATTTAATGGTCAAGAACTTTCCCTCAAAAAATATCCTATAAGAGACGGTAAAGAAGCGACTTTTTATCACATTACTACAGAAGGCGATGATGAAGAAAATCGAAAATTTGATCTTGAAAGATGTGAACGTATTAGATGGTCAAAACCTATTATTGAATCAGATTATGTAGGCTTGAAAATATGGGAAAACAAAAGAGGAAAAGATGAAAATATCTTAATATGGTTTGATAATGTCGAGTATTTGATAATATTAAGAAAACGTAAAACTTATAATATTTTTTGGACGGCTTATCCGGTAACAGAAGATCATAGAAAGATAAAACTTCAAAAGGAGTATGAAAAATTTATAAAAGCAAAAACCGCCCCGTGAGGGACGATCTCGTTACTCTTTCCACACATGGTGGATGAGCTATTTATAATATACCACAAAGTGTAAAAAGTTAAACATGGTTAACAGATTAATAATATTTTCATAGGATAAAATAAAATGCCTTCTACTTATATAAATGAAAATGAACTTGAAAAATTGACAATAAGTTTTCTTAACAATCTCGGCTATGACTACAAAAACGGTCTTGAGATTGCACCTGATGGAGAAAATCCAGAGCGTGAAAGCTATTCTGATGTTGTTTTAAATCAAAGATTAAAAGATGCTCTTTATAAAATTAATCGTTCTATGCCTGATGATGCCATAGAAGAAGCTTTTAAAAAAATTACTGTTCCTCAAAGCGCTAATTTGCTAGTAAATAACAAAACTTTCCATAAATATATTACTGAAGGCATTGATGTTGAATATCGAGATAAAGAAAATAATAATAGATACGGCAAAGTCTGGATAATTGACTTTGAAAATCCTGATAATAATGAATTTTTAGCTGTTAATCAGTTTACAGTTATTGAAGATAAGAATAATAGAAGACCTGATATAGTTATTTTCATTAATGGTTTGCCTATAGCTGTTCTTGAACTCAAAAATCCTGCAGATCAAGATGCTGATATTAAAAAGGCTTATAATCAAATCCAGACATACAAAGCTCAAATACCTTCAATATTTAACTATAACGAATTGTTGATTGTTTCTGACGGTCTATTTGGGAGAGTTGGCTCTCTTACTGCTAATTATGAAAGATATATGCCTTGGCGTACGATAAATGGTGATGATCTTGTTCCAAAGGGAATGCCTGAACTAGAAGCAATGATTAAAGGAATTTTTAAGCCTGAAAGACTTTTTGATCTTATCCAGAACTTTGTTGTTTATGAAGTTGACGGTGAAAATATAATCAAAAAAATTGCAGCTTATCACCAATTCCACGCTGTTAATAAGGCTATTAAGAAAACTATTGAAGCATCAAGTATTCAAGGCGATAGAAGAGCAGGCTTAGTATGGCATACGCAGGGTTCAGGCAAGAGTTTGTCTATGGTTTTTTATTCGGGAAAACTTGTTAAGCAGCCTGAGATGGAAAACCAGACAATTGTTGTTTTAACTGATAGAAATGATCTTGATTGTCAGCTTTTTGATACGTTCTCATTATCGAGTGAATTATTAAGAACTACACCGGTACAAGCTCAAAGCAGAGATGATTTAAAAGATATACTTAAGAGTAAAGCCTCTGGAGGTATTGTTTTTACGACTATTCAAAAATTTATCGGAGAGGAAGAATTATCAGACAGACGAAATATTGTTGTAATTGCTGATGAAGCCCATAGAAGCCAATATGATTTTATGGATGGTTTTGCTAGAAGTATGAGAGAAGCTCTGCCAAAAGCTTCATTTATAGGTTTTACAGGAACTCCGATTGAAAAAGCAGATAGATCAACACGTGCCGTATTTGGAGATGAAATCGATATATACGATATTGAACGTGCCGTTGAAGATGGAGCAACCGTTAAAATATACTACGAAGCACGTCTTGCAAAGATTAATCTTGAAGAAAATGATGCAGTAATTCTTGATGCTGAAGCTGAAGAAGTAACAGAAGGATTGGAACTTACCGAAAAAGAAAAGGCAAAAAGTAAATGGTCAAGGCTTGAAGCTGCTGTTGGAACAGAAGAAAGACTAGAACTCGTTGCAAAAGATATAGTTGAACACTTTGAAAAACGTCTTGAAATTATGGACGGCAAAGGAATGATTGTTTGTATGAGTCGCAGAATTTGTGTAGACTTATACAACAAAATTATTGCACTTCGTCCTGAATGGCACAGCGACAAAGACGAAGAAGGTGCAATTAAAGTTGTTATGACAGGTTCAGCAAGTGATCCTGAAAAATTCCAGCCTCATATAAGAGGAAAGCAAAGACAGGAAGAAATTAAAAAACGTGTTAAAAATTCAAAAGACCCTCTAAAACTTATAATCGTTCGTGATATGTGGCTAACAGGCTTTGATGCTCCTTGTTTACATACAATGTATGTTGATAAACCAATGGGCGGTCATAATCTTATGCAGGCAATAGCAAGGGTTAACAGAGTATTTAAGGACAAAGAAGGCTGTCTTGTTGTTGATTATTTAGGTATTGCAGAAGACTTAAAAAAGGCTCTCTCTAATTATACAGAAGGCTCAAGAAATATTACCGGTATAGATCAGCGTGAAGCAGTAGCGATTATGCTTGAAAAATACGAAATTGTTAAAGATATTTTGCACAGCTTCGATTATTCAAAATATATTAAAACTGATATAAATTCCCAAATGATTGGTTCCGCTCTTGCAATGGATTATGTTCTTGGACTGGATAAAGGCAAAGAAAGATATTTGCTTGCAGTAACCGAACTTTCAAAATCATTTGCTCTCGCCGTTCCACAACCTGAAACAATAGATGTAAGAGATGAACTGGCATTTTTTCAGCTTGTTAGTTCAAATATCAGAAAAAACACCGTTATTACAGGAAAAAGCAGGGAAGATATAGATTCTGCATTGCAACAACTTGTTTCAAAGGCTGTTTCTTCAAATGAAGTTATTGATATATTCAGTGCAGCAGGTTTAAAACGCCCTGAATTATCTATTCTTTCTGATGAATTTTTGTCCGAAGTTGAGAAGCTTCCTCAGAAAAACTTGGCATTGGAATTATTGGAAAAACTTTTGAATGACCAGATAAAAGTTAAATTTAAGAAAAATATTGTCCAACAGTCATCTTTTGCGGAGAAGCTGGCTAATACCATAAAGAAATATCAGAGCAGAACCATTGAAGCAGCTAAAATTATTGCTGAATTGGTTGAATTAGCAAAGGAGATGAAAAATGCTCATTCAAGAGGAGAAGATTTAGGTCTGTATGAAGATGAGTTAGCTTTTTATGATGCACTTACCCAAAATGAAAGTTCTTCTGAGCTTGGCGATGATACATTAAAACATATTGCAAGAGATTTGGTTGATTCTGTTAGAAATAATGTAACCATTGACTGGAATGTAAAAGAAAGTGTCAGAGCCAAAATGCGTATAACTGTTAAACGTTTGCTTAAAAAGTATAATTATCCTCCTGATAAAACCGAAACTGCAGTTCAACTTGTACTAAAACAGGCAGAGGTTCTTTATCCAGAATATGTAAATAACACTGAATCCGAGGTTTAATATGACTGTATCATTAGGAAAATTAAAAAATGTTGATTTAAGGCAAGCTTGGAATCATGAAGCATATGATTTTACTAAATGGCTGGCTCAAGAAGAAAATCTTGCTTTATTGAGTGATGAAATAGGTATTGAAATTAGCCTGATTGATACAGAAGCAAGTGTGGGTAAGTTTAATGTTGATATTCTTGCTGAAGAAGAAACAACCGGACGTAAAATAATTATAGAAAATCAGCTTGAAACAACTAACCACGACCATTTAGGGAAAATCATTACTTATGCTTCTGGCTATGATGCAGAAATAATTATTTGGATTGTAAAAGAAGTTAGAGAAGAGCATAGACAAGCTGTAGAATGGTTAAATGAGCATACCGATGAAAAAATTAATTTCTTTGCTATAAAAATGGAATTATGGCAAATAGGTGATTCTCCATATGCTCCTAAATTTCAGACAATTTGCAGACCTAATGAGTGGGCGAAAATAATTAAAAAGACAACTACTGAGTCTAATTTGACTGATACTAAATTACTGCAACTAAATTTCTGGGAGAGTTTTAAAGAATTTTGCCAAAATAAAAATTCAAAATTGAAGCTTAGAAAACCTTACCCTCAGCACTGGTTTGATATTTCACTTGGAAGTGCTGAAGCTCATATTTGTTTAACTACTAATAGTAGAGAAAATCAGATAACTTGTGAAATTTATATTTCAGACAATAAAGAATTGTATTTTGAGCTTGAAAAACAAAAAGAAGCTATTGAATCTGAATTAAAGGATAAACTTGATTGGCAAGCATTAGAAGGTAAAAAGGCAAGCAGGATAAAACTATATAAAGATTTTGATTTAAATAATAATCAGGATTGGCAGAATGCATTTGCTTGGCTAGAGGAAAAGGCTATAAAGTTCCAAAAAGTTTTTTATAAAAATATTCAGAAAGTTAAGAATTAGAATTTAAAGTGGGCAAAAAATATTAAAGATAAGGAGTATGCATAATGATTTTGAAACGAGTAAAAATTAATAAATACAAAAGCTTCCTTACTGAGCAAAGTATTGAGTTAGAAAAAAATGTTACCAGAATTGTTGGAAAAAATGAATCAGGTAAAACTGCCGTTTTAGAATCACTTGCAAAATATAATTATTTTGAAAATGATTCCAATTATGAATATAATTCTTCCTTAGACTATCCAAGAAGTGAGCTTGTTGAATTTGAAAAAACCGATAAAAGTTTAGAAGTTATCATTTGTGATTTTGAAATTGACGATAATTTAATGGCAAAAGTTGAAAATGATTGTGGTAAAAACGTTTTGGGGAGAACATTCACTCTTTCAAAGAAATATAATAAAAGTAGAGCATATTCTAATTATTCGATATCGTTTAGAGAATTTTTAAAACATCTTGTAGAAAATTTTGAAATTTCAGATGAAATAAAAAAAGAGCTAACAAAAATTACAGATTTTAACGCACTGCTTGCGTATTGTCAGGCTGATGAAACATTAAAAGATATTACAACTGAACTTAACAGAATTATTAATGAAAATTCTAACAAAGAATGGAATCCTTTATCAGGCTATATCTTCAGTAAATATATAACCCCTAATATTCCTAAGTTTTGGTATTTTGACGAATACTTTGCATTACCTTCTAGGATCGATTTGACTGAACTGACAAATAATCCAAATACTACATTATATAGTACAGAGGAAAAAAGTATTATAAATGCTTTATTTGAACTTTCAAGCTTAAATATTCAAGAAATAATAAATTCTACTGACTTTGAAAGATTTACAGCCATTTTAGAAGCTACCTCAAATAAAATAACCGATGATATGTTCAAATATTGTACAACCAATAAAAACTTAGAAATTGAATTTAAAATAGAAATTGATAACCAAAATCATAAAGTTTTAAATATTCGAATAAAAAATACTAAGCACAGAGTAACATTACCATTAAAAAATAGGAGTAAAGGCTTTATTTGGTTCTTCTCTTTCTTGGTTTGGTTTAGCCGAATTCAAGGTAAAAAAGATTCAAGTTATATTCTATTGTTGGATGAACCAGGTTTAAATCTGCACGCAGCAGCACAAGGAGACCTACTTAAATTTATTGATGACGAGTTATCTTCTAAATACCAAGTGATCTATACTACACATTCTCCGTTTATGATTGAGTCTAACTGCTTGAATCAAGTAAGAACTGTTTATGATTCGCAAGATCCCAAAGTCGGAAGTGTTATTTCTGATGTTATACAAGAAAAAGATCCTGATACCTTATTCCCTTTGCAAGCTGCTTTAGGATATGATTTGGCTCAAAATTTATATGTTTCAAAAAATAATTTATTAGTAGAGGGAGTTTCCGATTTAATTTTTATTGAATCAATATCAGAATTTTTAAAATCTTCAGGAAAACAAGGATTAAATGAAGATATAACAATAGTTCCTACTGGTGGATTAGACAAAGTTGCCTCCTTTATCTCTTTATTACGTGGAAGCAAATTAAATATTATTTGTTTATTGGACAACTTTACAAATCAAAAAGGTCAACAAAGGCTAGATGACTTAATCAAAAATAGAATTATAAAAGATAAAAACATATTATTCTTTGGTGAATTTGCTGGATTACCTAATTTAAAAGCAGATTTAGAGGATATGTTTGGAAAATCTAATTATGTGCAATTATTTAATGAAGCTTTTAAAAAGGATAAATTGCAAGTATCATTTAAAGATATTAAAAATCAGGATAGTTCTATTATCCCACAATTAAATGCTTTATTAAAAGTTGATAGATTTAATCATTATAAGCCTGCTAACGAATTCTTAAAAACAACTGATAAATCAAAATATCTTGATGACTCTACAATAGAAAAATTTGAAAATATGTTTACTAAAATTAATAAATTGTTTTCTAAGTAAGATAATTATTTGTTGTAGCAATAATTTTATTTAACCCTTTCTTTTCAATCTTTAAATACGGTCTTGCAGGAATTTTGACTTTCCTGCCTCTGCCGGCATCACCGCCGAATTGGTGAATAGCAGCATAAACTTTATTCGTGCCGACAATAGCTGAATCTTTGTCGTATTTACTGGTAATAGAAGCTGCAAGCTCGCCCCTCATTTGAAGAATTCTTCCGGGCCAGTATCCTTTTTTAGTCCGCTGTTTAATAATGGAAGGTGCGAGTTTTTCCCATTTGTCAGGTCTACCTTCTTTTTCAAAATTTTCCTCGACAGAATCCAGCATAATGCCGACGATATTTTGCATTAAAGGGGCTGCGTTTACAGCTTTCTGAGAAAGTCGAAACAGCAGGCTGGTTAATTCAGATCTTCAATCCTTACTTCAATCGGGTCGCTCATTTTGCTTTCCTGATAGGATAATTGGCAATTAAAAGCTCTTTAAACATCTTGTTTTTACGGTCTTTATTGTTGATTCCGTTAAATCTTTCCACCGCAATCATTTCATAGCCTTTATAAAGCTCCCGAATTTTCTCGGAATCATCGTAAGAAAGTAAAAACCTGCCTTCGATATTTCCAAGTTTTTCTCTGAGCCTTTCGTGGTCGAAATCTTTGGTCGAAGTGGTTTCATAACCGCAGCCAAAAGTGTATGGCGGATCACAATAGAAGAACGCTCCGGCATGGTCATACTGGCTTATCAGCTTTTCAAAATCCCTATTTTCAACCAGCACCTTATCGAGTCTTTTATGGATAGTGAAGTGATCCCCAAAAATTAGACAGAAAAGATAGTGGAGTTCTGCTCAAAAAAATCAAGTAGAATAGTAAAGAAGCGAATGGGTTAAAACGTCCGTTTTGCAAAGAAAAAGGAGCAG
>Ga0233420_10000549_pt1 | contig 15795 bp, 13 predicted proteins | sample Watercolumn_Mata_4_FD_183009 | JGI IMG/M metagenome (GOLD analysis project Ga0233420, IMG submission 183009) | Freshwater microbial communities from Lake Matano, South Sulawesi, Indonesia - Watercolumn_Matano_2014_102_MG | ecosystem: Environmental > Aquatic > Freshwater > Lake | place...
GAATAACTTCTATTGTCCTGGAAAACAAAGGCTGTAGTATTATAAACCATAGAGACATTATTTGTTGCATTATAGCTTATTGTGCAGTTGCCTCCGCTTAAAGGGATAGTATTATTAGAGTAATTTGCATAAAATCTCACATCATCATTCGCATATTTTGTCAGCCCGGCAAAAGGCATTCCTGCATCAGTTGAATCCCATATAGTCAAATTAGTGAACTCAAGAGAAGCATAGCTTGTGAAATGCTGGGCCATGAAGCTTAAATTTCCTCCAGTGCAGACAATTTCAGTGCAGCTTGGATTTGTTGTTGCGTTGCAAACGCTTCCAGTTGAAATTATGTCAGAAGATGTGTTGTAAAATCCATCATTATAATACACAACAGGAGAAGTGCAATAAACAGCATTCAAAGTGACATTTGTCGTGTAATTAAATGTCGGGTTAAGCCTTGATGTATTTACAGCCACAAATCTTGGCCCAGAGATTACTTGCTGATTATAATTCTCCCCGCTTGTATTGACAGAATAATTGCCCAAAAACTTAATTTTAGCATAAAGGCCGCCTAAAACAAGCCCAGTTACATTCTCATAGTTAGCAATCGCACTGAAGTTCGTAGTCCCATAATCTGTTGAATAATTAGTTGCATTTGGAGGAATTCCAACAATAGGAATATATATCACGCTCCAATTAGTCAAATTCCATCCTAAATTAGTTGAATTATCATAAATATAAAAGTTCCATGTATAATTGCCCTGCCTAACAAGGGTTATGCTTAAGTTTGTATTGTTAATTAAATTCCTCAAGCTTACATTTGTCTGATTGACAATGTCCATGCTTGCATTCCAAACATACAATGTTGCATTTGCAAGATTTGTCTCATCGCTGAAATTCCCAGCAAACCATATTGTCGCATTATTAGACAAAGTATTATTTGTTGGATGCACTAAGAATACTTTTGGAGCTATTATGTCCCTTTGTGTTGAATATTCAAATGTCCAATTCGTTAAATTGTATCCTAAATTAGATGAATTGTCATAAGCATAAACATTCCAACTATAATTGCCTTCATTCTGCAAAACAATGCTGAAGTTGCTTAAGTTATATGTTGTTCCTGTTGCCCATTTGAAGCTTGAATTAACAACAGCATTGCTTGTCGCATTCCAAACATAAATAGTGAAGTTGCTTATGTTCAAATTGTCAGTTATATTTGCCCCAAACCATATTGTAGGAACACTAAACAAGCTGTTATTCCCTGGATTTATCAATCGCACAATTGGCAATGTTGTATCTGGTGTTCCTCCGGCAGGAGCAGCATATTGCACGCTCCAATTAGTCAAATTCCAAGCGCAATTAGAAGAATTATCACAAACCCAATAGTTCCATGTAAAATTTCCAAAGCGATATAAATCAATTGTAATATTTGTTCCATTCAAAGTCCCGCTGGCTGTTCTTGTTGTATAATTAATAATATCCCCGCTTGCATTCCATACAAATAAGCTCGCATTTGCAAGAGCAGTTTCATCTGTAAATGTTGCATTGAATGATAAATTGCTATTTGTTATTGTTGTTCCATTTGAACGAGCAATCAAAAACACTTTTGGCGCTGTTGTGTCAGCAACTGCTCCTACGGCTCCAATGATAACTGCCCTTGTATCTGTGCATCCAACACTTCCAGCAACATCTTTTCCGCAAAGCCCATAGTTGTATGTTCCGTTATTCAGCCCAGAAGATATATTTGCTGATTGGTTAATATATAAATTCCAAGATGTTGCATTTAGTTTTGATAAGCTTGAAGCATACTCTTGATAAACTTCATTTGCTGTCAATCCCCTGCTCCATATTTTAACATCGTCTATTTTTCCCGAGAAATTCTGCTCTAATGTCGCAGTGCATCCAAAATCTTCGCAATAACCTGTTGAGCCAATCTTAAATGTCCTGCTTGCATTATTAACTATTCCAAACCAAGCGGTAGTATTCTGAAGAAACCCATTAAGATATATTGAAGCGTCTGAACCATTATATGTTGCAGTAAGATAATTCCAATTATAAAAAGTTAAGTTGCCTATAGGAATAGTGAGAAATTTTACATTCGTTGTATTGGCTATTTCAAATGCAAGATATCTTGTGGTTGTTCTATTATCAATAAATAATCCGAAATCATCATCAGTTGTTAATCCAATCTGGACGCTTCTTGTTACTATCCCTGAGAAAACCCCGGTTAGGTTGGAAGGATTAACCCAAACTCCAATAGTTAATCCTGCCATGTTATCAAAGAAATGAGTTGCTTTTGCATAAGGTTTGATATATCCTGCTCTGTTTCCCTGAAATGCCGAGCCGTATTTTCCACTTGAATTATACACCCCTCCGCCACTAATCACAATTCCATCATTTCCATAGCGGGACAAGTCTTTGATTGTTGTTAAATTATCTCCGACTAAGCTGTTGTTGTCAAAGTTAAAGAAAGCCAATAAGCTGTCATTATAATAGCTGTATGTTGTTCCGTTGAAAGTATAATTCAAGCTTGAAAGAAAATCCTCTTGGATTGAAACATTAATTTGTATTGTATTGTTTTCATTATCGGCATATGCGTTGCTTCTTGTTGGATTGACAAATGTCAAGTTTGGATTAACCATGTCAAGCGTGAAGTTTGCGGGGGCGAATAAGCAGTTATTAACATCATTGCATACAAGATAATTCCACAGATAAATCTCATTTCCACTTGGCAGAGTTAATGATTGGTTTGTTTCATTATAGAAGTTTGTTGCAGGAGTTGAATTAGTGTTTACTAATGTCCCGTTCAGATACCAAAGATATAAAGTTGCATTCAATAATGCCTGACTTTCTGTTGAGTTAATCGTAGCATAAAAGTTTTGTGGATTTGTAGTATTTTTATTTTTATTTGTGGGAGTTATGAGGGTTATGTTTGTTGTTGCTACATCAAGCTGAATCCAATCAACCGAAAATCCGCAGAGAATAGTAGCATAAGTGCAGTTACCCCACACCATGACTTCTGCGTTGCTACTTCCATTTATGAAGTCACTTATGCCCAAATTAATCAACTTTGTTTCATTCTTTAATGTTGCTGCGGCTGCTGCCTCATCAACCACCTTATACCATGCATTTGCACTATAATTTCTTATTGCCATTCCCTGCTGTAAAAATGTTTTTCCTGCTCCTCCTGCCCCCCCTCCATGAGTTGAATTAATAAATAATGATGTAATTGCGTTTTTATCTTGGTTTAATAAATTAAATACAACTTTTGTTGCAATTTTTCCACTCCCAACAGTTGTAGGTAGGGTTACAACATTCCCATCTTTCGCAGATATCGTGGTTAATTCAGCAGCAGAATATGCAGTTGTATTCGGCTCTCCGACAGCTAAATCTTTGTTTAATGGGTCCTGCTCTGAGCGGAAAGCCGTATTTCCAGTTCCATTTGAAAGATAAGTTATTAATGGGTCAACAACATAATCAAATTCAACACTTCCTTCCCCATAAACAAGCAAATCAAACTCGGTTCTTGATGAAGTTAAATTAATCAGATATATTTTATGCTCGCTTATGTTTTCATTCATCGCCCCAAAATCAGCCAAGCTTATATTGCCATCAGTTTCATAGACAATAACACTCGCATTGCTCAAAGAGCTTGCATAAATAGTTATATCCTTGCCTGAAGTCAAATTCTGCTCAAAAGTCACTCTTAGATAATGTCCAACAGGAATTGAAGCATAAGCTCCATCAAGAGCGCTTACATTTTCATAAACATCCTCAATAAATGTCCTGTTTGAATCAAGATGCTCTGCCTTAATAATGAGTATAATCTCAAATGTCTGATTGCTCAAATGAGGCACATTCCATTCAACATAATCAAGCACTCCATTTCCATCCATGTCATAAGCATCAAATGGCATATACTCTTTCTGCTCTCTCCAATATATCTTAATCTGCGCTTCATTTCCAACTTCAACAACCTCTTTTATATTGGCATAAGAAAGCACATCTGTGTAATTCAAATTGTCAGGCCCAGAAATGCTAACGACTTTCCCGCTTGCGCTCTCCTGCTCAACAGAAACAGGAGCAGGAGTTGTATATTCAATCAGATATTCAGAAGCACTTTCATTCAGCTCAACATTAATGCCAGAAGGCTCGCTTAAATCTTCGGTTATTGCCCTTCCTGTAATTCCCCCAATTAGTTTTCTAATCAATTCGACAATTTTAGGCTCATTGCTTTCAATTCCTGTTCCTTGTACCGCTCTTCCGCTTATTCCTGCAACTTCTTTTATATTTCCATCTTCAGAATTAACAACCCTTACACTGATATTCTCAGCCTCCTTAGGCAATTCAATAGTCACATTATCAGGCGTTTCAAGGCTTATGTTCTTGTACCATTTGACAGGCTCGTTTAGTCTTATCTTATCTCTGTCAGTTACAACATTAAATGCACCTCCATAAACCAAAATTCCAAATTCATTGCTTGAAATGCTCTCATTTCCAGCAAAAGCAGTTATTATTGCTCTTCTTGACCCTTTAAATCCTGCATCCGGACTAATAGTCATCCTATCCTCCACAACAATAGAGCTAAGATTATTAGCTGCAAATTCATAACTTTCAGCATTGGCAAAATACTCGCTCATATTTAATTCAAATGTTCCATTAACATTAATCTTAATGTCTGGAATTGGCTTAATTAGGCTTAAATTAAATGCGCTTGCATTGCCTGTCTCATTAAGCAAGATAGTTTCATTAATGCCTGTCACATCAAGTTTTTTCTGAACCGATATAATGCTCTCATTCATGTAAATAAGCTCAATATTCAGAATATTTGAGTTCGTAATCAAGCCAAAGGACTCAAAAGAAATGCTGATGCTTGCAGCATTCTTGCCCAAAAATTCAGGCCCATATCCTTCTTCAACAATCTTATATTCTGTAGATGCTTTTGCATTTCTTCCCCTGACAGAAAGAGATATTATATCATCAGAAAGGCTTTCATTTCCAACTTTCACGCTTCCAGAAACAATTTTCGCGCTCTGGCCTTTCTCAAGAGCATAATTAAAATGTTTTTCTTTGCTTGCTTCCCCGAAAATACTAAACTCGCTTTCGCTTATTGCGCTTCCTGTAATCGGGCTTTCAGAAGGCGCACTTGCAGGCTCGCTTGAAGATTCAGATGCAGGCGCACTCGCAGGCTCGCTCGCAGGTGTTTGTGCAGGTGCTTCAGAATTTCCATTGCCTCTATTCCCATCTTTCAGCTTGTCCTCTTCCTTTTTATCACTATCTTTTGCCGTCTCCTTTTGAGGCATCTGCTCAGTTGAAGGAGAAGTTTCTTCAATAGGTGTCTCGGCAGTTGGCTGCTCTGGCGTAATTTCAGATGGTATTTCTGATGGGGTTTCAGAACTTCCAGAACCCCCATTAGCAATAGGCTCGCTTGAAGATTCGTTGCTGTCTTGCACATCTTCACCAGAGACATTTCCAGAACCCTCACCAATAGTGCCTGTTTCATTTCCAATTTCAGAACTTTCATTAACTTCAGAAGCAAAAACAAGCATTTCAAAATTAACAATTGGATAGATTATTTTCTGCCCAATAACTCCAAAACCCCCGCCATCCCCAGAAACTTGAGAGCCCTCTACATAAAACTGCCCCTCGCCCAAAGCTAAATCAGAAATTTCAGACAAAGCAATGTCTTTTGTTTGATTTCCAAGGCTAATCCTGACTATAGAATCAGCAGGTATAAATTCTCCAGATTTAAGGTTAAGCTTCAATTTTCCAGACAATGGCTCTCCAAATTGATATTGTGTTTCAACATCAAAAATCACTTTTCCAGTTACACTACTTATTTCATTTTGTATAATATAGTAATACGAAAACAATGCAACTGCAAAAATAAACAAAATTCCAAGAGCAGCAAAGAACTTGCGAAAACTAACTTTCTTTTGATGCGGATGAACCATGCCATAATAATATTTTTTTACTTTTCCATCCTCTCTAAAAGAATCATAAAAATAAGGGCCATAAACTTTACCTTTCTTTTTTATAAATCTCTGATGAACCATGTAGTGCAACTCTTTTTTTACATCCATAATACACAAAATCAACTATTTAAAGCTTGTCCGATCTTTTCAGCTGCTAAAATGCCTTAAATAATATGAAAAACGCGTAGTGTAACTAAAATAATCTATTGCTGATTAAGATGCCTGCTATTTGAGCTTATAAAGCCTAATAGCTTGTCTTTAGAAACTACCTGCGGCTTGACTTGCCCGTCATAAAGCACCGCAATCTGAAAAAGGCCAAGATTATCGCGGTAGAAGAGAAATTCTTCAGGATTTACCGGCCTTAAATTTATTCTTGGCCCTCTTGCATCAGATGCAAGCTTAGACCCTTTAATATCTCTCGCTTCCCTAACCCCTGGCGGAGCTTTTAGCCCAAGCTCAGAGAATATTTGCTCTACATAAATTCCATCAAGCTCTTCATGCCTTTTTTTCCCATACCTCCTCTCAACAACCTTATAGAACTCCTCGCAAATCCTTATGCCATTGTCAAAATCAGAGTCTGCCTGGGCAAGACGCTCCCTTTGCCTATCTTGATGCTCTTTCTCGCATTTGTATAAAATGCCCCCCGCTATTGCAAGAACCGCTGCTCCTGCTAATATCTTTCCCAATAGTCCTTTATGCCTTCTATTATCTCCAGCATTCATATCACTCATATTACCCATACCTCTCTGCCCAAACATGCCTATTTAAATTCCCCTATTTCAGATTCTGTCAAGTTATGGCAAGAATAACCTTGCATAACAGAGCGAGATTATCTTACTTTAAGAGAATTAGAGGATAATATCCACGCAAAGCCGTTTCTCGCGAAAACTTTAAAAGGCCTCTTTTAAATATAAAACACGATGGACTCAAAAGAAAATTCAAGGCAAGAAAAGGTAGCGACTACAAGTTTAGAAGATAAGGTCTTTGGCGAGGTTTTCAACAAGCTTAAAAGAGGTATGGTCAGCAGAATCAGCAAGATCGCCGCAACTACTTTATTAGGCGCAATTCTAGGATTGCCTGCCCTGCAAACATGTACTGACATCATATACAATTACGGAAGACCGAAATTTAGCACAGAAGCAATAAAAAAAGATATTACCAAAACATTTAACAATCACGGAATTCCAAAGAACTATTTAAAAGATACAAGAATAATAATATCTCCTATTGATTGGACTTTTGTAGATAATGACCTTGTCTCCGGAAAGAGCGGCTCTTATAATGGATTTGACGGTTCCTTTTATATTAATCTCTATCCTTACGAACCCAGCCCAGCCAGAGTAATATTCCATGAAGCCCTTCATAAAAAAGGAAGAAAGATTCTTAACACAAAGAAAAGAAGAGAAGAGTTCAAAATATTAGATTTTGAAAGGCAAGATAGTTTATCGTTTGAAGAAGAAAAGAAGAGAGAAATGATAAGAATATATGTTGCTTCAAAAAACAAAACAGAACAAACAAGCGCTAAATTCTCTGAAGAAGTAAACAACAAGCAGACAATGATTATTGCGGCACGTCGACTTCTACCTGAAGATACAAGAGATAACAACCAGGAATTACCAGAACATAAATATGCGCTGATAGGAGAATGGATAACTGGGATAGGCATAGCTCCGGGAACATTAGAAAACCCTCTCTATATTAGAGCAAAACAAGAATTAACAGCTCCCTTTATGAAGTTTTACCCTGATCTTTCTTATCCAAATATCCCAAATACCAAGCAGGAAGAAATTGTCGCACCAGAAGAGATAAAGATATATCAACCAAATATAGGAGATTTTCCGCAAATTTACTGGGCAAGACTTAATCAATGGAACACGCTAACAATGTATGCTACACACCCTGATATGAGGAGAGAAGCGCTTTCTGCCGGGGGCGTTATAGCTGCTATAACGGGGTTTTATTTTCTTAGAAGAAGACCAACAAATTAAATTACTTCCAAGTCTTATATGGTTTTGTAACTGTTCTATCAGGGAATATTTTCCTCAAACAATCAACAAGCCTCCCCTCAACCTCTTCCCTAGAAGATAAATAATACCTTATTACCTCGGTTTCCAAGCCAGTATATTCTGCAATTTCTCTTTCATCAAGGCCAGCGTCAACCGCTTCATAAACTTGGCTCGCCCACCTCAGCCCAAAAACATGCCTTCCTGCCACATACTTTATCTTCAATCTATTCCTCCTTAAGCCCAAACGTTTCAGGTTATTAGGTACGTTATAGGGCATAATCCCGGTAAAATAAGCAATATCTCTTAAGTTTAAAAAATCAAGATCGGCCGCGCGCCTCAATAAAGATATCTGCTCATCAGGAACATTCTTCATTTCAAGGTCAGAGGCACTCTTCAAGCCCATTGAGATTAGAATGCTTCTTATGTAAGCGTCCTTTGGAGCCTTGTCCCCCTTCGCAAAAATCAAAGCAAGTTTTGAGAGAGACATTCTCCCGCCCTCTTCTCTTGCCCTCAAGTAAGCGTGAGCCACACTAAAAAGCTTCTCAAATGGCGCCTTTGTTGCGGGATTAGATAAATATCTTAAAGCTCCTTTCAAAGCCAAAGATTCAACGCTTCCCTTCCCCAATACTTCATCAAAATAATTGTGAGCTATAACCCTAAGTTCGTTAATGTTTCTTTGTGCAATATAATCTTCGACAAGGGAGACTAAATTCCTAACCCGCCTTACAACCCGCCTCTTCTCCTGGTGTGTTGAAAATAATCGGCTTCTTCTCGATACATAGCCCCATACATTCTGTTTAGACGTGCCAATAATTCTAGCAACCTTAGCGGGCCTTAGCCCCTTGCCTATAAGACTTTCCACAGCCTCGTTATATTTCATTGTATCTCTCTAAAGTCATTATATTCCCTAAAAAGTCGTATTTAAAAACCCTGTGAAAAGCAAAACTATCGCAAACTCTGTTTCTAATCAAATTACCTGAAATTTACTCAAAATCTACAAAGCAAAAGTCTATTAAATCCAAACCAACAACAAGAACCGGGGCAAAACATGGACAAAAAAAGCATAACAAACGCGTATTTACCCTTAAAAGAGCAAATAAACGCAAACTTGTCAAGATTCCAAAACCCTTCAGAAGAAGCAATCCAAAAAGAGCTTATCTTCTGCCTATTAACACCCCAGAGCAATGCAAAATCATGCTGGCGGGCTGTTGAACAGCTCTTCAAAGAGGGCAAATGGGACATCCCCTCAATCTCAAATGCCTTAAAGTCAAGAACGCGCTTTCATAATAATAAAGCAAAATATGTTCTCGAAGCTCTAAATAATTGGGGCAATATCAGACAGATTATTAACAATGATAATGATATCATAAAATTAAGAAACAATCTTGCAGAAAACATAAAAGGTCTTGGCTTAAAAGAAGCCTCTCATTTCCTTAGAAACATAGGAAGCTCAAATAACCAAATTGCCATATTAGACAGGCACATCCTAAGAAATCTTAAAGCCCTAAAAATAATTAATGAAGCAAAGATAAAGAGCAATAAGCATTATTTAGAAATTGAGCAGTCTTTTCTTAAATTTTCAAAAGATATTAAAATTCCAATAGACCATTTAGACTTATTATTCTGGCACAAAGAGCATAATGAGTTTTTCAAATGAAAAATTCAATAGCAACTTAACCAGATTTCTTAAATAAAATCATTATTCTTTTGAAATTCCAAATCATCCTGCTTTTCTCTGATGCGCGTGATAAATAACAGCCAAAACAGGCTTAAAATGATGCCAAAATGCGTCAAAATATGCCTTCTGTGATTGTGAAAGATTATCAATTCTAAAATGAAACTCTGTTTCATCTGGTCTATCAGAATTAACAACAATGCCTCCAACAATACCTTGAAGCTTCTTGCTCTCCAAAGGAGACAAGTGAGACAATCCAACACGGATGCCATGTTCGTAAACATTTTGCAAAGAACTTCTCAAAGTGTTGTCTGCCTTAGGATGCTCTATTCTAACAATAATGCTGGGCCTTGGTCCATCAGCAAGCCCAAATCTTATTGAATGGCCATAGTATCCTAAACTCTCTCTAACCTCGCTTGGCAACCTTGCTTCTTTAGGCATTTTCTCAAGATCAGAAGAAAAAATCCTAAGAGCTGATTTAGCATAACCTGTGCCTCCTGGCGTAAGTTTTTCAGCAATCTTTTCTGGATAAACTGAAACTTCTGGAACAGACCTCATAAAACAAAATCAATAACTTGCTTAAAAACAATTGTTATCCTGCAAAATATATAACAAATAACTACTATATACAGGTATCAACAACATTTAAATAAAATCTTTTCCTAAAAATAAAATGAAAACAGAGGTAATCAGCCTTGGCGGCTCATTGATCATCCCAAAGGAAATAGACTTTAATTTCTTGCACAAATTCAAAAAAGCAATAAGAAAGCTCTACAAAACGCACAAGTTTGTCGTTGTCTGCGGAGGAGGGAGCATAGCCCGGACATATATAAGCACGTTAAAAGAAGAAGGCAAGAAAGGAAAAGAGCTCTCCCTTGCAGGAATAAGGGCAACAAGAATGAACGCTCTCTTTTTAATGCAATTTTTTGGAAAAGAAGCAAACGACTTTCTTCCAAAAGATATGAAAGATATTAATAGCCTGATAAAAAAGAATAATCTAGTAATCTGCGGGGCATTAAGATACAAGGAAAATGAAACCTCAGACGGAACAGCAGCACATTTAGCTCATTATTTAAAGACAGATTTCATAAACCTTACAAATGTGAAAGGTTTGTACACTAAAGACCCTAAAAAGCACAAAAATGCGAAATTTATTAAAAAAATAAGCTGGAAAAACTTTAACTTAATGGCAGGAAAAATAAAATTCAAGCCAGGACAGCATTTTGTCTTGGACCAAGAAGCTGCTGTAATAATAAAGAAATATAAAATTCCAACTTATATTCTAGGCAAAGACTTAAGGCAAATGGAAAATCTTCTTAAAGGCAAGCTCTTTGCAGGAACAATAATAAAAGGATAAGAAAGCAAAAAGTATATAAACTACCAAAGTTACATATATATGTAACTTATGTAAGGAGTTATACAAGACACATGATACCCATAATACTAAAACTTAAAAGAGCAAATCAAAAGAACATAGCTCTAGCTCAAGATTTGATTTTGCAGGCAACCTATGAGATATTTAAGGATGCTGTCTTTCATGGAGGTACATGTATATGGAGATGTTATTCTGGAAACAGATTCTCTGAAGATATTGATATGTATATTAAAAAAGATAAAGAAAAATTAAATGAATTATTTGAATTATTTGAAAGAAAGGGGTTTATAATTGAAAAAAAGAAAGTTTCAGAAAACGGGATTTATTCGTCATTAAATCTAAAGGGATATTCTGTGAGATTTGAAGCAATTTTTAAAAATATTGAAGGAAGTTTAAAAGAATATGAAACTGCTGAAGGAAACCTCCTGAACACATATGCGCTTCTCCCAGAAGAACTTATAAAAGAAAAAATTAAAGCTTATTTAAACAGATTAAAAATGAGAGATTTGTATGATATTTTTTTCTTGCTTCGTTATGTTAATAATGTTGTCGAGATAAGAAAGAGTTTAAAGGAATTGATTCTAAGATTCAATGAACCAATAGACGAAAAAGATTTGGGCGGAATTATAATAGAAGGATTAGTTCCTAATAAAGACAAGATTCTCGACTATATCAAAGGGAGGATTAAAAATGGGTGAAACAATATATAAAAAAGATATTGAAAATCTTTTTAAAAAAAGCCCGATAGTAAGTTTGAATTCTATTGATAAAATAGTAAAAAATAAAGGCAATTCAAAAAACTATACAAAAAGAATTATAAATTATTTATTAAAAAAAGGAGAAATAAAAAGAATTACGCGGGGATATTATACCAATAGGGATGAGGCAACCTTAGCAGTCTTTTGCTTTAAACCAGCATACCTTGGATTACAGGATGCCTTAAGTTTTCATAATTTATGGGAACAAGAGACCAATCCCATTATTATAACTATAAATAATGTTAGGCAAGGAAGAAGAGGTATTCTCGGGAGAAATGTAATTATAAAAAGAATAACTAAAAAGTATTTTTTCGGGATTGAATATTATCCATATGAAAATATAGCTCTGCCATATTCAGATATTGAAAAAACATTTATTGATATGAACCATTTCAGGCTCTACATGGATAAAGAAGTTATCAACGCCTTCAAAGAAAAAATAAACAGAAAAAAGCTCATTCAATACTTAAAATTCTATCCTTTAAAATTCAGGAAAACCGTCTTAAAGAAATTAAAGGGTTAAAGAAAGGTTTATATATTATTGTTTCTTTAATAAGACATATGGTTCAAAATATAGACAATCTTTCCATGGAAATAACGCTTATTTTAATAAAGAGAAAAAGCCACCTTAGGGAAATATCCCGCAGTTTAAACGAATCGCATTCAACAATTCACCGGAAACTGGCTAACCTAAAAAAAGAAAACATATTAGACTCCAAAACAGAAGGAAAAAACAAAATTTTCTTTCTAAAAGATACGCTTAAAGCAAAAAGCCTTGTATATTCTGCAGAATTATATAAATTAATAAAAACAATAGGTAAATATCCGGAACTTGAGATTATTCTGAATGAAATTAAAAAGAATTCAGATGAAAAGATGATTATATTATTTGGGAGCTATGCAAAAGGAAATGCTGAAAAGAGCAGCGATATTGATATTTATATTGAAACATCAAATTCAAAAATAATGCCGCAAATTGAACAGATTAATTCAAAAATAAGCGTAAAAATAGGGGAATTTAATAAAAATTCTCCTTTGATAAAGGAGATTATAAAAGATCACGTTATTTTAAGGGGGTTTGAAAGATTTTATGAAAAAGCAGGAATTTTTGAGCTTAATTAAAAAACAAGGCCGATTAAAATTAGTGGAGCCTTCAGAAGAGATTAAGCAATCCTATATAAAAAAAGCAGAAGATTGCTTTAAATCAGCAAAAATATTGCATGAAAATAGGCTCTATGAGAACTCGGTAATACAATCTTATTTTTGCATGTACAATTCTCTTCTTGCAAAATTATTCAAGATAGGAATAAAGAGCGAGAATCATTCTGCATCAATAATCTTGCTAAAGGAACTGCTCAATGAAGGAGAACTTTACAAAATAATTTCATCTGCCAAGGAGAGAAGAATAGACAAGCAGTATTATATTGAAACAAGCGAGAGTTCAAAATTGAATGAAGGCTCAAGCAAAGAGATGATTATAAAAGCAGAAGAGTTCTTATTGAAAATGAAAATGCTATTAAATTCAATGAATAATGATAAAATAAATAACTTAAGGAAATCTTTTCAGGAGATTTAAGATGATTATTAATACCAGAGACTTAAACGAAGCAAAGAAGCTTATATTAAAATCAAAAAGGCCAATTATTATGCAAGCCCAAAATCTCGAATTTAACAGGAAAATGCTTGAATACGGAAAATTTGATATTCTTCTTTCTCCTGAAAGTTCAAGCAAAAAAGATACTCTAAGGCAGAAAGATTCCGGCCTTAACGAGATTCTTGGAAGAATAGCCTCAAAAAACAGCATTGCAATAGGCATTGATACGAATGAAATATCAAAGCTTAGCAAAGAAGAAAAAGCTGTGCGTCTCGAAAAGATACGGCAGAACATCAAAATCTGCAGAAAAACAAAAGCTAAAATAAGTCTCGTAAATTATAAAGACAAAAGGGGCTCCATCGCCCTTCTAATCTCCCTTGGCGCAAGCACCCAGCAGGCAAAAGAAGCGCTAATATAAAACCATTATCTTTTTAATACCCCCACCCCTTTAAAATAAATGCAAACTAATGATAATGAAAAGCTCAAAGACTCCCTTTCTCCAATAGAAAGAAAAGTCCTTCCTCACATAAAAGAGCCGTTTGAGAAAATAGTCAAAAATTCGGGCTTGGACGAAGTTTCGGCTCTCAGGGCTCTTGAATTCCTGCAAAACAAAGGATTCCTAAAGCTAAATATAGAAAAGAAAGAATTCATTGATCTTGATACAAATGGCATCCATTACAAAAAAAATAATCTTCCAGAAAGAAGGCTCTTAGCCTCTTTAGAGCATGCAAAAATGCCAACTTTGGAAGAAGCCAAACAGCATTCAAAGCTTTCAGAAAACGAATTCAAGGCAGCTCTCGGTGTTTTAAAGAAAAAAGCCCTCATAAATTTAATAAACGGAAAAATATCAATTTCAGCTTCAAAAGAAGAAATTATAAAAAAATCTTTGGAAGAGCGGTTCATTGAGGCTCTGCCTTTGGAAAAATCTTCGCTTACAGACGAGCAAAAATATGCCTTTGAAAATTTAAAGCAAAGAAAAGATATAATTCAGATTGAAGAAAAGCGCATAATAGCAATAATCCCTACACAATTAGGGGAAAAGCTTTCCTCAACGAGATTTGATTCTGATCTTATTGAAGAAGTCACTCCAGATGTAATAAAAGCATGGAACAAAAACAAGAAATTCAGGCGTTATGACATAAAAGCTCATGTCCCCCATATTTACGGCGGAAAAAAGCATTTTGTAAACCAGTCAATTGAATATGCAAAAAAAGTCTGGACTGATCTGGGCTTCAAAGAGATGTCATCAACATTGACTCAAACAGGCTTCTGGAATTTTGACGCATTATTTACAGCTCAAGACCATCCTGTAAGGGAAATGCAGGACACTTTCTTCATAAAAGACATTGAAGGAAAACTGCCTTCAAAAGAAATCGTTGATAATGTTAAAAAAGCCCATGAATCAGGCATAGAAAGAAGCCGGGGCTGGCAATATCAATGGAAAGAGAAAGAAGCAAGAAAAGTCCTTTTAAGAACGCACACTACATGCTTGTCAGCGCAAACTCTCGCTTCCCTTAGAAGCTCAAAAGACAAAACAGGCAAATTCTTCTCTGTTGGAAAATGTTTTAGAAATGAAACATTAGATTGGAGTCATGGCTTTGAATTCAACCAGACAGAGGGCATTGTAATAGACAAAAACGCCAATTTCTGCAATCTTCTTGGCTATCTGAAAGAATTTTTTACTAAAATGGGCTTCTCAGAAATCAAATTCGTTCCTTCATATTTCCCCTATACAGAGCCAAGCGTCGAAATATACGGCTTCCACAAAGGCAAAAATACTTGGATTGAAATTGGCGGGGCTGGAATGTTCCGCCCAGAAGTTGTAATCCCTCTGCTTGGAGAATATATTCCGGTTCTGGCTTGGGGCCCTGGATTTGACAGAGTTATAATGGATTATTATGAAATAAAAGACTTAAGGGAAATGTACGAAAATGACCTAAGAAAACTAAGGGAAAAAAGGATGTGGATAAAATGAACCTAAATGAAGCTAAAATGAGGGCTGTTGAAGCTGTAAGAATAAGATTGAAGAAAAAAGGAATTAAAGAAAATTTGGATTTGATGCTCACTCATTTAATGGAAGAAATTGGAGAGCTTGCCTTGCAGGTTAATAATGAAAAGCTTAAAAGAAAGCCAATAGATATCCAAAATGTAGGAGAAGAGCTTTCTGATTGCATTATTCTCCTCCTGACAATAGCGAATCATTTTGACATAGACATAGAAAAAGCACTCCTGGAAAAAATGGAGGAAATAATAAGAAAATGATAATTAAATTAAAAGGAAAGTTTGGTAACAGGAAGGTTGAACTTAAAGGAAACCTGGGCGCCCTTAAGTAAGATGGCAAAAATAAAATTCAATAGAAAGGAATTTGAAAAGCACTTGAAAATAACCAAGGAGCTGGAAGAGAAAATCTCAATGTTTGGAACT
>Ga0233420_10000550_pt1 | contig 15789 bp, 15 predicted proteins | sample Watercolumn_Mata_4_FD_183009 | JGI IMG/M metagenome (GOLD analysis project Ga0233420, IMG submission 183009) | Freshwater microbial communities from Lake Matano, South Sulawesi, Indonesia - Watercolumn_Matano_2014_102_MG | ecosystem: Environmental > Aquatic > Freshwater > Lake | place...
GGATTGGCCAGTGCCGTTACAGGATGCTACATACTGCATTGCTTCAGCCCATTGGTATAACCCGCCATCAGGATAATTTGGGTTATTGTTTGAATTGCAGTTAGCGTCGGTGTCGCTGTAACAATATTTTTCAATTACTCCGTTGTTTGTTTGACTTGAGCTCCCGGCAATTCTTGTCCCCACATTTATGCCTTGTTTCATCCAGCACTGAGAACCGATCAGAACCGTGGCATATTGTTTACCGTCTCTTGAGTCAACAAGCGTGTTCCCGCAACTCCATGCAACGCAGGCGCCACTGCCGTTACACATATAACCTCCGCTGCAACTGTCGCCCGGCGTTGCGCAAGTTTGACCGCTGGCCACATAGGCGCAAGCCCCGCTTCCGCCGCAATAGCCGCAACAGCTTGAACCGCCGCAATGACCGAACAAATCTTCGCCGCTGGATTGATTAACACAGCTGCCGCCGGAACATTTCTTACAGGTTTCGTTGCAAGTGCCGCTTATGCCGCTCAAATCGTTTGTAGTATCCTGAGTATTGTTTGTCATACTAACACAGCCGCCACCACTGCATTCTCTGCAAACCGCGCATCCGCTTCCTTGTTGGACAACCCAAGATGTAGCACCCGAACCGAAATATTTATAACCGCACACGGCGGCTGCGGCTGTTAAAGTTAAACTTTCTGACGCGCCGCTCGCCGGAGTCAGTTCGCCGGTCAACGAAACGCCAAACGCGGTGCCGTTTTTGACAATGTTTACATTTAAGTTGGCGGCATTGTAAGTGCCGGCGCCGACCGCGGTGGTTAAAACCTTGGTCGGAGAGTCGTCGCCGTAAGCGTAGCCGGCAGAAGCAGTGCCTGCTACGCCCAAATACGATGTCCCGGAAAGGACCTTAGTCGGATCAATCGTCGGGATCGCGCTGTAGATTTGCGTGAGCGTATAGAGGGTGCCAGCTGGCGAACCGCCGGGCGAAAATGAATGGTTGCCCTGGGTGGCGGTGGCGTTGGTGGTGAGCCGCGTATAAATGTCGCCAAGCGTATAACCGGTCGCCGCCGGACTGGCCGAAGGCGTAAGAGAGCCGGCGCGGACAATTCCATACAAACCGTAAATGACCAGCGTTGCCACCGGAATTATGGAGAGCGCCCTGAGGACGCGAAGAAGTTGTTTGATTTTTGGATGCATATGGTTATTGATTGGATTATCTCATTGAAGTTTTTTTGTCATTCCGACCCGAGTCCCGATGTTGAATCGGGGCGAAGCGGAGGAACCCCTCCGCTCCTCAACTGTCATTCCGAGCGGAGCGAGGAATCCCCAAAAGCCGCTTTTACGGAAAACAGCTGTTAAGCGATCCCTCCCCCGATGACCATCGGGGGAGGGATGACAGATTAAAATAAAAAACTTCAAATAAATTTAATTAAAAAAACGCCGTCATTAAAACGGCGTCTATTCGTTGAAAAAATTTTGTTCAAACCCCCGCGAAATCCTGCGGATTTTGCGGGGCAAGCAAAAACTGGGCGAGCGGGAATTACTCTCTCTCTTGCTTCAGCCCCGCGGCCAAGCCGACGAATTGGCGATCTTTGGTCATACGGACATTATACCACGTTTAATTTTACGAGGCGAAGCCTCCGATGGAGGTTTCGCCTCCTCTTCAGTTAAACGCGCTCATTGCCGCGGCCATGCTCTCGGCTTCAATCACTTCAATAATTTTCGGCGCCGCCGCAATCGCCTCGTTAACTATTTTTTTATCATCTTCCGAAAATTTGGCGAGCACGTAATTTTCCGCCGGCATTCGCGCGAGAACGTCTTCTTTCGCGATGCCAATCCGTAGGCGCGCGAAATTTTTGATACCCAGCGACTCAATAACCGAAATTACGCCCTTGTGCCCGGCCGGACCAACGCCAAAACTGACGCGCGATTTTCCGAGCGGCAAATCCAAATCGTCGTGGATGACAAGCAAAGTTGAATTAAACCCGCGTTCCTCGTATTTTTCGGATTTCAATATTTTAAGCAATTTATAAAAATTAAGCGCCGCGAGCACTGCCCGGCCAGATAAATTCATAAACGTCCGCGGCTTCAGGAGCAGAATTTCTTCCCGCCCAATATAAATTTTTGCCGTCTCGGCATTGAATTTTTTATCAAAAGCAAAACTGCCGCCGTATTTTTCGGCAAGCGCATCAACTGCCGCAAATCCTAAATTATGCGGCGTATCTCGGTACTCTTCGCCGGGATTTCCGAGACCAACAATAATTTTCATAAACGGGATAACGCGAATGGGCTCGCACCCCGCCAATAACACTGATAATAATAGAGTTATTCGTAGCGCGAAGCGCATTCGTGAAATCCAAAATATTCAAAAAAACAACAATAAATCCTCGTAGGATATATCCATTATATCATCTAAACGACTTTCTGTGTTATCTTGACTGGCGTTCCCTCAAAACCGAATTTATCGCGAAGACGTTTTTCGATAAATTTTAAATACGCGTTATTGACTGGCGCTTTGGCGCGGATCGCCAGCATAAAAACCGGCGGCGCGCTTTTTACCTGCTTTATCCGGTAAATATACGGATGCCTGAACCCGCGAGTTTTAAGCGGCTTTTTTTCTTTAAGCACCGCACGCAAAAAATATTTAAGCTCTTTCTCCGAAATCTCTTTGCGGCGCTCAGCGGCAACTTTTAATATCTCATCCAAAATTTTTTCCGTATGCCAGCCGGTTTTTGCCGACACAAGCATAACCGGCGCCCAGGAAATAAACGGGAAAGCGGTTTCTACCTCTTTTTTTAAATTATACTTTCTTAAATCTATCTGCTCAGCACGCGCCGTCTCTCTGATCAAATCATATTTATTTCCGACAATAATCAAGCCGTCCGAAGATTCGCGCACCAATTCGGTAAGACGCCTATCTTGCGAGCCGATTTCTGTCCCGAGATCGAGAATTAAAAGAACAATATCGGCGCGGCGAATAATACTTTCGGTTTTTGAGACGCTAAGTTTTTCCAGCCCTTCTTCAATCCGTCCGGCCTTGCGGATGCCGGCTGTATCTATGAGCATTATTTTTTCTTCGCCCCATTCAAATAATGTATCCTGCGGCTCGCGCGTTGTCCCCGGAATCGGCGAAACAATCACCCGCTCCTCTTTTAGAATCGCGTTGAGCAGAGAAGATTTGCCGACATTTGGTTTGCCCAAAATCGCTACCCTAATCGTCGGCTCCGGAGTTTTGGCCTCCGGAAGTTTTATCTTAAGTTTTTTTAATTTTTTGAGTATTTCATCTAAAAGATCGCCGGTGCCAAGCCCATTGACCGCCGAAACCGAATATATTTCTCTAAAGGCGAGCTTTTGCCAATCCGCCGCGTGAATTCCCAAAGACAGCGACAAATTGTCAGATTTGTTCGCGACAACAATAACCGGCTTTTTTGATTTTACAAGCGCGCGCGCGAGCTCTTTATCGGTCGGCAGGATGCCGCTTTGCACATCAAGAACGAGCAAGATCAAGTCGGCCCGCTCTATCGCCCGCTCGGCTTGACGGCGAATATTTTGCTCAATCTCTTCGCGCATGCCGGGCTCAAGTCCGCCGGTGTCCGCCAACTCAAACATTTTTCCGCGCCATTCGCAGAGAGAAAAATTTGGATCGCGGGTAGTGCCGGGAATTGGAGATGTAAGCGCTTTTGACGATTGGATTAAGCGGTTAAAAAGCGTGGATTTTCCCACATTGGTCCGGCCGACAATAGCGACAAAAGGAATTTTTTGTTCTTTTTTCATCAAAACGGACTACGGACTTCAGACTACGGTCTACAGCGCTAAATCTCTGTAGTCGGCAGTCTCTCGTCTGTAGTCAAATTAACTCGCGGCATTCTCGCCCAAGATAATCACAAAATCCGGCTGTTCCGTTTTCGCGCTAAGTTCTGACGCAAGCCATGCCGGAATCTCCAGGCCGACATTTGCGTTCAACTCTTTGCGAAGTTTGACAAGCTCCTCATTATATTTGCCGCCGCTCACATCGTAAATCACGGTTTTTGCGAAATCACGACGTGCGGCATTTTTAATTCCCTGCACCTCAAATCCAAGTTCGGTGAGGCGTAGCGACATCCGATAAGCAAAACCATTTAGATCGGTTCCATTTTGAACCTCGACCTTTACTTTTATGATCTGTTTTATGGACCCAACCGCCGTCGGTTCCAGCTCAAAAATATTTTTTACTAAATCGCGCACTTCACGCCAGTCGCCGGCGCGTGGAACAAGAACATACGCCCCTTCCCGCATTTCCGCAATGAGCGGCTCTCCCTCGCCTTCAGACAAAACAAGACGATGAATCGCGTCGTAATTTAATTCTCTCGCGAGATTCGCAAATCTAACAATTTCAAGCGCGCCCAAATTAGTCTTCAGATGATCACCCAAGTCCGCGAAGATGTTGGCGATTTTTGAAGGATTGGCTAAGGTTGAAAGCGAAAAAATTCTATCCTTGAGCGCCATCATCAAAAGCTGCTGCCGCCGGCTCCGCGCAAAGTCGGATCCTTCGCCGTTTGTTCCGTGGCGGGAACGGACAAACTGCAGCGCCCGCGCCCCATCCATCAAGTCGCGCCCCGCGGAAAAACTTACAGTTTTATAGCCAAAATCGGCAGTCGGATAAAGCGCATCGCTAAAACTCTCCGGAACGTCAATCATTACTCCGCCCAAATCATCAATAATTTTTCGAAAACCGGAAAAATCTATCCGCACGTAATAATCAACCGGGATATCAAATGCGCGGCTTACCGCCTCGCCCGCCGCCTCGCCGCCAGAACCAACTTTTTTAAGCTCCCCAAATGCGTCCGCTTCATTTATTTTCCTTAGGCCAACTTCGGGAATCTCCACTAAAACATCGCGCGGGATAGACAAGAGCGCAAGATCTTTTTTATCCGGCCGAATGCTCGCGAGAATAATCGTATCCGTAAGATACGGGCCATCGTGCCCAGGCCCGCCGATTCCAAAAAAAAGAATATTGATTCGTCCGCGGGATTCGCCCTTGAGCTGCCGATCGCCGCTAAAAACCAATGATCGGAGGCGACCCATAAACGATTGTTTTTCCGCAGCAGGAGGCGACCCGTCCGACGCGTTCATAAACCGCCAGCCCAAAAAAGCCAAAGCAATAATAAAAAGCAAAAACACAAAAAACTTTCCCCGCCGACTCGGCGGGGATGAATACCCCAGCTCTGCATCAGGTCTAAGCAAATTAACTTCAGGCGCATTATGTTGCATATTCTACTAAAAATAATATCAAATTTAATTAAAGCATTCAAGTATCGCTGATTCGGCCATCAGCTTTCGGCTGTCAGCGATCGGCCGAAGTCCGAACTCTTCGCCTACGCCGAGGCTTCGGCGAGCAAGCGAGGTCTGAAGTCCAAAGTCCGACACATTGACTTTGCGATTAAAATTATTTAGAATATGAATGTATTTTGGGCTTGTCCCCACACCAATAAATTGCACCCGTAGCTCAATGGTTAGAGCACTGCATTCACATTGCAGGGGTTGTAGGTTCGAATCCCACCGGGTGCATTGGTGTGAGGGTGAAGTTAGAGCGCCCCGATGTCCATCGGGGAGGTCACAGGTTCGAATCCTGTGCCGTCCATCTAGAATTGGTGGGAGGGCAGGTTCGAAAGGTCGGAGGTTCAATTCCTCCCGAGTCCATCATATTGAATTAGCCGTCCAATTTTAAAAACTAGGCCGCAAGACCTAGTTTCTTAAATGAGCTTTTTCAAAAATTCTCCCATTCCAAAAAGATAAAAAGTGTTGCCGAGCCCGACAGAGAGAGCGTCCATGATCGCCGCCAGAAGATAGCCGGACGATCCTTCGTATCCCAAACGTTTGATGAGTATCGCTCCGACAAACGGACCGGCGATAAAATTGACAAGAAATATCGCGAGGAGCTTACTTGCGTGAATAAGCTTGGCAAGATATGCTCGTTCAAAGTTGTAACGCGTAAGGCGATCGATTAGCCGCTTAAATAGTCCTCGCTTAGCTGGGTCATAAAGCCGCAAAATGAATACAGAACAAAGTAACTGCACAAGAAAATAAACAGGATACGACCAATAACCCATCCAAACCGCAATCCGCGCCATTACCCCCATAAAAAGCAGGGGACCCACTATTGTCAAGGCGAACGCAAAAATTATCACGAGCAATCGCCGCGCGCTCGTAGCCATCCGAATCCTCCCCTGAAAAGAGCTTGTAATTTCAGCTTAACACGAGGACGCGCGGCAGGCAAATCGGCGCGGGCAATGTCGTCCTTGGCGAAGTCGGGGAATCTGTGTCTATAAAATATGTATAACATTTTCTTTGATTCTATAATTGTGATGATTCTCGCGGTAAGCGGTTTTTTATTTTGGATATTTTTACGCGACGCCTTTATCAAAAAAAACGGGCGGCTGGCGCGCTGGCCAATTTTTTCCGCTCTCGCGCTCTTCGCGTTCGCGATGATTTTCTTGACGGTCATCTATGGTAGCTTTATTGAACCTAAAATCATCATAATAAAACACGCATCCATCAAGCTGACCTCGAGCCAAGAGCCGCTGAAGATAGCGCTTATTTCCGATCTTCACGCCGGACCATACAAAAAAGATGATTTCTGGAAACGCGTGGTGAAAAATATCGAAAAACAATCGCCGGATGTTGTGATTTTAGACGGCGACCTGGTTAACGGCGAAACCGACGAAGCAAAATATCTCGCCCCATTCCGGGAATTGGCGCAAAAAACAATGATTTTCGCCGTCCTCGGCAATCATGATTCCGGCGGCAACGAAACGCGCAAGGACTTTTATCGCCTTCCGGAAGTGGCCAAAACCATTGCGGAATATCTCCGAAGCATCGGCATTAATATTTTGGAAAATACCGGCGCGCGCCTAAAAATAAAAAGCAAAGAAATACATCTTGGGGGCGTTAAAGAATACAATAGCGGGGAAGCAAATGTCGCGGAAAGCTTTCGCGGCGCGGAAGCGAATTTTTTAAAAATCCTTCTCGCCCACAATCCGGACATTATTTTTGACGCGATGCGCGAAAAAATTCAGCTTGTGCTTGCGGCCCATACGCATGCCGGACAAATCAGGCTACCTTTTTACGGTAGCATTCATCCTCCCTTTATTGAACTCGGGAGATATTATTTTGACAAAACCGGCTGGTTTGATTTCGGAAACACTAAGCTTTACATCACCTCCGGAATCGGCGAGACCGGCGCACGCTCGCGACTTTTCACTCCTCCGGAAATCGTGATACTGGATATCTATTAATGGTCATCCGCGGACGCATCAATTACTTGAAATCTTAAAAGATTTGTATTATATTTAACTTATGCGGCGGGGTAGCTCAGAGGTAGAGCAAAGGACTCATAAGCCTTGGGTCGTGGGTTCAATTCCCACCCCCGCTATATCAAGAATAGAGAGGTTAAAATTAAGAATCACAGAAATGATTCTTAATTCTTAATTCGTAATTCTTAATTCTAAACCGAATGTTTCTCATGGTCCACGCCACAGCCGGCGCGATTATTGGGCAAAATGCGCATAATCGGATTTTCGCTTTTGCGATTGGATTTATCATCCATTTTTTTATTGACCTCATTCCGCACGGAGACTCCGATATTTACGATCGATATAAAAAAGGCGAATTAAAAAAACGCGCAATTTCAATGGTAATGATAGACGGTATTTTAACTATTTTATGGATACTTTTTTTAACTGATGTTGTCCCGACCGACAAAAAAAACGCGATGACCGCCGGTATCGCCGGAAGCGTATTGCCGGATTTAATCGTCGGCCTCAGTGAAACATTTAAAAAGATAAAATCATTTCGTAATTTTCAAAAATTACATATAAATATTCATAATTGCGTCATTAAAAAAATAAAAAAAGACTGGCCTTGGCTTATGGGCGCTTCGTTCCAATTATTAATTTTGGCGATTTTAATAAACTACATTAAATGCTAAGCAGCGAAATTAAAAAATAAGACCCTGCCTAAGGGGTCTTTTTTTGTTTGTTCTTGAGATAAAAAATTAAAACCGCAGTAAAACACGCAACATATAAACCAATATTTAAAAACGTGTAATAATTATTATTTGAATAATTAAAAAGTCCTGGTGCCCGAAACTCCGAAAGCGGCCATAAAAACGGCGTCGGAAACTTTTGGTGACTTATGGCGTCCAAACCAATATGCATCCCCCATCCAAACATCGGAAAATGAAAATATCGAAATTTATCCCGCCGGCGATGCTCCAGATAAAATTCCCCTCCGAGCGACGCCCAAAGACCGTAACGAGCAACAGCGACAAGAAGAAATACAATAAAAAAAACCGGCAAGCCGTGTCCCAGAGGATACGCCCAATAAAGATATTGATTCAACTCTTCGCTGGTAATATCAGAATAACGACCAAAAATATAATCGCAAATATGTGGCACGAAAGCGACGATATCCGGCACAAGCCCCCAGAGTACGCCTTGAGCGATTTTTTTCGGTTCTTTAAGCGGCAATAACAAAACCGTTGTCTGCCAAACATGGCCGACGATATCCACAAGCAACCTCCACGTCTAAAATGAACTGTTTTTATCTTGACACAAACTTGCTAAAAAAGCAATGGAGCATACGGCGCTTCGCGCCTAGACATAAAACAAATTTGCTTTTTTGCTTTGACGCTTTGATGTTTCGATGCTCATGGCCAGCGAAAATTTTCAAATGCCCAAATCGCCAATTTCCTAGCTTCGTCAAAACGAGATAGGTCAGTTTTAGCGCCGAAAATAACAATTGCAAGCTCGTTGCGTCCGCGAGCGACGCGGAGTGCTAAATTATACCCGCTTTCATCAATATATCCGGTTTTACCGCCAATTATCTTATACTCCCCGTTATCTAAATCGCTTCCCAAAAGCTGATCGGTATTTCGTAGATAAATTTTTCGGCCGGTATTTTGAACAGTAATCTGATACATTTTCGCGGTGAGAATTTCGGCTATTTCTGGACGCGCAAACACAAGAGCGACAAAGCGCGCCGCCTCCTCAACAGTAGAAACGTTTCCCGGATCAAGACCGATCGGATCAACAAAGTTGGTATTATCAAAATGCATATATTTCGCCCGCTCATTCATTAAAGAAACAAACGTATCGCCACCGATTTTTTTAGCAATCACATTTGTGGCTGTATTAGATGAGGCAACTAAACTTGCCGCCAATAGATCGTAAAATCTTACTTCATCGCCCGGCAAAAAATATTCAATATTTCCGCCCACGCGATCGCTTGCCTCGATTTTAATAATTTCATTTTGATCAAATCCTCGTTCGGCAACAATGAGCGCCGTCATCATTTTCGTCAAGCTCGCGATCGGCATCGCCGTCGAATCATTTTTTGCATATAAAATCGCACCGCTTGCCATATCAATAACTGAAACGGCGCGAGCGTCTATCTCGGGTATTGACGCCAAGCTGATATATACTGGCTTTTCCGGCATTTTTCTTTTTGGAGCCACCTCTTCGGCATTAGCTAAATAATTTTCAATAATAGAACGGGGAGAAGTTATCATCGCCTTAAATACATTGGCTAGTTCGGTATTTTGCAAAATTTCTGTTACGCTACATACAGATGGCTTAATAAAAAAAATCGCCAAATTAACGGCAAAAAACACAATCTTTAAAACAAATAACATTTGCATAAAATTACCTCGTGCTATCTTTACGACGCCTCCTTCATCGGCTCAATTTGGTTTTCTAAAAATTTTTCCAAGTTTGGATCGCGGCTTAATTTTTCAAAATCTGGAAGCTCGGTTACCGATTTAATCCCCAAAAAACGCAAAAAATCAAAAGTAATGTTGTATTTTTGCTCGCCGCCCCCGCCCGCCTCCACGAGCCCGCGAATCATCAGATTTCTTAAAATCAAACCGCAATTCACGCCTCTGATTTGTTCAAGCTCGGCCTTGGTAATCGGCCCGCGATAAGCGATAATCGTAAGCGTCTCTAGAGACGGCCGCGTCAATTCACCGTTTGTTTCGTCTTTAATAAAATCACGGATCAAGGCGGCGTTATCATTAGCAGTTGACATTTGGTACTCATCATCAATCCGCGCGATTTTAATACCGCGTTCGTTATAATCGGAAATCAATTCATAAATAACCGTTTTAACCTCATCCGCCTTCGCGCCCGCAAGTTCGGCAATCTTTTTTTCCGAAAGTGGATGCGCGGAGATAAAGAGCAAACTTTCAATTTTTGATTTTAGGGACATTCCTTTTGACTACGGTCTACGGACTACAGACTACCGACAAAAATTCTGTAGTCCGTAGTCCGTCGTCTGTAGTCTAAATCATTTTCTTAATTTCAATATCCTCAAACAACTTTTTTTGCCTGACAGAGACCGCCCGTTGTTTTATTAACTCTAAAAGCGCCAAAAAACTTACAATCACCTCCATCTTATTTTTTGCGGATTTCACAAAATCTCTAAAACCGGAGTATATCTTTTGAACGATGATTTTTTTTATATCTTCCATTTTTTCGCTGATGGACACGGCTTTAGTAATCAATTTTTTTGGCATTTCAGCAACCGGCGCGATGGCGCGTATAATCCTTGCGAACGCTGATGACAATTTTTCCAAAGTAACGCCCCGAGGGGGACAAAATGCCGGCGCAGAAAGCGGCATTTTTTCATGAAAATAGATAAAATGCTTTTTGCGAATCAGCAATTCAATTGTTTTGGAGGCCGTGAGATATTCTTTGTAAATTTTCAATTGGTCAACGAGCGACGCCCCGTCTTCTTGCAATTCCAAAGTTGGTAGAAGCAGTTTTGATTTTATCAAAATAAGTTTGGTGGCGATTACCAAAAAATCAGCAAGCTCTTCCGGGGCAATCTGCGGCGATGAATTTACGTACCCCAGATACTGCTCCGTAACCTTTCCGAGTGAAATTTCGGAGATTTCCAGTTTAGCATCCTCAATCAGTTGGAGCAGGAGATCCAGAGGACCAGAAAATTTTTCGAGTTTAATTTCGTACACTCGCAGTTCATAGCCAATAGTTTCCGCCAGGGCGGATCCGCCTCGGGCGGACATAGCCAATAGAATTAAAACTATTGGCTTTTGGCTATTGGCTACTCAGCTCAAACTATCTCTTTTTTGCCACCCGTTTTACTGCCTTTTTAACAATCTTCTTGCCTTTTGCGACCGCTTTTAATAAATCTTTTTCAATAGATTTTCCAATATCGGCAACGGTGGCATTTTCCAACTTTTCTAAATCTTTTACTTTAAGGCGCAATGATTCGGTAAAACTGCCGGCACCCGCAATTATCTCTTTGGCCCCGCGAAGCGCCTTATCCAACACCGTCTCCAATTTATGCATCGTGGCAAATGGCACAATCGCGCCCGGTTTCATTTTTAAAACTTTTTTGATCATTGGTTCATTAGCAATCTGCACTTCTTTTGCCTTCAGAACTTTTTTTAGCTTGGGGATATCAAGTCGTAAATTTGCCGGGATAGTAACTAAAACATAACGCTTATCTGCTTTAACCAAAAGGGTTTTGGCGATGTTCGCGAATTTTTCATCCAGCGTGCGCGCCAAATCAAAGGCGGTGTAGACTTTTTTGTGTTTCACAACCCTGTGTGGCACTTTGTGACGTTCAAGATGTTTAATGACTTTTACGGGGACAGCCATAGATTTGTATCAAGTATTATGTATTAAGTATTAAGGGATTAATACTTAATACGAAAATACCGAAATAAAATTATTTTTTAATCTGAATGTGAACTTCGTCAAGTTGGGATGTCGGCAGCTCGGAGGGTGCTCCCATCATAACATCGCGCGCATCGCCAGTTTTGGGAAAAGCGATTACTTCGCGAATGTTCGGTTCATTCTGCAAAATTGCGACCAGCCGGTCAATTCCAAGAGCAAGACCTCCGTGCGGCGGAGCGCCATATTCAAACGCTTCCAGTATATGGCCGAAACGTTCGCTGATTTCTTTTTGTTCTAACCCCAAAATTTCAAAAATTTTATTTTGTAAATCGCGGCCGTGGATTCTGATACTGCCACCGCCGATTTCAAAACCATTAAGCACAATATCATACGCTTTTGCCTTGACATCTTCCGGTTTTTTATCCAAGAAGTTCGCATCTTCGTCCTTCGGCGCCGTAAACGGATGGTGCGCGGACACCAACCTTTTATCGGTTTCGGAATATTCAAAAAGTGGGGGATCTTGAATCCAGCAGAAGGCAAGCTCATCTGGATTATTTTTATCCTCGCGGAGATCGGGCTTATCCGAATCATATTTCTTTATCGCTTCGACATAAGAAAGTCGCGGAAACGGTGTCTTTTTTATCATCTTTTTGGGATAAATCTCCGCGACTAATTTTATTAGCGCCCCTTCAACAACGCTCATCACATCGTCTTCTGAGACAAAGCTCATTTCTAAATCAACTTGCGTAAATTCCGGCTGACGATCACCGCGCTGATCTTCGTCGCGGAAACATCGCGCTACCTGAAAATATCTTTCCAAGCTGGCAACCATCAGAAGTTGTTTAAACTGTTGCGGCGATTGCGGAAGAACGTAAAATTTGCCGGCATGAAGACGCGAAGGCACAAGATACTCACGCGAGCCCTCCGGCGTACCCTTGGTTAAAATAGGGGTTTCGATTTCCACAAAATCTTTTTTGCTTAAATAATCGCGCAAGTGTTTAATAATGCGGCTCCGCGCCAAAATATTATTTTTCATTCGCTCGCTTCGCAAATCCAGATAACGATATTTAAGACGCAATTCTTCGTTTACGCCGAAGGTATCTTTATCTAATTCAAATGGTGAGGTTTTAGCGGTATTTAAAATCGCGAGATTTTCCGCGAGCAACTCGATCTCGCCAGTAGAAAGTTTGGGGTTGATCGCATTCGGCACCCGCTTTTGCACCGTGCCGGAAATTTGAACGACAAATTCCGGGCGCAACTCATCCGCCTGCTTGAGCAGCTCTTTATTAGTCGGCAAAAAGACGATTTGTAAAAGACCACTCCGATCGCGAAGATCAATAAAAATAATCTTGCCCATATTGCGACGAACATGGACCCAGCCACTGACTGTGACTTTTTTACCTATTTTCTTAAGTGTGTCTTGGATGATTGTTCGAGACATAAAGTAGTATAAATTCGAAATTCGAAGCACGAAATCCGAAACAAATTCTCCGCCAAAGGCGAATCCGCCTCGGGCGGAAAATAACCAAAATTCGAAAGTTTAAGACATTATAATTTTGGATTTAGATATTGTTTCGAATTTCGGATTTCGGATTTAACATATTACGGCTTAAGCCGATTTAAAAGCCGCGGAAACGGTGTTGTCTCCCTAACATGTTCCAACCCGCAAATCCAGGCGACGGTGCGTTCGAGCCCGATGCCGAAACCGGAATGTGGAAAACTTCCATAACGGCGGATATCCAAATACCATTCAAATGCCTCTTTCGGCAAATGATGCTCGCGGATCCTTTGCTCCAAAAGATTTAAATCGTCGATCCTTTGCGAGCCGCCGATAATTTCGCCGTAACCTTCGGGAGCCAAGAGATCGTCGTTTAAAACCACGCGGGGATTTTGCGGATCAGGCTTCATATAAAAAGATTTTACCTCCACCGGATAATGCGTGATAAAAATCGGCTTGTCGTATTGTTTTGTCAAAACCGTCTCATCATCCCCGCCCAAATCATCGCCCCACTTGATATCCGAACCGAGCTCCTGAAGTTTCTTAACGGCCTCATCATACGAAAGCCGTTGAAAAGGCGCAACGATATTTCTAAGCGGCTCTAAATTGCGCTCCAAAATTTTAAGATCATCAGCGCGGCGCTCGAGCACGCGGCTGACGACAAATGATACCAAATCTTCTTGCAACTTGAGATTTTCTTCATGTTCAATAAAAGCCGCCTCGGCCTCCAACATCCAAAATTCGGTAAGGTGCCGACGGGTTTTTGATTTTTCGCTCCGAAATGTCGGACCAAAACAATAAACGCGACCGAGCGCCGCGGCGGTTGCCTCAAGATATAATTGGCCTGATTGCGAAAGATACGCCTTATCATCAAAATATTTAACTTCAAAAAGATCGGTCGTGCCTTCACAGGCCGATGGCGTAAAAACCGGCGAATCGGTGAGCATAAATCCGCGTTCGTAAAAAAAATCGCGGAAGGCCTGTTCAATTTCACTGCGGACGCGAAGAATCGCTTCCTGCCGCGACGAACGGATCCAAAGATGCCGATTGTCCATCAAAAAATCCGTTCCATGCTCTTTCTTTGAGATCGGATATTCAGCCGCCACCGCCAAGATCTTCAAAGATGAAACATCCAGCTCTACACCGCTTGGCGCACGCCTTTCCTCGCGTAATTTGCCACGCACAATTAATGACGTTTCCATCGTGATTTTCCCGAGATTCTCCCATAGCTCCTGCGAAACTTCTTTTTTTGAAACGATTCCCTGAATGCGCCCCGAGCCATCGCGCAATTGCAAAAAATAAATACTTCCGGAAGAACGGAAATTATAAACCCAGCCGCGGAGCTCAATCTCTTCGCCGATATGCTTTGGCGCGTCTTTAATATAAATGTCAGTCATAGCAAATAAATATGTCATCCTAACCTTGTTTCAGGATCTATCAGATGCCGAAACGAGTTCGGCATGACATCGATAACATGCAATCATTATATAAAAAAAGCTCTATTTGGGCAATAGAGCAATGAAATTTGCTACAAGATTCTACTTTCTGCTTTCTACTTTCTTATATCCGAATTGATAATTAAAAATATCTGATTTAATCGGCCCCTTTAACTTCATATACATTTCACAGAGAAGATACTTAATTGCGATATTTAACCGGCCATCGCGGTCAAAACGCCGCACCGAAACCATGATCGGATAGGATTTTAGAATTCCGAAGCGTGTGATTTTACTGGCGCGTTCGGCATAATCATGATCTTCGGCCAATTTAATTTCTTCATCAAAACCGCCGATTGCCTCGTGCACGTCTTTGCGCGCAAAAATACAAGAACCGGGCGTGTGCGGCGAAAAATGTCCGACGGTACGCGTATAAAAATTATAAGTTTTGTGAAAAACTTTATCGCTTAATTTGTCCGACATCGGACGAAGGGCGCAGGTGGCAATGCCAAGCCGCCGCTCGCCGAATTCTTCGATAATTTTTTGACAAAAATCCGGCGCCGGCAACATCACATCGGCATCTAGAAATAAAAGCAAATCGCCTCTGGCCGCCAATGCCCCAAGATTGCGCGCCCGGCCCGGCAAACCGCCATCAATCACCCCTGCGCCATAAGCGGCGGCGACTTCACGCGTTCGATCCTGCGAGTGCGCATCCGCGACAATTATCTCCAATTCGGTCTTAGTCTGATTTTTAATGCATTCCAAAAGCTTCGGCAGATTATCTTCCTCATTTAAAGTTGGAATGATGACGCTTAACATGGTTTTTATATTATTCCTTCTTTGCAAGTGGAAATCCAGAAAAAAGAACTGGATCCCCGATTAGATTGGAGATGACAAGTGTTAATTCCCCACCCGCTTATACAGCCCATAAAACTCTGCCTGCTCTAAAACATGCCCCGCTATCGCAGCTTCCAGCTTACTGCGATCGGCTCCCGGCGTCAAGTCCAAGACAGTATCTAGGGCATAGAGATGAAAAACATACCTATGCTCGCCCCGACTGGGGCATGGCCCGCCATAACCGGTTTTCCCAAAATCCGTTTTGCCTTCCACCGCGCCACCCGGCGCTTTGCCCTCGGCGATTTCAGTATTCGCCGGCAGAATATTCCATGCCATCCAGTGTAAAAAATCTCCGCTCGGC
>Ga0233420_10000551_pt1 | contig 15782 bp, 12 predicted proteins | sample Watercolumn_Mata_4_FD_183009 | JGI IMG/M metagenome (GOLD analysis project Ga0233420, IMG submission 183009) | Freshwater microbial communities from Lake Matano, South Sulawesi, Indonesia - Watercolumn_Matano_2014_102_MG | ecosystem: Environmental > Aquatic > Freshwater > Lake | place...
CGGTATAGGACCTGGCTCTTGGTCCACTTGGCGCCGCCGTGGCACTTCGCGCAGTGTTGTTCGAACACCGCGCGCCCCTTATCGAGTCCCGCTGTTTGCGGCATGGACAAGGTCCTGATGCCGCCTATCCACAAGGTTTCCAGATCCAGGGCCTCGCTGACGCCGTGGGTATGCCCATGATCCCTAACCAGCGCGGGATTGGCGGCAAAACCCGTGCCGCCTTGGACACCCTAAAAAATAAATTTGTCCCCTTTTTTCTTGAATCATCTTTCATCTTTTGATGATAATATTCTTCGTGCCACCGACCGTGCTGAGCGATCCTATTCATGGCACCTAGAAAAACCGGTTTCGATTATTTCTGTCAAGGGAGGTCACGACGATGAAAATACTTTTGCAAATCCTAAAGAATTACTTGAATTTTTTTCAAGCGAAAATTGCGCGCAACAAAAAAGCGGCCAAAGACAAAGACGACGATCCTTATATTTACCCGCATTTTTAACGCATGCGCGCCAACACTAAAACACCGAGGTTAAATCTTTACTCGGCTACGCACATGCCGATTCTCGACAATCCGAGTCTCGGCAGCGCCGTGCAGTGGTTTGGCCTCGATACGCCAGAGCGTTACCAAAAAAATCCCCATCCCACGCTGACATTAACCTCGGTGATTTATCGGTTTAATAGCCTGGGCTATCGATGTGCTGAATTTGACCAAGCCAACCCGGACCCGCGACCATTTTCGGTGGTGACGCTGGGCGCTAGCGAAGCGTTGGGTGTCGGTGTGCCAGAGGAGCTGACGGTATCGCGGCTGTTTTGCAACTGGGTTGGCAAACACTTAGGGCGCCCCGTGATTGATTGGAATTTGGGCTATGGTGGCCGTGGCGCCGACTTCATGACTCGAACGTTAGTGTCCGCATTGCCGGTTTTACGCCCTAACATCGTGTTGCTGTTATTCCCTCACCCGGCTCGACGTGAGGTCATTCGTCCGGATGGGTCGATCTTTCACTTTAATCCGCATGGTCAAAACAGCCTTAGCGCTAAACTGCTGAATCCTGAAAAGCACATGCTGACTGAGGCCTGCTTGGATCTCGGTAGCGGTTATAACGATGAGGTCAATTTGTTCATGAACTGGCAAGTCTGTCGTTCTCTTTGCGAGCAACATCATGTGATGTGGCTGTACGCTGGGCTTCGCGATCATTTTTTCAATCGTATCAAGCATTTATTGGATTCGGATCATTGGGTTCGACCGGGTTTGGGCGATCTGAAGCAGCACTTCAACGATCAACCCGCGCTGGCGTTGGCGCGCGATATGCAACATCCTGGCATTGCTCCGCATGAGCGCATGGCCGAGCAGCTTTTTGAGCGCTGGCGACAGCTTTATCCTGACCGAGTGGCGTGACTATAAGATCATGAATCGCGTGCTAATGGCCTTGCTGTTTTACGGTTTGATTACCCCGCTAGCGGTTTTGTTACGGCTTTTGGGCCGGGATCTCATTCAAAGCCAGCCCGATACCCAGGTTAATAGCTACTGGCAACGGCTCGAGCCCATCGAGACCAGGAACCGCAGATGAATATCATCGGTATTTCCGCGTATTATCACGATAGCGCCGCAGCGTTAATTCAATCCGGTCGAATTGTGGCTGCGGCACAAGAAGAGCGATTTAGTCGCCGCAAGCATGATGCCCGTTTTCCTGGAGCCGCGCTTAAGTTTTGTCTCACCGAAGCCAACTTATCCATCCGCGACATCGATTGCGTGGTCTACTACGAACAACCGATGCGTAAATTCCAGCGTTTGCTCAAAACTTACTTATCGACAGCGCCCGCGGGGTTTACCTCGTTTGCAACCGCGATGCCGTTGTGGTTGCAAGACAAACTGTCGCTTCAGCGTCGGCTGGTTAACGAAATCACCGCTTTTGGACGCTTTGACGCGCAGCGCTTGCTGTTCACTGAACATCATTTAAGCCACGCGGCCAGCGCTTTTTATCCGTCACCGTTTACACAGGCGGCCATTCTGGTCATTGACGGGGTTGGCGAAGACGCAACCACATCGATAGGGGTGGGCGAGCAAAACCAGATCTGTCTGGCCCAGCAATTACGGTTTCCTCATTCGCTGGGTTTGTTGTACGCCGCGTTCACCTACTACCTGGGATTTAAGGTGAATTCGGGCGAATACAAAGTCATGGGGTTGGCTCCCTACGGGGTTCCCATTTATGTCGATACAATTTTTCAACATTTAATCGATCTGAAAACCGACGGCAGTTTTCGGGTTCGGCAAGAGTATTTCAACTATTGCACGGGCTTGACGATGACCAATGCGCGCTTTGCCGACTTGTTTGGAGGGCCGCGCCGGGCACCGGAGTCGCTGTTAACGCAGCGCCATTTCGATATTGCCGCTTCAATACAAGTGGTTACTGAGCACGTTATGCTGGCGCTGACCCGGCATGTTGCGGCATCGGTCGATAGCAGGAATTTATGTCTGGCAGGCGGGGTGGCGCTGAATTGCGTGGCCAATGGCAAAATTCTGAATGACGGTCATTTCGACCGGATTTGGATTCAGCCCGCAGCGGGTGATGCCGGTAATGCCATTGGCGCCGCTTTGTGGGCTTATCATCAGCAGTTCCAAAATCAACGGCAAATCGGAGTAGGTCAGGACGCGATGGCGGGGAGCTATCTTGGGCCTCAGTACTCGGCGGAACAGTGCCAACGCGAGCTGACGGCGCTTGGTGCGGTATTCGAGGAATTAACCGAAGCCGACTTGATCGCCGCCGTGGTCGAAGCCTTGTCGACAGGAAAGGTCGTCGGCTGGTTTCAAGGACGCATGGAGTATGGCCCTAGGGCTTTGGGAGCACGTTCCATCTTGGCCGATCCTCGCCAAGCGGATATGCAAAAAGTGCTCAACTTAAAAGTTAAATTTCGGGAGTCGTTTCGGCCCTTCGCGCCCTCGGTTCTTGCCGAAGATGTCGCCGACTGGTTTGAGCTTGACACTGAAAGTCCTTACATGCAGCTTGTCGCGCCGGTGAAGCAGGCGTTACGGATCGCGATGACCGCTGCTGAACAAGATTTGTTTGGCATCGACAAGTTAAATGTGCCTCGGTCATCAATCCCGGCCGTTACTCACGTGGATTATTCGGCGCGCGTACAAACTGTTCACGCAGAAACGAATCCACTGTACTACCAATTGCTATCGGCGTTTAAACAGCGCACCGGTTGTCCGGTGCTGGTTAACACCAGTTTTAACGTGCGTGGCGAACCTATTGTCAATACACCGGAGCAAGCTTTTACTTGTTTTATGACCACGGGTATCGATTTATTAGCGATAGGCTCTTGTTTGCTATATAAAAACCAGCAAACAACACAGGTTTCCGATAAACCTGAGTTTGCCCCCGATTGAACTATGGCTAAGCATTCCAATGTAGCAGAAGCAGTGCTGGATTTTTATCAGCAACTGCCGTTTAACCAACAAAGCTCCACGGCCCTGCAAGCGGAGTCTATTTTAAGTCGCAATTCCATCCTTGCCTATCCGGTGTTGCCGCCTTTGTTAAGCCAGAATTCCAGGGTGCTGGAGGTGGGTTGCGGCACCGGTTGGTTCGCCAACAGCATGGCTTATTATTACCCGGTGGCCGTGACCGGAATTGATTTTAACCCGGTCGCCATCGAATTTGCCCGGCGTGCGGCGGCGGAGTTGAATTTATCCAGCCAATTTGTCAACGCCGATTTATTTACATATCAGGCCGAGTTAGCGTTCGATGGGGTGGTTTCGATTGGTGTCTTGCATCACACTCACGACTGTTTAGCCGCACTTAGGCGCGTGGCCAGTTTATGGGTTAAACCCGGCGGTTGGTTGTTTTTGGGTTTGTATCACCACTATGGACGCCGCCCGTTTCTCGATCATTTCGAGTTGTTAAGGCAACAAGGACAGACTGAGTCCGAACTTTTCGCCCGTTATCGGCAATTACACCCTTATTTAACCGACGACATCCAAGCCTACTCGTGGTTTCGAGATCAGGTGCTACATCCCTACGAAACCCAACACACGGTAGCCGAATTGATCCCCGTTTTAGCCGAATCTGGCTTGACGATAAAAGCAACCTCGATTAACCAGTTTCAACCGATGACTGACGTGACCGCCATCGTTAAACTGGAACCCGAGCGCGAACGATCAGCGGCCAACCGCTTGGCCAATAATCAATATGATCCAGGATTTTTTTTGGTCCTGGCGCAAAAACCTGGATAAACCGGGAGCTCACGATCTTGACGCAAACCAACGCAAAGGATCCGATGGCGCGCCCTTTCGATTGGCAATTCTGTTGGTATCCGGTGGTTTTTACAGCGGATTTTTCGGACCACCGGCCTTATCGATTTAGTCTGTTGGGTCAGCCTTTTGTGCTTTATCGAAGTGGCGATGGCCACCTGGTGTGCGCCGACGACCGGTGCCCTCATCGCATGGCTCGGTTATCCGACGGACAGATCACGGATGGCCAACTCGAATGCTTGTATCACGGCTGGCGTTTTGATGGTTCTGGCGCCTGTGTGCTAATTCCGCAATTACCCGCGGACAAGACCATTCCACAAAAAGCCTGCCTGAAAACCTATTCCGTTAAAGAACAGCAAGGTATCATTTGGCTGTGGCCGGGTGCGGCGGAACTCGCCGACGCGGCCTTGATCCCGGTCACACCAGCGCTATCCGAACCTGGCGTCCAATCGGTGGATTACGCGATCGATTTGCCGTACGACCAAAGTTATTTGATCGAAAACATCATCGACGTGGCGCATATCCACATCGTCCATGACGGCATTCGGGGCGGTGGCAAGCGCGAGTTGGCCAAACCCCTGGCATTTACCGTGCTGAGCAACACATCAGTAGGCATTGCAGCGACGTTTCGCTCCATTGGCCTTGAGACGTCAGAGCAAGATCAGCGGATCAATAGCGCCATGGTCGAATTCGTCGCACCGAATTTAATCCGCTACACCTCCAACTACAAAAACAGTGCCCGTATCGCTGGTTTGGCCCTGTATTCACTGCCGCTGGCACCTGGACAGTGCCGATTACTGTATCGAAAATACAGCAATTTTTATCGTTGGCGTGAGCGTTGGAAACCGCGTTGGCTGGAACATTGGACTCAAAATACCATTTTACGCCAGGACATGGCGCTGATCATCGGCCAGTACAGCAGTATCCAAAAGTCCGGTCAAAACCTGGCCGACCTGTGGTTGCCATTAAAAACCAGCGATAGCCTCGTTTTGGACTATCGGCAATGGCTGGACCTGCATGCCCAGAACATGCCTTATTTCCGCGGTTTCAAGACCTTCCGCAACCCGGAAGGCGTCGATTATGGTCTGGATGCCGCCAGTCCCGATCTAACCAGGTTACACACCCACGGGTGTCGCAGTTGTTCGACCCTCATGAACCAATGCCGCCGCTTTCGCAACGCTGCCGCTACCGCCGCCTTAATCCTGTTGCCCTTGGGTTGGTGGCTTGACCCAGTCCTCGTCACGATAGCGTTCTGGTCATCAATGAGCATTTGCGTTGTGGCGGAGCGCGTGCGTCGGCAGTTTTTATGACGCGTAACAGGCTGTTGGCATTCTCCCCTGCAAGCCATATTGAACCGTGGCGCCGAAGACAAGAAACGCAGTAACAACACCCTCACCCAAGTTTAACCCCTTTTCAGTTAAGCCGGAGGGTGGATAAGCGCAGAGCCATAGAAGGATGGGCTGACGTAGGAAGCCCATCAATCGCGATCGGGTCGAGGTGGCGGGATTGCGCCCGCCACCCCTCCCACACCACAGGACCTGCGGTTTTCCGCATCCTGCGGTTGAACCCGGTGACTTATGCGGTCACAAAATCCGATGGGAACCATATCCCCCACCGTTTCAACCTCGCGTTGTTCAGCACCGTACTTAGCATCGGGCTTCTGGCCATCCGCCAAGCTCCTACCGATACCGTGGTTTGACCTTGATGATAAGGCTTGGCTTTTAGACGCTTCAATGCATTTGCCCGGCCCGCCTTGTTGTGCCAACGTTGCCAAGGCGTCCTTCCAACGACGGCTTTCAAATTTTTTTCACCTCCTCCTCCCCGCCGCAGCCCTCTGCGCATCAGGTCGCAAGAGGGCTGGCGCGGCGGCTATTCAGATGACCGGTGGCTTGTCATCCGGCCCTACCGTGCTTCTACCCATGGCGGAATAGGCGGGGCACCATTTGAGGAGGGCGAGCGTCGCCACGATCAAGCCCAGCAACATGAGCAGGCCGCTCTCCATGATCGAGGCCACTATCATCAATCCCACCCCGGCGGCAAGCCGGATTTGCTGGTCCTTCTTGCCAACATTGAATTCTCGTTTCAGCATGCGCTTGATGTCGAAGCTCATCTTGCATCTCCTCATCGTGTCGAACTAATTGGTGTTATTTTCGATTCTTTCCGTTGACGGGCTGGCACGGAGTCCTGTGACCTGCGGTCATGATGCTAACACGATAATTGAACCTAGATTCCTCTGTTGACCGCTTCTCAAATGGCATGAAGACTACGCGGCACTTGGTATTTGCCGTATTACGGGCTCTCGCCTTTTGGGTGGAAGCGCTACGCACCCGATGGCACGGCCAAAAAGCCGCCTGGCGGCGTGGCTCCTCCTTCCAGGGGGTGGCCCTGCTGCGTCGTCGCGCCTTGCCAGCCGGCTTTTGGCCGCACGCTCGGGCGCGTCCAACAGAGGAATCTAGGTTGAACGAAACACGAAGTGGGATTGCCGATTCGTCGACTTCCAAATCAGGCTGACAGCCTCTTACCTGGCGATAAGGGCGATTGGGAACGCATGGGGAAACTGGATTGACCAGCTAAATTGAAGGGATTGTTTTTGTGTGAATTGTGGAGGCGCGTGGCGGAGTCGAACCGCCCTGGATGGATTTGCAATCCACTGCATAACCGCTTTGCTAACGCGCCTTGACCCGGTCACCCATTGTTCGGGCGCTTCCTCGATCTGCCGAGGGTTAAGCTGAAAACAAAAGCCGCTGTTGCAGCGGCTTTTGAGAATTTTTGGAGCGGGAAACGAGACTCGAACTCGCGACCCCAACCTTGGCAAGGTTGTGCTCTACCAACTGAGCTATTCCCGCATCGTGCAAGAGCTACGCATTGTAGATTTATGGTCCCCCTCTGTCAATACTTCCTTGTTGAGATCGCGCGAGAAGGCGGGTAGTGCGGCACGCAGATAGAGCACCATGGACCATAGCGTCAGGGCGGCGGCCAGAACCAGCAAGAGCTGACCAAGGCTCTGCAGATTTTGCCGCCAGATATCCATACCCAGCAGCAGTAGGGTGATCGATATCATCTGAAAGGTCGTCTTCCATTTGCCCAGTTCCGATACGGCTACCTTGTTGCGCTCCCCGATTTCGGCCATCCATTCCCGAAGGGAGGCGATGGTGATTTCCCGACCCACGATGACGGCTGCGGCTATGGCGACGAGCGGGCTGGGATCGGCCTGCACGATCAGCACCAGCGTGACGGCGACCATCAACTTGTCCGCCACCGGATCGAGAAACGCACCGAACCGGGTGGTCAGGTTCATGCGGCGGGCAAGATATCCATCCATCCAGTCGGTCACGGCCGCGAGAATGAACACCAGGGCGCAGGCGACATGGGCCAAGTGCCATGGCAGGTAAAACAATGCAACCAGCACCGGGATCAGAATGATCCTGAGTAAGGTCAGGTAGGTGGGGAGGTTCAACTCCATCGCTCAGTTTTCCTGTTCATGGAAGGTGTCGTAGATCCGCTGCGCCAACTGTTGGCTAATCCCATCGATGCTCGCCAACGCCTCCACCCCGGCCCGGCTGATCTCTCGAAGACCGCCAAATTGCCGCAGCAGTTGCTGGCGACGCTTGGGACCCAAGCCCGGGATTGCCTCCAGCGACGACTGCTTGCGCGCCTTGGCGCGGCGCTGGCGGTGGCCGGTGATGGCGAAACGATGGGCCTCGTCCCGAACTTGTTGAATCAGCAATAGCGCGGGGGAGTGAGAGGGTAGCATGAAAGGCGGTCTGGATTCCCCAGGAATCAGCATTTCCATGCCCGGCTTGCGATCGGGACCCTTGGCGATGCCCAATACCCGCAGGTCGGCCATGCCCACCTCGGCCAGCGCCGCCATCACCGCGCCGACCTGGCCCTTGCCGCCGTCGATGAAGAGGATGTCCGGCGCTTCGATTTCGCCCTCCTTGATCCTGCGATAGCGGCGTCTTACCGCCTGCGACAACGCTGCGTAATCGTCGCCCGGCTGAATCCCCTCGATGTTGAAGCGACGGTAGGCGGATTTCACGGGTCCCTGGCGGTCGAACACCACGCAGGACGCCACGGTCAGTTCACCCTGGGTATGGCTGATGTCGAAGCATTCCAGGCGTCTGGGCGGAACACAGGCCAGGGCGGACCCCAGGGCCAGGAAGCGGCCGTGCAAATCCTGCCGATTGGCCAGTTTGGCGGCCAACGCGGTTTCCGCATTGGTCAGGGCGAGGTGCAATCGGCGGGCTCGCTCGCCCCGCAATTTGCTGGAAATTCGCACGTTGTGGCCGGCCTGGCCCGTGAGTACCTCCTCCAGCAGCGATGCGTCCTCCGGCGTTTCGCTGACCAGAATTTCCCGGGGGATGGGTTTACCCAGGTAATATTGCGCGATAAAGGCTTTAAGGATAATGGCGGGGTGGTCCTCATCCGAGACCGTCGGGAAAAACGTACGGTCGCCGATCTGCTGCCCTCCCCGGATGAAAACCATCTGGATACAGGCCGCGCTCCCTTGACGGGAACAGGCCAGGATATCCAGGTCGCCCTCTTCTCCATGCACGGCCTGTTTTTCGAGCACCGTCCGCAGGGAGGCGATCTGATCCCGATAGCGGGCGGCCTTCTCGAAATTCAATTCCCCGGCGGCCTTATCCATGCGCCGGGCCAGTTCGTCGATCAAGCGATGGCCATCACCCTGAAGAAACATCAGGGTGTCGTCGACATCCTCCGCATAGGCGGCTTCATCGATGAGGCCGACGCAAGGCGCGGTGCAGCGTTCGATCTGGAACTCCAGGCAGGGGCGGGTGCGATTCTCATAAAAGGAATCGCGGCATTGCCGCACGGGGAATATCTTCTGCAAGAGCTTGAGGCTTTCCCTGACCGCGCTGGCGCTGGGATAGGGGCCGAAATAGCGCCCCTGTTTCTGTCTGGCGCCGCGATGAAAGGTCAGACGCGGGAAAGCTTGGTGGGTCGAGACATAAATCGAGGGATAGCTCTTGTCGTCCCGAAGGGTGATGTTGTAGCGCGGCTTGTACCGCTTGATGAGTTGGCTTTCCAGCAGCAAGGCCTCGCCCTCGGTATGCGTGATGCGGACGTCCATGCTGTGGATTCGACCCACCATGGCCTGTTGCTTGGGGGAGCAATCCTTGCCGGAAAAGTAGCTCGAGACCCGCTTTTTGAGGTTCTTGGCCTTGCCGACGTAAATGACTTCGCCGCGTTCATCCAGCATCCGGTAGACGCCGGGGCGTTGAGTGAGCGTCTCCAGGAAGGCGGGGATGTCGAAAGCGGGTATCGGTTCGGGCTCGGTCATGACGGGTAGGGGCCGGGGGGCGCGGCGGCCATTATAATGCCCCGGTCCGTCGGGTTTTCTGCTCACTATTCTCTACTGAACCGCCAACCATGAAAGACGTCCTGAATCCGAATTTGCGTAAAGGGTTGATGAATCGATACCCCCTGATCTATGTGCAAAGCCGGGAGGAACAGCGACTGGAGCGGCAGTTGGAGGAGCTGTCGCGCGTTCACTATGGTGACGACAGACCGGTGGCGATGTGGAGCGTGGCCCTGGGTTTGCCGGGTCAGGCCGCGCTTGCCAATCCCTTGGACATGCTCCATGCCATTCGCGAATCGGCTCGGGAAGGCTTCTACCTGCTGCGCGATTTACCCGTTCTGCTATCCGCCGATCCGGTGTTGGTGCGGGCGCTGCGCGATCTTTACCGCGATCTGGCCGGCAAGAACATTTATGTCTTCATGTCGTATCCCACCCTATTGTTGCCCGATGAACTGAAGGGACAGACCTGGCTGGTGGATTTGGGCATGCCGGACGAGGCCGAGATACTGGCCTATCTCAAGGCGTTGATGCAGACCGAAGGCAACTCCGGGCTGGTCGACGCGGATTGGTATCAGCACTGCGCGACGGCCATGAAAGGCTTGATGCTGGACGAGGTTCGGCATCTGGTGCATGGCTGGTCGCACGAGAATCGCTTCGACCTTGCGACGGTCCTGCCCGATATCTATGCCGACAAGACGGCCGCGCTGCAGAAAGAAGGCTGTCTGCAATTCCTGGCCAAGAACATCGAGGTCGAGCAGGTCGGCGGCCTGGAAAATCTGAAAGAGTGGGTGCTCAGCCGCAAAACCCTGTTCAGCCGCCAATCCTTCCAGCGCGGCATTCCCTTGCCGGCGGGCATCCTGTTCATGGGGATCAGCGGCTGCGGCAAGAGCATGGCGGCCAAGGTCATCGCCGGCGCCTGGAATCTTCCCCTGGTGCGCCTGGACATGAACCTGGTCATGTCGGGCGCGTTTGGATCGCCGGAATACGCCTTCGACCGGGCGCTGCGTACCGCCGAGAACATCTCGCCCCTGGTGCTTTGGATCGACGAAATGGAGAACAGCTTCGGCTACGACAGCATGACGGGCAGCACCGGGGGCAGCAGCAGCATCTTCTCCAGCTTTCTGACCTGGATGCAGGAAAAGCCCCCCCAGGTCTTTGTCGTCGCCACCGCCAACCGTATCGAGAAGTTGCCGGCCGAAGTCATCCGCAAGGGCCGTTTCGATCAACTGTTCTTCCTCGACCTGCCCACCGACGAGGAGCGCCGGGCCATTTTCAGGATTCATATCAGAGCTTATGGCGCCGATCCCGACACCTTCAACATGAACCTCTTGTCCATCGTCACCAAGGATTGGAGCGGCGCGGAAATCGAGCAGGCCGTCAAGTCGGCACGCATCCATGCCTTCCAGGAAGGGCGCATCTTTGACGAGAAGGATATCACCTACACCTCGGCGCGAATGGTGCCGCTCTCCCGCACCATGGAGGAGCAAATCAAACACCTGCGGCAGTGGTCGCAAACCCGCGCCACGCCGGCCTCGAAGAAAGCCGCCTGAACCCGGCGGCGGTCGGTTTGCTAAGATAGACCCGACTTTCCGGCTCTTCCCGCCTGGGATGGCCCGTTCATGGCGGCGCCTCGTTGAGGCGCTTTCGCGTTTCAAGGACACCCAAAATGACGACCATACGCACACGTTTCGCACCCAGCCCGACCGGCTACCTGCATGTCGGCGGCGCCCGCACGGCATTGTTTTCCTGGCTGTTCGCCCGCAAGCATGGCGGTACCTTCGTGCTGCGCATCGAGGATACCGATCTCGAACGTTCCACGGCGGAATCGGTCAACGCCATTCTCGAAGGCATGACCTGGCTGGGGCTGGAGTATGACGAAGGCCCGTTCTACCAGACCCATCGTTTCGACCGCTACCAGGCGCTGATCCAGCAACTCGTCGACGAGGGCAAGGCCTATCGCTGTTATTGCAGCAAGGAGGAATTGGATACCATGCGCGAGGAGCAGATGGCGCGCAAGGAAAAGCCCCGCTACGACGGCCGTTGTCGCCATCGCGCCGAACCCCGGGAAGGCGTGTCGCCCGTGGTGCGTTTCCGCAACCCGGACGAAGGCGAGGTCGTCATCGAAGACCTGGTCAAGGGGCGTATCGTGGTCCGCAATAGCGTACTGGACGATCTCATCGTCGCTCGTTCCGACGGATCCCCTACCTACAACTTCACGGTCGTCGTGGATGATCTCGATATGGGCATCACCCATGTCATTCGTGGGGATGACCACGTCAACAATACTCCCCGGCAGATCAACATTCTCAAGGCGCTGGGCGCGGAATTGCCGCAATACGCGCATGTGCCCATGATTCTGGGTTCCGATGGCGCGCGACTCTCCAAGCGCCATGGCGCGGTCAGCGTCATGCAGTATCGCGATGATGGCTATCTGCCCGAGGCGGTGCTCAACTACCTGGTGCGTCTGGGTTGGTCGCATGGCGACCAGGAGATCTTCTCCCTCGACGAGATGATCGAGCTGTTCGACGTGCCGGACATCAATCACTCCGCCTCCACCTTCAACCCGGACAAGCTGTTGTGGTTGAACCACCATTATCTGATGCATGGCGATCCGGTCCATGTGGCCCACCACTTGCGCTGGCATCTGGGACGGCTGGGCATCGATCCGACCGCGGGCCCCGATCCGGTGGAAGTCGTCAAGGCGCAACGGGAACGCAACAAGACTCTGGTCGAAATGGCCGAAGCCAGCGTCTTTTTCTATCGGGATTTCCATCAGTTTGACGAAAAGGCGGCGCGGAAGCATCTAACCCCGGAAGCCGCTCCCGGGCTTGCGATGTTGCGGGAAAGCCTCGGCGCACTGCGGCCCTGGGTCAGAGAAAGCATCCATGACCTCATCGCCGCGACGGCGGAGGCGCTCGGCGTGAAGCTGGGTGGGGTCGCGCAACCACTCCGCGTCGCCGTCTCGGGTCTGTCGGTATCGCCGCCCATCGACCTGACGTTGGAGATACTCGGGCAAGGCAAGACCCTGGCCCGCATCGAACAGGCACTGAGCCGAATTGAAAGAAAAGACTAGACAGTCGCGCGAAGCTTCTTTAATATGACCGGCTCAAGTGTTGAGGGGCCATAGCTCAGCTGGGAGAGCGCTACAATGGCATTGTAGAGGTCGCGAGTTCGATCCTCGCTGGCTCCACCAATCCAATCACCGACACTCACCGCGTTCCGTCCCCATCGTCTAGAGGCCCAGGACACCGCCCTTTCACGGCGGCGACGGGGGTTCGAATCCCCCTGGGGACGCCATCTTCATATGACCTGGGCGCAATGAAGCGCCCATGGTTGTGCCGCCCTCCGCGCGAAGCGTTTCCTTACCTCAGATCACGCAGCCTCGCAAACGATGAAGATAAATACCCACCCCCGTGTTCCGAATCGAGCGCATACGCCTCACTCGGCCAAAGGCCGCTCGACCGCGTTCTGGAACCGACTCGTCAGCCGCGATACCGGTTCAGGCCGCGAAGATTTGCATCGCGCGTTGAACCGCAAGGCATCCCGATAGCCCATCGAGTCCTCCGCGAGTCACGTGCAGCGACCCTGTGGTCGCTGCACGGATCGGGCGGGGACGGCTGGGGCGTCGAAGGCCATCCCGTCCCGCAACATGTGGCCGCACGGCGTCGGGAACGCCGTTAGGCATGGCATCTTCGTGGGACACGCTGACATGGATAAAATCGAAAAAATTTATTGAATTGCAGGCATAACGAAAACCGGGCATGCGACCGCATCGGGCTCGGGGTCAAGCATGGCGAGCCGAGTTGGAACGGCTATCTTGACCTTGCCCCCCGCCCAAACCCAACTACCTCCCCCATGGGGCGGATCGAATCGAGGATTCCAGACCATGCCCGCGCAACCCCAAAGCTTCCGTCATTGTCTCAAGGCGCTGCTGTGCGTCTGCCTGATGTTCGCCGGCGCCGGATCCGACGCCAAGCAGAAGAGCCCCCCGCCGAACATCCTGTTCATCATCATGGACGACGTCGGCATCGACCAACTGACGGCGTTCGGCTACGGCGGCGCGACGCCGCCGGCCATGCCCAATGTCAACGCCATCGCCAGCAGCGGCGTGCGCTTCCGCAACAACTGGTCGATGCCCGCCTGCTCGCCCAGCCGCGCGGTGTTCTTCGAGGGCAGGTTTCCCATGCGCAGCAATGTGCTGGGCGCGCTCGGCCCGGACGACCTCGCCAATTCCATGGTGTCGCCGTTCGATATCACCGTCCCCAAGCTGCTGAAGCAGCGCGACTACCAGAGCGGCTTGTTCGGCAAGTTCCATTTGGGCTTGCAGGGCAACAACCCGTATGGGCTGGGGATGCCCCATTCGCTGGGTTGGGATTATTTCTGGGGCTGGCTCGATGAAACCGGAGATCCTTCCTCCATCGACGCCACCGCCGGTGGCGTGGCCGCCGCCGGAACCTACTCCTGCGGCTTCGTGCCCGGCTCCGACCATGGCGGGGCCGACCAGGGCGCGTGCTACATGCCCGATGACAGTTGCCGCGACATGTCGGCCGACAAGGGCGTGGTCAATCCGCCGGGCCGCGCTTGCCGGGACGGCGGCGGCATTTTCGATCCGGGCAAATCCTGCCAGGCCACCAAGCCGGACAACGTCAACTTCTCGCTGCTCAGCGCGCATTACGTGTCGCCAGTCGTCATCAACCATGACAACGGACTGGTCGAAAGCGTGCCGCCCCAGGACATTCGGGCCAGAGGCTACCGCGGCAGCGCCCATATCGACGCCGCCATCGAGTGGATCAGATCGCGTCCCAGGGGCACGCCCTGGATGGCCAGCGTCAGCTTCGCCACGGTCCACACCCCGCTGCAACAACCCCCGGTCGCCCTGCTGCCGACCGGTTCCGCCAACGCCAACGGCGTCGATTGCGCCAACACCTCGCCGGAAAACTCCTTCCCGCTGAACAACCAGATGATCGAAGCCATGGACACCGAGATCGGCCGGCTCCTGACCGCGCTCGGCCTGGCTAGGAAGAACGCCGACGGCAGCCTCGCCTACGATCCCAAGCGCACCGACACCATGATCGTCCTGGTCGATGACAACGGCTCCATGGGCTACACAGTGAAGCAACCCTTCGACCCCACCCGCGCCAAGGGCACGCCCTACCAGACGGGCATCTGGACGCCGCTGACGGTTTCCGGCCCCATGGTCGACAAGATCGACCGGGACGTGAGGCACATGACCAATATCGCCGACCTGTACCAATTGTTCGGGGAGATCGCCGGCATCGATGTGCATAAACGCGTGCCCTGGCGGATCGACTCCAAGCCGATGCTGCCCTACCTCGCCAATCCCAAGCAGGGCGGCATTCGCAAGTTCAATTACAGCCAGATCGATCTCAACTTGCAGGCCAACGGCGGTCTCAACGGTCCCTGCCAGTTCGCCAACAGTTGCTCGCACATCCCGGTAACAAAGAGCGTTTGCGAAGACAACGGCGGGGTCTGGTGGGGCGTGGGCGCGGACGCTCCCGGCACCGCCGGGCCGCAGGGGCTGGCCTATTGCTGCGAGGTCCAGGTGTACCTGACCAACCATGGCCGGGCCAACGAAGTGGCCGCCATCGTTCCGCAAGCCGCCATCGCCATTCGCAATCAGCATTACAAGATCGTTCAGAACTTCACCAAGAACTACGACGTGGCGACCAATGCCTGCGTCGATACCCAGACCGAGGAGCTGTACCGGGTCAACGAGGATAAAAACCTGCCGAAGCTCGACCGCGAGGGCGAGGATTTGCTGGTGAACGGCGTGGCGGCGCTGAATCCGCAGGCCAAGCGGAGCTATCAGGCGTTGAAGAACCGCCTGGCCATCCTCCAGAAGAGCGATGCGGATTGCCCGGGCGACGGCAATCTCGATTTGCGGGTGGACCAGAAGGACATCGATGAGTGGACCAAGTTCAGCCGCATGAATGGCGGGCTATCGAGCTGGTATGACTTCAACCTGGACGGCCTGACCAATCAGGCGGACTACCAAACCATCCTCGACAATTTCGGCACGCGCTGCAAACCCGCCAGGAAAGGGGCCGCCCCATGACCGGGAAAGCTTCGTTGCTCTGGACGGTGGGATTGCTGGCCGTTATTGGAGTGGCCCAGGCGGCCTCGGAAGGTGTGCCTCCGGCCGGCGAGGCCACGCCTCCCGGCATGGTATGGATTCCGGGCGGGGAATTCATG
>Ga0233420_10000553_pt1 | contig 15739 bp, 13 predicted proteins | sample Watercolumn_Mata_4_FD_183009 | JGI IMG/M metagenome (GOLD analysis project Ga0233420, IMG submission 183009) | Freshwater microbial communities from Lake Matano, South Sulawesi, Indonesia - Watercolumn_Matano_2014_102_MG | ecosystem: Environmental > Aquatic > Freshwater > Lake | place...
TGTCTGTTCATGTTCTTGCGATCGTGCCTTGGTTCCACGCTGCTTTCAGGCTGGCCTCGCGACTTCCCCCTTGCACTTCTCTACGGTTGTCGTCACTCTCACCGGTGACCTCCTTTCAGGTCACAAGTCTTGGCCAATGCTGGGCACACTAGGGGCGAATTCATTCGCCTATTCAGGGCTTTGTGTGCGAATGAATTCGCACCTACGATCAATCGCATCATCCTGTTTATCCTGTAGATTCCTGTCCAACTGCTTTTTCTAGGACAGGACTTACGCAAAATACGTTTAAGAGCACAACATATAGCGCTCAATAATCTGTAAACCCGCTACTGATAGATGACTCGTAAGTCCTGTAAGATTATACGAGTTGCTCGGTACGGAGACTGTAGTGCTCTTGGAGCGGAGTCGTACCCGGCCTTGATCGAGCAGTTGGGGGTGTCGGGTATAAACCTAGAAAAAGCAGTTGGACCTGCCGGCAGGCAAGCGAATGATTCGCCCCGACATCAAGCCCAACTGCCGGATTTAGGATAAACAGTATGGATTAGGCCTTGGGCAGAGTCACGCCGCGCTGGCCCTGGTATTTGCCGCCCCGATCCCGGTAGGAGGTTTCGCAGACTTCGTCGGCGCCGATGAACAGCATTTGTGCGACGCCTTCGTTGGCGTAGATTTTGGCGGGAAGTGGCGTGGTGTTGGAAAACTCCAGGGTGACGTGCCCTTCCCACTCGGGTTCCAGCGGGGTTACATTCACGATGATGCCGCAATTCGAGGTGAAGACGCCGGCATCCAGCGCGAAATTGCCGGCCTCTGGTACGGTCAGGCAGTAGACATCGTGGTCGCCGGGCAGGTCGCGGATGGCGGCAATCCGATGATTGCGCCGGCCATGGCCACGAAACTCGGCGACGGCTTCCGGGAACCGCCGAAATACGGACCGATCGCATTGCAACCAGCGGGCCGCGCCACGATTCGACCCGGCTGCGTGCAGGGCCCGCCGCACGCCGACATCGCACAACCAGGCCGCGGCGGAACGCTCGCCGGCGCGGTGGCGATTTTCCGGCTGCGCGTAGCGAGCGCGCTTGGCGTGGCTTTGCGCGGCTCGTCGCGCTTCGGTCCAGTTCTCGAAATGTCGGGCGCCAAGGGCCGCACGACCGGGATCGCGCCGGAACCGCAAAGCCCGCTCCCGTTGCGGGTCACCAGACCGGTCCCGCCAGTCCGGCTCCCCCATCCGTTCCGCCCCGGCGGTACGGATCGTGGCGCTGTGGTCGTCGGGATCGAACGCCTCCTCGTGGGATTCCGCATGGTGCCGCCGGATGCGTTCGCCCGCCGGCAGCCGCGCGATGTTCCATGGCTGGTTTTTACGAAGGTCGAAATCGATATGGTGACGGCGGCTGCCTGGCTCGTCGGCGTATAACTCATGACGCAGGTTCCATTCATCGGCCAGCCGGTGGGTAGGATAGAGGTGGCCATTGGCCGGCTGGTAGACCAGCTCATAGCCGCGCGCCTGATGCCGGTAGAGCGGCATCAGGGAATCGCCGGGACGCAGATCAGCGGCCGACACCAGCCGTCCGTCGCGCAGGATGAAGCCGTGATCCGGGGTGCAGCGAATCACCGCGCCGTTGTCGAGTTCGACTTCCCGCAACGCATCCCGCCCGATATAGCGCGGCGCCTCCAATAGCGTCACCATGACTCGACCATACGGCCCAAGGCTGTAGCCCCAGAACGACTCCCCCGCTGCGGCGCGGACGGTCATGGCTGCCAGCGTGGGCGCGGTACCGTCCACCAAGGCGACGCGGGTATCGCCTCGGAAGCACCGGGCATACGTGCTCTTACCCAGACAGATCACCAGCACATCGCGTGGGATTCGAAAATATTCGACGGTACGGGCCAAGGCGAAGGAATTGGGCGGGATGATGCAGACTTCCTGCTTGACGTCGACGAAACTGCTGGCATCGAATTGCTTGGGATCGACGATGGCGGAGTTGATGTTGGTGAAAATCTTGAATTCGTTCGAGCAGCGCACGTCGTAGCCATAGCTGGAGGTGCCGTAGGAAATGCCGCGGCCACCGGCACTCTCGCGCACCTGTTGCGGCTCGAACGGCTCGATCATGCCCTGCTCCACGGCCATGCGGCGTATCCACCGGTCGGATTTGATGCCCATCAATCGTTCACCACGGTGATGGTGGGAAAGCGGGCGCTGTAGTCGCGCGCCTTCAAGGCCAAGCGCGCGGCCATCTTGCGGGCGATTTCACGGTACATGGCGGACGCCGAACTATCGGGCCGGGAGATGACCACGGGATGGCCGGCATCGGCCTGTTCGCGGATCGCCATGTCCAGAGGCAGGGCGCCCAGCAGCTCGGTCCCGTATTTCTGGGCCATTTTCCGCCCGCCGCCCTCGCCGAAGATGGGCTCGGCGTGGCCGCAATTCGAGCAGATATGGATGCTCATGTTCTCGATCAATCCCAAGACCGGCACGCTGACCTGCTGGAACATCTTGAGTCCCCTCTGCGCGTCGAGCAGGGCGATATCCTGCGGCGTGGTGACGATCAGCGCGCCCGACACCGGGATCTGCTGCGACAGGGTAAGCTGGATATCGCCGGTGCCCGGCGGCAGGTCGATGATCAGGTAATCGAGATCGTCCCAGTCGGTGTTGTTGAGCAACTGCTGCAGGGCGCCGGTGACCATGGGACCGCGCCAGATCATGGGCTGATCCTCATCGATGAGGAAGCCGATGGACATGGTCTGCATTCCGTAAGCCCGCATGGGCACGATGCGGTTGCCTGCCTTGACTTCCGGCTGTCCCGACAAGCCGAGCATGTGCGGCAGGCTGGGGCCATAGATATCGGCGTCCAGCAGACCCACACTGGCCCCCTCCCCCGCCAGCGCGGCGGCAAGGTTGATGGCCGTCGTGGATTTGCCGACCCCGCCCTTGCCCGAGGCGATGGCGACGATGTTGCGCACGCCGGGCAAGGGCTTGAGATTCTTCTGCACGGCATGGGAGACGATGTTCCGGCCGATCTCGACCCGTACCTCGCGCGCCCCGGTATCCTCCCGGATTTTGCCCATCAGGGCCTCGCGCATCACCGTTTCGAAACTGGCCGCCGGATAGCCCAGGGCGACCCGTACCGAAACCTCTTCACCCTCGACCAGGATTTGCCCGATCATCTTGGCGCTGACCAGGTCCTGCCCCAGATTCGGATCGATCCACCCCTTGAGGCTGTTCTCCACATCCGTCTTCGTGATCGTCATTCAAACTCCATTCAGTCCGTAGTTCCCTTGAAAGACGGTCCTACCCCGTAGAGCAGGCCGTCACCCGCTGTCGAGGCCAAGCCGGCGTCACCGGACCATTAACGCAACCGGTCGAGTTGCAGTTCGTTTTGCCGCTCCGGCGACATCTGTCGCTGCGGCGCCCCTTCCTGTCCGGACTTGTGCTTGAGCCGCAACTCGGAGTAGGCCGTGAACGTCGCCATGAACATCAGTATCCCGACGCTGGACGCCCAGAGCCGATCGGGCTCTTTCATCCAGAACAGAATCCACTTGGGCTTCAAGAGCCCGATGAGGAACACCACGGGGGAAAGCGCGACTAGAACCATGATCAGTTGAATCACATTGCACCTCTCGATTGATGATAGTAAAACCCGATTAGACGGGTTCGCGGCGGTGGGTTCCCGCTCATGCCCTGTCGAACCGGCATGACCCGGGCCATCAAGCCCGCCGCCAAGTCGTGCCGCCCGCTCCATCCTCCAGCACGATCCCCTGGTCCTTCAGGGCATCGCGAATGCGATCGGCCTCCGCCCAGTCACGGTTCTTCCGGGCGTCCAGCCGTTGCCGGATCAGCGATTCGATGACGGCGGCGTCGAGCGCGCCCTCGGCAGCCTCGGCGCCGCCCTGCAGGAACTCCTCTGGATCGGCCTGCAGCAGGCCAAGCACGCCGCCCAAGGTCCTGAGACGGCCGGCCAGAGAGGCGGCGGCCTCGGCGTGTTCGTTGCGCGACTTATTGACCTCTCGCGCCATCTCGAACAGGACGGCGATGCTTTCGGCGGTGTTGAAATCGTCATCCATGGCTTCGCGAAAGCGAATTTCATAATGGCCTTCGGCGGCCTCGCCCCGCGAGATCGCCGCTGCGCCGGTCAGTCCGCGCAACGCGGTATAAAGTCGGGTCAGCGCGGTTTGCGCCTCGTCGAGGTACTCGTCGGAATAGTTGAGCGGGCTGCGGTAATGGCAGTTGAGGATGAAGAAGCGCACGACCTCGGGACGATAGCGCGCCAGTATCTCCCGGACTGTGAAGAAATTGCCCAAGGACTTGGACATCTTTTCTTCGTTGACCCGGACGAAACCGTTGTGCATCCAGACATTCACGAAGGTCTCGCCGGTGGCTCCCTCCGATTGGGCGATCTCGTTTTCGTGGTGCGGAAATTGCAGGTCCATGCCGCCGCCATGGATATCGAAATGATGGCCGAGACAGCGGGTCGACATCGCCGAGCACTCGATGTGCCAGCCCGGGCGGCCCCGGCCCCAAGGCGATTCCCAATAGGGTTCGCCCGGCTTGGCCATTTTCCACAGGACAAAATCCAGGGGATCGCGCTTGGCCGCGTCGACCTCGACGCGCTCGCCGGCGCGCAGGTCATCCAGTTGCTTGCCGGAGAGCCGGCCATAGCGGGGAAAATCCGCGACGGCATAGAACACGTCGCCATTCCCGCCCACATAGGCCAGCCCCCGATCGAGCAGGGCCCGGATCATGGCGAGCATGTCCTCGATGGAATTCGTCGCGCGGGGTTCGAGGTCCGGCGGCAAGACGCCCAGGGCGCGCTCGTCCTCGTGCATGGCGTCAATGAAGCGCGCGGTCAAGGCGCCGATCGGCTCGCCGTTCTCATTGGCCCGTTGGATGATCTTGTCGTCGATATCGGTGATGTTGCGGACGTAGGTCACCTCGAAGCCGGAATGGCGCAGATAGCGCGCCACGACATCGAAAGCCACCATGACCCGGGCATGGCCCAGATGGCAATAGTCGTAGACGGTCATGCCGCACACATACAGGCGAACCTTGCCCGGCTCGATGGGGGTGAAAACTTCCTTGCGGCGGGTCAGCGTGTTGTAGATTTGCAGCATTATCCTAGATTCCTCTGTTGGACGCGCCCGAGTGTGCGGCCAAAAAGCCGGCCGGCAAGGCGCGACGACGCAGCAGGCATCCCCTGGAAGGATGAGCCACGCCGCCAGGCGGCTTTTTGGCCATGCCATCGGGTGCGTAGCGCTCTCACCCAAAAGGCGAGAGCGCGTAATACGGTAAATACCAAGCGCCGCGTAGTCTTCATGCCATTTGAGAAGCGGTCGACAGAGGTATCTAGGATTATTCGGACACGTAGGTATATTCGGCCAGCCGGCGGTGCAAGCGGTGCGGTTCGATGACCCGATAGAGCAGTCCCAGCTCGGGTCCATCGTGGCGACCGGTGAAGGCCGCGCGCAACGGCATGAACAGCGCCTTGCCCTTGGCGCCGGTCGCGGTTTTCAGGCGGGCCAGGAAGGCCGGGAAATCCTCCCCCGCGGCTTCGGCGGCATCCAGGGCGGCCAGAAAGAAGGCTTCGCCCGCCTGCCGCGCCGCTTGGGCGGCTTCCGCCTCGGCGGGCAGCGGTTCGTCGGTGAACAGGATGCGCGCCCACTGGTCGGCCTCGCCCGGAAACAGGCAATTGCTGCGCACCAGTTCGCGAAAGGTCGCCGACCGTTCCCGCGGGACGATGGCCAGGGTCTCCGATCGCAGCCAAACATCCAATTGCGCGTCGCCGACGGAGCGGATGGCCAGCGACTGCCAATGATGCAGATGGGTCGGGTCGAAGCGGGCCGGCGACTTGCCGAGATGGGCGAGGGAAAAACGGTGCTTCAGGGCGGCGAGGTCCATCAGTTCCTCGCTCTCGTAATGATGCCCCAGACGGGCCATCGTGTTGAGCAACGCGATCGGGAAATATCCCTCTTCCCGAAGCTGGTTGAGGCTGCGGCTGCCATTCCGCTTGGACAGGGGGGCGCCATCGTCGCCGAGTATCAGGGCGGTGTGCGCATAGGCGGGCGCGGGCAAACCCAGGGCCTTCAGCAACAGGATCTGGCGCGGGGTATTGGCCAGGTGATCGTCGCCGCGAACCACCTGGGTGACGCCCATCAGGGCATCGTCGATGGCGTTGCAGAAGAAAAAGGCGGCGCTGCCGTCGGCCCGGCGGATGATGAAATCGCCGATGTCGTCGGTCTGGAATCCTTGCGGCCCGCGCACGCCATCCTCGAAGCCGACGGTTTCGCCCTTGGGTACGCGGAACCGCAGGGTCGGCTCCCTGCCCTCGTCACGCCGGCGTCGCGCCTCGTCGGGCGAGAGCTGGGCGCACTTGCCGCTGTAGCGCGGCGGTTTGCCGGAGGCGAGTTGCACCTTGCGCGAGACTTCCAGTTCCGTGGCCGTGCAGAAGCAGGGATAGGCCAAACCCAGCCGCTCCAGCTCGTCGTAGTAATGCCGGTAGACGGCGCCGCGTTGGGATTGAAACCAGGCCTCCTCGGGCACACCGCTCCTGGGTCCCTCGTCCCAGTTCAGCCCCAGCCAGCGGAGATCGCTCAGCAACTCCTCGACGAACTCCCGGCGGCTCCGCTCCGCGTCCGTGTCCTCGATGCGCAGCAGAAAGGCGTCGCCGGCCAGGGCGCTGAACAGGGCGGTGCGGGCGTTTCCGATATGAATCAACCCCGTGGGGCTGGGCGCGAAACGGGTCTTGGTGGGCATGGTCCGGTTAGAAGAGGGGATTCCGAGGGAACGCAGCGTTCAGGTTGTCGAGGCTGGCGGCTGGAGCGGGCCATCGCCATGGCAATGGGCTATTGTAATGTAAGGTTGGAATCCGCCAGTGGTGTCGGCGTGACTCCGCCCGTCAGAAAGTCGGACTCCCGGCCCATCGCCTGAGTCGTGGGGCCAGGTCGCAAGCAGAGCCATCATCGGGTTTTGCGCCAACGCCAGCGGCCCTCTTCTCCCAGATTCAGGACGGCATCATAGTTGGAGGGACGCTCGTCGATATCCCGTTTGCCCGCCAAACCGAAGATGATCGGAGTGATTCCGTGTTCCTTCAGAAGCTGGAATAGCCGTCGCCGGATGGTCATTTCCACATCGCGCCCCGGATTGGCCATGACGACGAAACTGGGGTTGGCTATCAGGATACGCGCAAAGGAAACCCGGCGCTGTTCGGGCGCGGACAATAGGGTATCCCAGTCATGTTCCACATCGAGCCCTCCCGCGCGCACGATAAGCTCGTCCAAATCCAGCAGGGAGGACATCTCCTGTACCCGTTCATCGGTCAGCAGGCGCCCTCCATGTACCGGCGCCAGCGCCTGCCGCAAGGTGCCCGGCGGAATATAGGGTCGATCCGGCAGGAACAGTATCCGATCCAAGGGCGGACGTTTGATCAGACCCACGCCGGCGTCGTAGATGCCGGCAATCGCCTTGATCAGCGCATCCCGGGCGGCATCGTCACCCGTCACCAGGACCGAGACTCCATGGGGTATGGTCAGCGAGAGTTCCTTAACCAGCATCCGCTTGTTGCTGGGCGACATCAGGGTCACGTTCTCGAACACGACCTCATCGTCTTCCTCGCGGACATCGAGACCGGTGACGGTCTCGGTCTGGGCCAGTTCGATGACATACCAAAGGTTGATCAGGCGTTGAATGACCGCCGCGTAGGAGGAAATCGACTGGAATTGAGTCACAATCAGCGAGAAGGCGCCCACGAGGGTCGCGAAGGCCATGGCGGACTGAGTCACGACGCCGAATTCCACCCGCCCCTGTATGAACAATGGCGCGACGAGAACGATCGGGATGATCTGAATGAGATAGTTGTAACCCGTGGTGTAGAAACCCAGATGGCGATTGACGCCGATGATCACCCGAAAATTCTCGGCCAGGTCATCGAGCAGCCGCAACAGCCGGGGCTTCAGCCGGCCCTCGTGGTGAAGAAGGGCGATCGACTCGGCGCGCTCGCGCACATGGATCAGACCGGAACGAAAGGCGGCCTCCTTGTCCAATTGCTTGTAGTTGAGATCGACGAGCCGCGCGCCGACCTTGATAGTGAACCAGGACCCAATGATGGCGTACAAGAGGGCCGCGCCGAACAGCCAAGGGCTGATCATCCAAAGGACGCCGGAAAAGGCGATCACCGTGAACAATCCGTTCAGGGCCATCAGGATGAACGATAGGGTTACGGTAGTGAAGTTTTTGACGTCGTCGGCGATGCGCTGATCCGGATGCTCGACTCCGCTCTGACGGATCAATTCGTCATTCATCCGGTAGTAGGTGGGCGGGCTGATATACAAGGCCACGAATTCGCGGGTCATGAACTCACGCCAGAGTAGCCCGAGGCTCTCCTCGCAGAAGCGCAGAATCACGGCCACGATCGTGGAGGCGGCGAACACCAGAACATAGTAAATGGCCTCGCGGATGAAGACGTCGGTCTTGCGATCCGCCAGTGCGCTCATGAAATCGCGGCCGACATAACTGTTGACGATATTCAGGCCATTGACGGCAATCAGTAGACAGAACAGGGTGACGAAAAACTTGATCGCCCGAGGGCCCTTCGCGGATAGCCTGAAATTACGAATGAGCCGCGTGAATAGGCCCCAACCCTGGTCGTTGATCGGTAGTCTCAACATCGTCTTACCGCCCTTGAAATAGTCCAGTCATGATTTCCTGGTAGGATATTATCAGTCCAGGTATCCTCACCGCGAGCTAAACCGGTCGCCGGGAGCCGAGAGGTAGCGGCAAATCGTTCAAGCGCTCATTTTTGCGCCTAGCGAGCCCTGCTTCCCGGACCTGACAGAACGCGGAGGGCCATGGTAGATAGCTGGAGCTCCCGGCTCTCGGTTCCCAAAATCCTCCTCTTAGACGGTTCCATCGGTTCCGCCGAGCGCCGCCATACAACCCTGACCGTCAGGTTTGCCGGCATTGCCAAGGCATGGCTTCGGGTTTCCTGGGGTCAGGTTGATTCAAGTCCAGCGATGGAACCATTGGCCTTGCGGCCCCGCCTCCGCATGATCGAGATAATGAGTTAGCATGGAGACCCGGCGCAGTGGTCATCATTTCGGTTTCGTCCGGACCTGATGCGACCTTCGGCTAGCCCCGACTAAGAGCTTGTGAATAAACCTCTGGCCGTAGCGAGGGCTTCCCTGGGCGTGGTGGGCAAGGCGCGAGGGTGCACAAAATTTGGGAGTCCAGCAGCGCTAAACGACTCGATTTTGGGGGTCCCCCCAACGCCGCCCACCGCGTCCAGGGGTGTCCGCAGCAGGCCGGGCGTTTATTCACAAGCTCTCAGCTTATCTTTAGCTTGAGTCAAACTTCCGAATCCAGAAACAGCCTGATGGAACCTTATCAACGACTACTGCTGGAAAACAAGGCCTGGGCCGAGGAGAAGATCGCTCACGATCCCGCCTTCTTTCAAAGACAGGTCAAGCAGCAAACGCCTGAATTCCTCTGGATTGGATGCTCCGATAGCCGAGTTCCCGCGGAAATCGTCGTCAACGCGACTCCGGGCGAGATTTTCGTGCATCGCAACATCGCCAATCAGATCATCACCACCGATTGCAACAGCCTGAGCGTCGTGGAGTATGCCGTGCAGGTACTCGAGGTCAAGCATGTCATCGTGTGCGGCCACTATTCCTGCGGCGGGATCAGGGCGGCGCTGGACCAACAGCGCTCGGACCTGACCCTGGTCAACAACTGGCTGATGCACATCAAGGATATCTACCGGCTGCACGAGGATAGCATCGAGAACCTGCCGACCCAGGACGCGCGCATCGACCGCCTGGTGGAGTTGAACATCATCGAACAGGTTTACAAACTGACCCACACGCCGATCATCCAGCAAGCCTGGCGCAAACGGGGCGGGCCAAGCTTGCACGGCTGGGTCTATGGCCTCGAAAACGGCCTGATCGAGGAACTGGTCGTACTGACGCCGCAATACAGCGTGGAATCGATTTATCGATTCACCGACCTTCTGAAGCCCTGAGAGCTTGTGAATAAACCCCCGGCCGTAGCGAGGGCGTCCCTGGGCGTGGTGGGCAAGGCGCGGGGGTGCACAAAATCTGGGAGTCCAGCAGCGCTAAACGACTCGATTTTGGGGGTCCCCGCAACGCCGCCCACCGCGTCCAGGGGTGTCCGCAGTAGGCCGGAGGTTTATTCACAAGCTCTGAAAGGCAGTGAAAATTTCGGCATGGCCAGCCCTCATCATGGCCGTGGTCAATGATCAAACCACCTTGTCGGGTGACGGCGCGCCATAAGCGATTGTTCCGCAATCTCCGAGACTCCTTGAAATCGCCTGTCCCAGGCACCTCACCCATAGCTACCCGCGGGCGCGCGCCGCCCCGGCTATTTCGAAGTCCACACACTTTCGTTACTCTTATCCGCTGGTTCGACGCCAAGTCGCCATAGTCTTACAACGCTTCAACCGAACCGGAGTCGCCCGTGACCAGAATCCATCGTTCATTGCCGGCCGCCCTGCTTGCCGTGCTGTCGTTACCCGCCTACAGCCCACCCGCGTTGGCCGTGGCCTATTGGGGAACGTACTCCTCCACCCTATGGAACACCCCATCGCAATACTTCACGGATCAGGACTGGCAACTCTTCGACGACACGCTCAAGAGCACCCTGGACTCCGCACCGGATGGGCAACCCCGCGCCTGGTCCAACCCCGCCACCAAGGCGTCGGGAGAGTTCACCGTGCTGAAGTCGCTGCAACACAACGGCAAGGATTGCCGCGAGGTCAAGATCGTCAGCGCCGCCGGCGGTCTAAGGCGAGTGACCGGAATCGCCTTCTGCAAGGATGAGGAGGCCGGCTGGCGGGCCATTCCCGGGAAGGGCGTGAAAGCCAATCGATAGCCGAATTGGATGCGATAATCCGGGCACCGGGATTATCCGACTCCCTGCCACCCAACCTTTCCAAACGCGAGTCACTCCATGAAGCAGTCGCTCATCGTCCTCCTTTGCGCCCTGTGTCTTTCATTCACCGGCCCAGCCATGGCCAAAACCCAAAAAACGGAGAAAAAAGCTGTGACAACCACCCAAACCGCCCCCCAAGTCAAACTGCAAACCAGCCTCGGGGATGTGGTCATTCAGTTGAACCCGGAAAAAGCGCCGGTAACGACCGAGAACTTCCTCGGCTACGTCAAGGCCGGACAATACAACGGCACGATCTTCCACCGGGTGATACCGGGCTTCATGGCACAGGGCGGCGGTTTCACCGAGAAGTGGGAACAGAAGTCGACTAAGGCCGCCATCAAGAATGAAGCCGATAACGGACTTCCGAACAAACGCGGCACCATCGCCATGGCCCGGACCTCGGATCCTCAATCCGCAACCGCGCAGTTCTTCATCAACTATGCCGATAACGCCTTTCTCGACTACAAGAGCCCGACCCCGCAAGGCTGGGGTTATGCGGTCTTTGGCGAGATCGTGCAGGGCATGGACGTCGTGGACAAGATGGCGACCATTCCCACCGGCCGGGGCGGCCCCATGCCGACCGACGTGCCGCAGACCCCCATCGTGATCCAGAAAGCCAGCATGGTCGGCAAGTAACCCGGCCGGGTCCTCCCGGATTTGCCGGGGTTCCGCGCCGTGGCAACCCCGGCTTCCGCTATCCTCGGGCCGCGGCGAGGCTCTCCAGCCGCGCCAGTTCGCGTTCGCTGAAGCCCGCCTGTTTCCGGGCCGGCTTGTTGAAGGGTCCGCGCACCTCGCCGTGCAGATACCGGCCCAGCAACTCGAAATAGGTCGCCTCGGGCTCGATCCCGCGCTCCAGGGCGACATGATGGAACCAGCGCGAACCCAGGGCCACATGGCCGATTTCCTCGCGCAGGATCAGTTCCAGCACCGCCACGCTGTCGGCATCGCCCAGGGCCTTCAGCTTGTCGATCATGGCCGGCGTCACATCCAAGCCGCGCGCCTCCATGCAGCGGGGCACCAGGGCCAGACGGTGCAGCACATCCCCCGCGGTCTGCTCGGCCAACTCCCAAAGACCGCGATGCGCGGGCAGGTCGCCGTAATCGGCGCCGAGATCGCGCAGCCTGGCACGAACCGCCTCGAAATGGCGCGCCTCCTCGCAGGCCACGCTCACCCAATCCCGATAGAAGGCCTCCGGCAACCCCGCGAATCGATAGGCCAGGTCCCAGGCCAGCAGAATCGCCGTGAACTCGATATGCGCCACGGCATGCAGAAAAGCCACCCGGCCCGGTGGACTGCTCAAGGAGCGGCGCGGCAGCCGCCGCGGCTCGACCAGAATCGGGCGTTCCGGAAAGCGAACTCGCACGGCCGGCAGCGGCGTGGCTACGCCGCCCGGCATCGGGCTTCCGGACGACAAGGCCGCCTCGGCGTCGCGTGTCGCCGCGAGTTTGGCCGCGATGGAAGCTTCGAACAGACAGGCCTCGGCCAGGGCCTGGAATCGACTCTCGGTCGTCATGGTGATTCCGGGTTGGTTCAACCTAGAAAAAGCAGTTGGACAGGAATCCACGGGATGAACAGGATGATGCGATTCATCGATTGGTGCGAATTCATTCGTACATCAAGCCCTGAATAGGCGAATGAATTCGCCCGATCATCAAGCCCAACCGCCGGATTTAGGTTCAAGCCCCGTGCAACGCAGGACAGGATGGCTTGGCATGAAGACAATCCGGCGGACGCGGTAAAATCCGCCCATTCCCTCGGCCGGCCCGATGGCCGAATCACCGCGCGATCCACCAGCACAGCCAGCCGCCATGACCCATCGTCCGCCCATCCCCTATCCTCGACCCACCCGTCTCTCAAGAAACACGCGACGTCGCCGGCTGGGAGGTGTCTGCGCGGGCCTTGCGGATTATACGGGCTGGGACGTGAATCTCATCCGCTTCATGTTCCTGGCCTCGATGCTGTTCGGCGGACTGGGCTTCTGGATCTACATGGCGCTCTGGATGGCCTTGCCCGCGGAAGAGGAGACCCCTTTCCCCAGGGTGTCCTGGACCTTGCGCGGCGCTCTCAAAAAACTGGAGCGGCAGGTGCGGAGGCTGAACCGCAAGCACGATCCCCGGATTGCCGATCAGGTCCAGGAGACCTTCGAATCCATCAAGTGGCTGGCCGCCGAACTCGAGCCCCCTGGCGCGCTGGCGACGGACAACGCCGCGCGCGACTGCATGCTGCGCGATTTTCCCAGACTGGTCGACAACATGCTGGCCATGTCCCCCGGGCAGCTCGCGTCCGGGCTGGATGATCACGGCTCGCCCGCGCGGATGCTGCTGGAACAACTCTGGGACTGCGCGGCCCAGTTGCAGGAAACGACGCGGACCGTCATGGAATCGCGGTTCCTCGCCTCCATGGGCCGGCGCGATCCGGACACGCCGGAATTGCAAGCCTGGCGCGACCAACTGCGCCCCTTGCGGCAGCAACTGGCCCAGCACGCCAATCCGGAAACGGCAACACTGCTGGCCGGCATCGAGGACAAGCTGGGATTCCTGATGCAGCGTCTGGAACGGCAACCCCAGGAACTGCTGGACTTGCGCCCCTTCGAGGTGCGCAAGATCGCCTACGACTACCTGCCGGACACCCTCAACGAATACCTGCGCCTGCCTTCTGGAATGGCGCGAAGCGAACCCATCCATGGCGAGAAGACCGCCGAAGAGTCTCTCAACGAGCAACTGACGCTGCTGGATACCACCCTCCACGATCTTGCCAGGAGCCTGTTCGAGAAGGACGCGGCCGGACTGTTGGTCCATGGGCGTTTCCTCAGTGAAAAGTTCGCCGGCCCGCGCGATGACCTGAGAGCTTGTGAATAAACCCCCAGTTTACTGCGGACACCCCTGTACACAGTGGGCGGCGTTGCGGGGACTCCCAAAATCTGGTCGTTTAGCGCTGCTGGACTCCCAGATTTCGTGCACCCCCGCGCCTTGCCCACCACGCCCAGGGACGCCCTCGCAACGGCCGGGGGGTTATTCACAAGCTCTGAGCCGGACTCGCTGAGTCCAGACCCGATCATGCCGGACTCCCTCCTCCTCGCCCCCATCGGCATCGCCCTCGATCGACTGTTGGGCGAACCGGCGCGGTACCATCCCCTGATAGGGTTCGGACGCCTGGCCGAACGGGTCGAGGCCAGGCTATACGGCGATCCGGCGCTGAAAGACGATGCGCGACGCCGTCGCGGCGCGCTGGCCGTCGCCTGCCTGTTGCTGCCCGCGGGGCTGGTCTCCGTGGCCATCGAGCGTCTGCCCGGAATCGGCTCGGCGGCCGCCATCGCGGGACTCTATCTGGCCGTGGGCGCGCGCAGCCTGCGCGAGCATGCCGAAGCCGTGCATGACGCGCTGGCGGCGGGACGACTCGAAACGGCGCGCGTGGCGGTCGGGCGCATCGTCAGCCGCGATATCCACCGCCTGAACGAGGGGCAGATCGCCGCCGCCACCGTCGAATCAGTGCTGGAAAACGGCTGCGACGCCATTTTTGGAGCCCTCTTCTGGTTCGCTGTCGGCGGCCTGCCGGGCGTGGTCGTCTACCGCCTCGCCAACACCCTGGATGCCATGTGGGGCTACCGCAACGAACGCTACCACGCGTTCGGCTGGGCGGCGGCGCGCCTGGACGATGTTCTCAACTGGCCGCCGGCCCGGCTCACGGCCCTGAGCTACGCCGCCGCCGGCGATGCCGCCACGGCCTGCCGCGCCTGGCGGCGCCAGGGTTCGCGCTGGAACAGCCCCAACGCCGGACCGGTCATGGCGGCGGGCGCCGGCGCGTTGCGCCTCCGCCTGGGCGGCCCGGCGTTCTATCACGGCCGGCTCCGCGCGAGGCCCAACCTGGGCGAGGGCGAACCCGCCGAAACGCGCGATATCCCCCGCGCCCTCGCGCTGGTTCGGCGCGCGCTCTGGCTATGGCTGGGCGTCATGCTCGCGGGAGGATGGCTCCGTGCTTGAACACGGCGGACGTCTGCGCCGGGTGGCGGCGGCCAGCGGGACGCGCCCGGAGGACTGGCTGGATCTCTCCACCGGCGTCAGTCCCCATCCCTGGCCGACGCCCGCGCCGCCAGCCGAATGCTGGCGGCGTCTGCCCGAGGACGAGGATGGCCTGCTCGAAGCCGCCTCCGGCTATTACCGCGCCTCGCATTTGCTGCCGCTACCCGGCACCCAGGCCGCCATTCAACTGCTGCCGCGCCTGCGTCCCCCCTGCCGGGTAGCGGTGCTCGGCCCTGCCTACGCCGAACACGATCATTGCTGGCGGCAACAGGGCCATGCCACCCGAGCCTCGGCCCTTCCCGCACTGGACCAGGATATCGAACGCTACGACGTCGTGGTCGTCGTCAACCCGAACAACCCCACCGGCGACCATTACCCTCGGGAAAGGCTCCTGGGCTGGCGGGAACGGCTCCGCCATCGGCATGGCTGGCTGGTGGTGGACGAGGCCTTCATGGACCCGACCCCGGAGGGCAGCGTGACACCGATGACCGGTGGCGAAGGTTTGATCGTCCTGCGCTCCTTCGGCAAGTTCTTCGGCTGCCCCGGCGCCCGCCTGGGTTTCGTCGCCGCCTGGCCGGCGCTGCTGCGCGAGCTCAAGGAGCTGCTCGGTCCCTGGGCGGTCTCCGGCCCGGCCCGCTGGATCGGGCAACGGGCGCTCTGCGACCGCGCCTGGCAAATGCAGGCGCGGGAGCGCCTGAAACGAGACAGCCGGCGACTGGCGGACATGTTGACCCGGCATGGTCTCTCGCCGACCGGCGGGACGGCGCTGTTCCAGTCCCGTCTGACC
>Ga0233420_10000554_pt1 | contig 15736 bp, 10 predicted proteins | sample Watercolumn_Mata_4_FD_183009 | JGI IMG/M metagenome (GOLD analysis project Ga0233420, IMG submission 183009) | Freshwater microbial communities from Lake Matano, South Sulawesi, Indonesia - Watercolumn_Matano_2014_102_MG | ecosystem: Environmental > Aquatic > Freshwater > Lake | place...
ACTGTACACACCCGTTGACATCTCAGGTCATCGACTATGACCAGGATGGAACCCCCGAGGAAGTTGTCTTCCATGCCGATTTCAAGTCCCGGCAGACAAAAGAGTACATCGTGCGAGAGAATCCGGGCGGAGCGCAACAGGCGACGTCGCTAACCTTTGCCGGTTTTATGGTGCCGCGTGAAGACCTTGCCTGGGAGAACGATCGGATTGCATTCCGCATGTATGGGCCGGCAATGGCGAAGGATGTGAACAATGGAATCGATGTCTGGACGAAGCGCGTGCGGTACCTCATTGTGAAAAAATGGTATGCCGGCGAGGAACAGGAGCCAAAGCTCTCCTATCACGAGGATCACGGTGAGGGGGCTGACTATTTCAGTGTAGGCCGAACGCTCGGTGTCGGGGCCTCGTCGCTGGTGAAGGGCGATTCGCTCTATCAGCCCGGTGTGTTTCAGAAATATAGAATCATCGCAACGGGTCCGCTTGTTACCATTTTCGAACTTACCTATTCTCCCGTTGTGTATGAGGGCAACACGATCACGCAGGTAGTGCGCATCTCCCTTCCAGCCGGCACGAATCTGAATAAGATCGAAACAACCTTCTCAAGCGAAAACGGAAAAGGTAGGGTTCCCTTTGCAGCGGGAGTCGTCAGGCGGAAAGGAACGTCGACGCTCAGCGACAAGAACAAAGGATGGATCGCTCTCTGGGGACTGACAACTGAGAAAGAAGAAGTCGGGTATCTGGGAACTGCTCTCGTGATGCCCAGGAAGTCAGTTGTCAGAATGAAGGAAACCAATGTCCACGCGCTCATCCTGGGAAACGCCGAACTTGGCAAGCCGGTGACGTATTATGCGGGTGCAGGATGGACGCTGAGTGGTGATTTCGCCACGGCGGATTCATGGCGCGCATATCTCTCGGCACTCTCGCAGAGAATTGCATCACCCCTGACAGTAAACGTGCTGACGAGATGAAAGAAGATCGCATGATAACGATGAGGCTCAACGGTAACCTGAAATGTGCCGGTCGATGTATCGCTGTGGCACTTGGCGTGTTCATGATGCTTTTCACAGCGACATCCCAGGACATACGCGACGAAGAACAACGACAGGTTTTCAACCTCAACGAGGGGTGGAGCTATCTCGAAGATAATCTCTCGAGAGCCGAGGAGCTCGCGACGACACAGAAGCAGTGGGTGCCTATCACGTTGCCGCACACCTGGAACAGAACAGATGCAATCGATCAGGAGCCCGGCTACCGACGGTCCGCGAGTTGGTACAAAAGGGTTCTGTTTGTTCCCTCTGTCACTCAACGCCTCCGCTATGTCCTGAAGTTTGAGGGAGTAAACATCAAAAGTGATGTGTACGTCAATGGCACACGCGCCGGCGGCCATATCGGCGGTTATGTAAGTTTCGGTGTCGACATTACGCCGTTCCTGAAACGGGGCGAAGAAAATGTCATTCTGGTGAGGGCGGACAATTCGTATGATCCGGATGTTATTCCCTCTCAGAAATCCGACTTCTGTATCTATGGCGGCATCACGAGAGATGTGTGGCTGAACGTTGTGCCACTACGCCGCATTGAGAACATATGGATCAAGACACCAATCGTCTCAAAAGCATCGGCGGAGACAGTGCTTGACATCGTGATGGCGAGTAACGATGCAGCTGCCTTCAAGGGTGAGCTGGAAGTCACTATCAAAGACCGGAGTGGCAAGGAAGTTGCGCGGAAGCGAAGCCCGGTGTCTTTCAACGCAGGAACGACGCGACTATCTGTCACGATGCCGGTGGTAAGCAATCCTCAGCTTTGGTCGCCAGCGAATCCTGCGCTGTACACCGCACGTGTCGTGCTCACACAGGCCGGCCGGATTGTTGATGAACTCTCGGATCGCGTAGGGTACCGGTGGTTTGAGTTCAAAGAGCACGGACCCTTTTTCCTGAACGGGGAGCGGCTCCTTCTTCGTGGGACCCATCGTCACGAGGACTTTGCAGGATTTGCAAACGCCATGCCGGACAGCCTTCATCGAAAAGACATGAAGATGATCAAGGAGATGGGTGCGAATTTCGTCCGCCTGGCGCACTATCCACAGGATCCCGAGGTCTACCGTGCGTGCGATGAACTTGGTCTTCTGGTGTGGGACGAGCTCCCGTGGTGTCGCGGTGGAATGGGTGGCGAAGTGTGGAAAGCTCACACGCTCAGGTTGCTGGAGGAGCAGATTCTTCAAAACTACAACCATCCTTCAATCATTATCACATCATTGGGGAACGAGTTTTACTGGCTGCCCGATGTACCAGGTGGCGATAACATGGATTCTCTGCGTATGATGCTGCGGGAGTTGAATGCGCTTGCTCGCAAACTCGATCCGTCTCGTGCCACTGCAACGAGGAAGTTCACTGAAGGCGCAGACCTTGTAGATCTTGTCTCTCCCTCCATGTGGCCCGGCTGGTATAGCGGAGTGTACACGATGTTTGAGAAGGCCCTCAATGATGCCCGGAAGAACTTCAAACGGTTCTTTCATGCAGAGTACGGAGGCGACAGCCATGTCGGCCGTCACTCTGAGAATCCTATCACCGGTGATGGAATGGCGATTGCAGAGGGGTGGGAGGAGAACATCAAGCCTCAGAAAGTGAAGAACATTGCGCAGGTGGGCGATTGGAGCGAAAGCTACATTGTGAATCTGTTTGACTGGTATCTGAGAATCTCCGAGCAAACGGAATGGCTGACCGGAAACGCGCAATGGGCTTTCAAGGATTTTCCGACACCTCTCCGTCCCGAGAATCCGATCCCGTACATCAACCAGAAAGGACTGGTTGATCGGGCGGGAAAGCCAAAGGATGCATACCACGTGTTCAAAAGCTACTGGACCACGTCGCCGCAGTTCTGTTACATAGAATCCCATACTTGGACGGATCGAAGTGGTCCCGTGGGCCTCGCCCGTGAGGTGAAGGTCTACAGTAACTGCAGTGAAGTGGAGCTCGTTCTGAACGGAGTATCGCAGGGGAAACGCAAAAAGGACATCAAGCTCTTCCCGGCGGCCGGATTGAGCTGGAAAGTGAACTTTGCTTCCGGTAGCAACACTCTCAGGGCTGTTGGATACGCCAATGGAACCGTTGTCGCTCTCGATTCGATGACCGTTCAATATACGAACAGGAAAAACGCCCAGGCAGATCGAATCGTGCTGACGTCTCAGAAGCTGCCCGACGGGAATATTCTTGTGATTGCAGTTGCTGTCGATGAATCGGGTCAGAGATGTCTCGACTACAGCAAGCGAGTGTATTTTTCCAGCGACGGTGGCGGGAGCCTGCTTATCAACGAAGGCACGCCGACGCGCAGTTCCGTCGTCGAGATGGCAAACGGCAAAGCTCAGATTGAATTCAAACCTCTCAAAGGTGCACGGGCGGTTATCGAAGCCCGCAATCAGGATTTCAAGGGTACATATGTCATCATTCATGAATAGTGCAAACGGTCTTCTTCAGGAGGAGGAATAGAGATGGACGTGCGATTTTCAACAGATCCCCGCGGATTCCGCTCGATGTCGACAGAGGAACTCCGGAAATCATTTCTCATAGACACACTGTTTGCTCCAGACGAGATCCCGATGGTGTATTCTGACATCGATCGGTCGATCACCGGTTCCGCTGTTCCCGTGAACAAACCACTCAAGCTTCTTGGCACAAAGAAGGAAATGGCAGCCGAGCACTTTGCTGAGCGGCGTGAAATCGGTGTCATCAACACGGGCGGCGATGGGGCGGTAACTGTGGATGGCAAAGAATTTCCGATGGTGTACAAAGATGCTCTCTACATCGGAAGAGGTGTAAAGGAAATCGTGTTCACCAGCCGTCAGAGTGACAAACCTGCGATGTTTTACTTCGTAAGTTATCCGGCGCACAAGGAGTTTCCGACGACGCACGCGAAATTCTCTGACGCAGAACCGGCACGGCTTGGAAGTCTCAAGGACTCCAACAAGAGAACAATCTACAAGTACATACATCCGAATGGCATCAAGAGTTGTCAGCTTGTGATGGGCTTGACCGAGCTCGAGGAGGGAAGCGTCTGGAATACGATGCCGCCACACACGCACCAGCGACGGTCGGAGGTGTACATGTATTTCAACATCGAGCCGACGGCGATGGTCATTCACTTGATGGGACAGCCGGATGAAACCCGTCATATCGTGATGCGCAATCGTCAGGCTGTTCTTAATCCGAGCTGGTCGATTCACGCCGGAGCCGGCACCCAAAACTACACGTTTATCTGGGCGATGGGAGGAGAGAACCAGGTATTTGATGACATGGATGGCGTTCCGGTAAAAGATCTCGGGTAAAGAGATTCGTACTGATCATCGTCTAACAACGAGAAACTAAACAGCCCATGAAACCAGCTCCCCGATTAGTGCTCAATGAGAATCGTTTCTTCGATCCGAACCCTGTCGTCCGTCGGATCGCTCGCCAGCTGTACAATTCTGTCCGCGATCTGCCAATTGTGAGTCCGCATGGTCACGTCGATCCGAACATTTTTGTGGAGAACAAGCCGTTCCCGAATCCAACGGAACTGTTCCTGATTCCTGATCATTACATTTTCCGCATGTTGTATTCTCAGGGGATCCCGATGGAGGCGCTCGGTGTTCCGCCGCTCAGCGGTCATGCGGCGGAGAAAGACGCGCGCAAGATCTGGAAAATGTTCGGCGAACACTACTACCTCTTCCGCGGAACGCCGACGGGTGTCTGGTTAAACCACGAATTTTCGGTGGTGTTCGGGATCAAGCAGCGGTTCACGGGCGCCACAGCAATGAAGATATACGATCAGATCAGCGAGAAACTTCAATCTCCGAAGTTTCTGCCCCGTGCGCTATTCGACCGATTCAACATCGAAGTCCTCTCTACAACCGATGCCGCTACCGATACTCTTGAGCCACATCAGAAGATTCGTGCGTCGGGATGGAAAGGAAAGATCATTCCCTGCTTCCGCCCCGATGGAGTCACGAATCTGAAAATGAAAGCCTGGAAGCAGAATATTCAGCTTCTCGGTGTCCGCGTCGGAAAAGAGATCACCTCGTACCGGTCGTTCATCGAAGCGCTTGAGAACCGGAGAGTGTTCTTCAAGTCGATGGGGGCGGTCTCCACGGATCATGGCATTGAGTCGCCGTACACGCATGAGCTCACATTGTCCGAGGCAGATGCGATTTTCCAAAAAGCTCTGCGCGGAGTTGTGACGGATCATGATGCAGCCCTCTTCACGGCGCACATGTTGATGGAGATGGCCCGGATGAGTGTTGAGGACGGCCTTGTGATGCAGATCCATCCCGGCTCCGATCGCAACCACAATCAGAGGCTTTTTGATGTCTACGGTCCGGATAAAGGGGCCGACATCCCGTTGCAGACGGAGTACACACGGAACCTCAAGGAGCTGCTCAACAAGTACGGAAACGATCCGCGCCTCTCGGTAATCGTTTTCACTCTTGACGAGACGACGTATGCGCGGGAGCTGGCTCCTCTCGCGGGGCATTACCCGGCAATGAAACTTGGACCCGCGTGGTGGTTCCACGACAGCATCGAGGGGATGACGCGCTTTCGTTCTATGGTCACAGAAACCGCCGGTATCTACAATACCGTGGGATTCAATGATGATACTCGAGCGTTTGTCTCCATCCCTGCGCGGCACGATCTGTCGCGTCGGGTTGACTCCAATTTCCTGGCTACACTTGTTGCACGGCACATTGTGGACCTGGATGAAGCGAAAGAAATGAGCCGCGCTCTTGCATACGAACTCGTGAAAAAAGCGTACAAACTCTGAACAGTCACTTGGTCGACTTGTATCACCCACTTCTCCAAGGGAGAATTCTTGATGACAGCAGCCACCGGAACACCAGAAGACCACGGGCGTTATCGTTGGACGATTTGCGCCCTTCTGTTTTTTGCCACGACGGTCAATTACATCGACCGGCAAATCCTGTCACTTCTCAAACCGATCCTTGACGATCAGCTCAGGTGGACCAATGAAGAGTTCGGATTGATCAATTCTGCTTTTCAGGGTGCGTATGCGGTTGGGTTGTTGGCGTTCGGTTGGTTTATTGACAAGTACGGAACAAAGATCGGGTACGCTGTTTCTATCGCGGCCTGGAGCGTCGCCGCGATTGGGCATGCGCTCGTGTCAACCGTCGGAGGCTTCTTTGGGGCCCGGATCGCGTTGGGCCTTGGCGAAGGAGGAAATTTTCCATCTGCCATCAAAGCTGTTGCTCTTTGGTTCCCTAAGAAGGAGCGGGCTCTTGCAACGAGCATCTTCAATTCGGGCACAAATGTGGGCGCGATTATCGCGCCGGCGGTCGTGCCGTGGATTGCATTCACCTGGGGGTGGCAAGCCGCGTTCATCGCCGCGGGAATTGCTGGATTTGTCTGGCTGTTTTTCTGGATCCCCATGTACAATGTGCCTGAACAGATAAAGCACCTGACCGCCGGGGAATTGGCCCACATCAGGAGTGATACAGACGAGAAAGAAAGTACAGAGAAGATACCGTGGCTGTCCCTTCTGCGCTACCGCCAGACCTGGTCGTTCATCGTTGCCAAGATGCTCACGGATCCCGTGTGGTGGTTCTTCCTCATCTGGCTTCCTGATTTCTTCAAGCAAACTCGCTCCCTGGACATCAAACAGAGTTGGGTGCACCTTGTGACCATTTACGTGATTGTGACGATCCTGAGCATAATCGGGGGATGGGTGACGGGATATCTGACGAAACGCGGCTGGACCGTAACCCGGGCCCGCAAGACCGGAATGTTCATCTTCGCCCTTCTCGTGTTGCCTATTCTGATGGTCACCGGCGTCGGCGACTGGGCTGCTGTGTTCCTGATCGGTTTGGCGGGAGCGGCACATCAGGCATGGTCGGCAAATCTCTTTACAACAGTCTCGGACATGTTCCCAAAACGAGCCGTTGCATCCGTGATCGGTATTGGCGGAATGGCCGGTGCAGTCGGGGGGATGTTCTTCCCGTGGCTTACCGGACGGTTGCTCGATGCGTTTAAGGCCTCGGGAGACGTTACTTCGGGATACGCCGTTCTCTTCGCGATTTGCGGCTTCATGTATCTCATCACATTCGCGGTTCACCATCTGCTTGCTCCACGCTTTGAGCCGTTTGAGATGAAATAGGCCGGCTGAGATAGTCGCAACAAGAGTAGCTAACTCGTACAGGATGAACAGGGAGATCGTATGAATCTGAAAGAATTGTCAGGCCTCTATGATTTTACAGACAAGACCGTGGTGATCACAGGCGGTGCCGGTGTCCTGGGCGGTGAAATGGCCTGCGCACTCATTGGGTGTAACGCAAATGTCGCCATTCTGGATCGCGATCCGGCCCTTGCAGACCAGGTCGTGAAGCGATTTGAAACGACGAAGGGAAAGTATCTCGTCGTGAAAGGCGATGTCCTCGACAAGGCCAGCATCGAAACGGCAGCTGCAGAGATTGTGAAACAATTTGGCCGTGTCGATTGCCTGATCAACGGAGCGGGTGGGAATAATCCGAAGGCAACGACAAATCCAGAACAGTCCTTCTTCAACCTCAGCACAGATGCGATCAAGTTCGTTTCCGATCTCAATCTGCTTGGCACGATTCTTCCCAGTCAGGTATTCGGAAAAATCATGGTCGAGCAGAAGGGCGGCGTGATTCTGAATGTATCCTCCATGAATGCGTTTCGTCCGCTGACGCGCATTCCGGCCTACTCTGCTGCAAAAGCCGCCGTGAGCAACTTCACACAATGGCTCGCCGTGCATATGGCACAGGAGTACTCGACAGCGATCCGCGTCAATGCAATCGCTCCCGGATTCTTTCTGACTGAACAGAATCGGTTTCTCCTGACAGACAAGGAAACAGGCGGCTTGACGGCGCGCGGGAAAAAGATTATGGACCACACACCGATGGGCCGTTTTGGGAAACCCGAAGATCTCCTCGGTGCAGTTCTCTGGCTTCTCTCGCCCGCGTCGGAGTTTGTGACAGGAATTGTGTTGCCGGTCGATGGGGGATTTTCGGCGTACTCCGGAGTATAAAGATCGTAATGACGAATTCATCTGAACAACTTAAAGAGGATGTGCTATGAGTACAGCGCTAAACATTCGCCCCGATGGTGCTCTTGATCTTGTTTCCCTCGGCGCCCTTATCCACAGACTGGATCCGGGTATTATCCCCTTCCGGAAAGCGACCGAATGCAGGATCCATGTGAGCGGCGGAGAATTCAATGTCGCCGCGAATCTTGCAGATTGCTTTCGGCTGAATACGGGCGTCGTTTCCGCCCTTGTTGACTATCCAATCGGCGACTTGATCGCGGAGCGAGTGAAGGCGGTGGGTGTCAGGCCCTTCTACAAGAAGTTCAAACACAATGGTGTGAATGGGCCGAACATGGCAACGGTGTACAGCGATCAGGGTCACGGTGTGCGTCCCCCCGTCGTGTTCTACAACCGCTGCAACGAAGCTGCAGCACAGCTGAAGCCCGGCGACTTCGACTGGGATGCTGTCTTTGCAGGAGGTGTGCGATGGTTTCACTCTGGTGGGATCTTCGCATCTCTCTCCGCGACGACGGGAGAACTGATTATTGAAGGCATGAAGGCGGCAAAGAAGGCCGGTGCAATTGTCAGTTTCGATCTGAACTTCAGGGAAAAACTCTGGAGCATCTGGGGCGGCCAGCAGAAGGCAGTCGAAGTGGTCAGTCGCATCGTGGAGAATGTGGACGTTCTGGTGGGGAATGAAGAGGACCTTCAAAAAGGGCTGGGGATTCCGGGTCCGGAGGTTGCGGCGAAATCCGGTCTCGATCCTCAGACGTTCGTTGGCATGATTGACAAGGTCGTGGCAAAACATCCACAGGTCAAGGTTGTTGCGACGACGCTTCGGGAAGTTCATTCAACAAACCGCCACAGCTGGAGCGCTGTAGCATGGATAGACGGAAAGACGTACATTGCACCGACCTGTGAACTCGATGTGCTCGATCGTGTTGGCGGCGGTGATGGATTCGCAGCCGGACTGTTCTATGGATTACTGGCGGGCGAATCGCCTGAAGAGGCAGTAAAGCTGGGCTGGGCACACGGTGCGTTATTGACCACAACGCCTGGCGATACGACAATGACAACAGTGGAACAGGTCAGAGCGTTTGCAAAAGGAGGATCCGCCCGCATTCAGCGCTGAGAAATCTGAGGACTGAATCGACAACGTTCCGCATGTGGCGGTTTCATACAAACTTTGACAAGAAAGCATCTGGAGAAACATTCCGTAACCTGGAGGAAGAGCTATGGCAGAGCACGAGAAACACCTCTACATGATCGTTTTTCCCATCAACGCGCTTGTAGCGTCTCAGCTCGAACCGAAAGAGTTCGCTGAACACTACACGATCGGAAGTGCGAAGCATTACAAGGGAAAGGTGATTTTCGCGGAGGTTGACATCAATTTCCGCAATCCATTCTTTGATATCGATCACTACCTGCAGTTGACAGTACCGCATCCGGATGGCAGGCCGAAGAAGACGAAGTTCGTCTGTTCATATGCAGTACTTGAACATGTCGATCTGAAAGCTCTGAAGCACCTGTATCTTGTCACAGCAAACGGGAAAGCGCTGGAACTTCAGTCAAAGCCGTACACGGCGGTGAACGAGCCGGGGCTCGTACGAATATACCAGGAGATCGCGCCTTTGACGAATCTCGTTGCTACGACGATCGACCAACGATCGTTTGGCAAATACATTACGACGGAGACAAGGTCCAAAGGCGCACCGAAGATCTGCTTCACACAGTACGATTTCAACGTGGCGGAGTTCCTTGAGCAGAACAAGAATCGCGAAATGATGTCTTCGGCTATTCCGGAAAGCAATCCGTCACGTCTGTATGACTACCTGTTAGAGATGAAGGCGGAGCAGGAGAAGAAGACGAAGACCATCAGTCTCAGCTCTACGCTCGGAGAAGCCTCATTTTCGCTGATCAAGCACGGGTTCTGGTTTGCTGCCCCCAACGAGTTGTTGTTCTATCCAATGCCGTCGCATAATGAACTCGAGAACAAGTACTACGACTGGTGGAGATTTGTCCGGTAAGAGAACGCAGGCAGGCTCCACTCTTTGCACGATAACGCACCACGACCATAATGGTCGCTCAGCAGGGAGGTTGAAATGAAGACTCATCTTTACATGCTGTGCTATCGCTTTGAAGCGCTGGTAGCTTCCCATCTCGAACCGGAAGCTTTTGGCCGCTACATGGCCATTGGGACGCAGAAGAACACGCGTGGGAATGTGTTGTTCTTTGAAATCGACCCATCATTGAAATCGCAGTACTTCAGGATGGACGATCTCGCAGAACGCTGCACGCCCCACCTGGACGGAAGTCCAAAGCGCAGTAAGTACATTTCCATTTACAGAGTGCTCGAACACCTCGAGCTCTCGGCGTTCAGGCAACTCCACTTGTGCACCGCGGATGGACGTGTGCTGTCGCTCGATCCCGCTCCGTACAACGAGAAGGAGGAGGGGAAAGGACCAAATCTGTATGAGGAGTTGTGTCCTGTCTTTCCCCTTGTGGTGTCAGCGCTCGCGCCGGCATCGTTCCTGAAATTCATGACGGATCCCGCGAATCCGGTAAATGTGCCACGACTGTTCTTCGCTGATATGTTGCTTGACATCGATGAGCAAGGAATGTTGGCCGGGTATCTCCCATATCCCGATCCGCTTCACCTGATTGACTGTGTGCGGGATCTGCAAAAGGGGAGCGACAAGAAAACAAAAACCGTCGCAAGAAATCCACGTCATCATGGATTCTTTCGGACGATTCGTCGCGGATTCTTCCTCGGTGATCAAACGGGGATGAAATTCTATCCGTTCCCTGATCGCCGAACCCTGGAAGTTGAACACGCCAGGTGGTGGAGGTCGGCATCGGAAAGCCTGATTTCCTGAGGAGAAACCGACCCCGGTCTGTGGAGGGGCTCATGCGGCGTCGGAACGGTTGAAACAGTTCGGGGTGGCACTGTGCGGGTGATGATGGATGGAGGTTGATGTATTCATTCAATGCACACGCTGTCTCACACTTGATTGGTCTAATTATGAACTCGATATCACGATTCCTTAGAAACCCCGTCGTCAGGCGCACCTATCTGTTCCTGATGATGGTACTGTTTGCGGTCCTCTATGTCTGGCAGATAGGATACAGCCAGGACACGACAACAACCTCGGCGGGACAAGTTGCTGAGGGTGAACATTTCGTTCCGTTTTCGCTTTTCAGCGATCCCAAATACACGCCGATGGAAATCATCGCGCTTCTCTCGGTGCTTGGTATCGCTGTCGCGGGATTGCTCTACGCGCTTCTCCTCGTCAGACAGGTGTACCGGGCTGATTCAGGCACACCGAGGATGAAGGAAATCGCGGCGGCGGTGCGGGAAGGCGCCAATGCCTACCTTGGGGCGCAATTCAGGCGCATCGGCCCGCTTATCATCCTTATTACCGTGCTGCTCTTTGCTACCTACACGGGCTCAGTCGACGCGTTCCGGTGGGGCCGGGCAATAGCGTTCCTTATTGGAGCGTTGTTCAGCTGGACGGTCGGATTCGTCGGTATGCGTCTGGCGACAACCGGGAACCTGCGTGTTGCCGCAGCCGCGATGCAAGGGTACGGCAAGGCCATGCAGCTCGGCTATCGCACAGGAACTGTGACCGGCATGCTCACGGACGGACTTGGCCTTCTCGGGGGGACGATGATCTTTCTCGTGTTTGGCGATAAGGCGTACGAGGCGCTGCTTGGGTTCGGCTTCGGCGGAACACTCCTGGCGCTCTTCATGCGGGTTGGCGGCGGGATCTACACGAAAGCGGCTGATGTGGGTGCCGATCTCGTTGGCAAGATCGAAAAAGATCTGCCGGAGGACGATCCCCGCAATGCTGCGACGATTGCTGACAACGTGGGAGACAACGTTGGCGATTGCGCAGGCATGGCGGCTGATATCTTCGAAAGCTATGAAGTGACCATCGTTGCTGCAATGATTCTGGGGATGGCGAGCTTCGGACACAAGGGCGTCATATTCCCGCTCCTCGTCCGCGGCATCGGTGTGCTCGGATCGATCATAAGCACCTATACCGTTCGGGCAGGTGACAAAGACTCTTCCGACAAGGCGTTGAAGAGTGTTCACAGAGGATTCTGGATTGGTTCGTTTATCAGTGTAGTGGGATTCTTCATCCTCGGTTACTACTACCTGCACTTTGACGCCCTGTACCTGCAACTGAATCCAATGGCGGTCGCCGGCTTCCCGAACGGGGATCCCGGGCTGCTACCGTCGTTTGCGAACTGGGGCATTCCCGGTCTCGATCTTCGGCCGGCCCTCACGTGTCTGGTGGGCGTATTCCTTGCTGTGGCTCTCAACAAGGTGACAAGTTACTACACGCATACGGGTCACGCACCGGTGAAATCGCTTGCGAAGTCCTGCACGACGGGCCATGCGACAAACATCATTCAGGGTTTTGCGGTCGGGTACGAAAGCACCGTTTCGGCAATTATCGTCATTGCCGTCGCGATCATGATCTCTGTGCTGATCTACGCCGGAACTCCGCCGCTCTTCATCGCCTATGGCATTGCGATGACCGGCATCGGTATGCTCACACTCACCGGCAATACGATCTCGATGGACGTCTTCGGTCCGGTGGCTGACAATGCGAATGGCATTGGAGAAATGGGGTACGAGCCGAAGGAGATGGAACAGGCGAATCCCGGAAGCTACAAGCGTGCACGTCAGATTCTTGCAGATCTTGACGCGGTCGGGAACACTACGAAAGCTGAAACAAAAGGCATAGCAATCGGCTCTGCGGTCATTGCAGCTGTCTCGCTCTTCGCGAGCTTCATTGCCGTCATTGCAGTCGGGAGTGAGGAAAAGATCGGTGAGATGACCGTTGCTCAGTACACCGCGGAAGCCGGCAAGTTGACCGTGGCCGATCCGATGGTGTTCATCGGATTCCTGATCGGTGGCGCCGTGCCGTTTCTTTTCAGCAGCATGCTCATTCGTGCTGTCGGACGGGCGGCGTTCGACATTGTGCGCGAGTGTCGTGTTCAGTTCCGGGATCCCGAAATCTGGGAAGGAACAAAGAAGCCCGACTACGGTCGCGTCGTCGATATCTGCACGAGCACGGCACAGAAGGAACTCATCGGTCCGGGATTTCTTGCCATTATGGCGCCGCTCACCGTTGGCTTCCTTCTCGGTCCGTACGCGCTCGGAGGATTTCTTGCTGGAATGATCCTGGTTGGTCAGCTCCTGGCGGTGTTCATGTCGAATGCGGGCGGTGCGTGGGACAACGCGAAGAAAATGATTGAAGACGGAGTCTATGGTGGCAAAGGCTCTGATGCCCACAAGGCCGCGGTCACCGGTGATACCGTGGGAGATCCGTTGAAAGATACCGCGGGCCCCGCAGTGAATCCGCTGATCAAAGTCATGAATATGGTGAGCCTCCTGGCGCTCGGTCTCGTCATGAACTACAACGTGATCGCGCCAAAAGTCTCATCACCTGAACTCGCCTGGGCGGTGAAGACCATCGGGGTGCTTGCTGCAATTCTCTGCTCTCTTGCGATTGCCTGGGCGATTTGGCAGAGCAAGCGTGAAGGAACAGAGATCACGGGGCTTGAAACCGATAAGAAACCTGCGAAAAAGGGGAAAAAGGGGCGGTAGTGGAGTGTAGAATGCAGAATGCAGAATGCAGAATGCAGAATGCAGAATGCAGAATGCAGATTGCAGATTGCAGATTACAGATTACAGATTGGAGATTGCAGAAAGAATGAAACTGCAAGCTCAAAACCCGAAACCGAAAACCACCAAGGATTCCCATGGCACTGGCAATTCTCCCCGCGGCAGAGACAGAACTTGATCTGCTGACACTCGGGGAATGTATGATCCGCCTCAGTCCACCGGGTCATCAGCGTATCGAGTTAACGCCGATCTTCGAAGCATATGCCGGCGGTGGCGAGTACAACGTTTCATACGCGCTTGCACGATATGGAATGCGAACGAGCTGGATTTCAAAGCTGGTCGACAATCCGCTCGGTCATTTCATCAAGAATCATGCGAGAGCGAGCGGCATGGATCTCAGTGAAGTTGTCTGGGTGCCGTACGACGGCTCGGGCCGCGCTGACAGGATCGGCCTCAATTTCACCGAAGTCGGCATTGGCGTGCGCGCGAGTGTGACACTGTACGATCGCGGCCACACAGCGGTCTCTCATATGAAGCCGGGAGACGTCGATTGGAATCGCATCTTCGGCAAACGGCGGGTGCGATGGTTCCACACAGGCGGCATCTTCACGGCGCTCAGTGATAGCTGTGCGGATGTTGCGTACGAATCCATGAAAGCGGCCCACGATGCCGGCACGGTGGTCAGTTACGATCTCAACTTCCGGAGCAAGCTGTGGTCGTCCAAGAAAGCGATCGAAACGACGAAGCGGTTGATTCCATACATCGATGTACTCATCGGCAATGAAGAGGACTTCCAGAAGGTGCTTGGATTCCAAGTCGAGGGCGCTGATGAATCATTGAAGCAGCTTCCTGTCGAAGGATACAAGAAGATGGTCCGCCGCGTGGTGGATACATACCCCTCAATAAAAGCCGTGGGCACAACGCTCCGTGAGGTTGTGAGCGGATTGGTGAACAACTGGTCTGCCATCATGTACTATGACGGAACATTCTTTGAGTCACGCAGGTACGAAAACCTCGAAGTCGAAGACCGGGTAGGGGGCGGAGACGGATTCTGCAGCGGATTCATCTACGGATTGCTGCATGGGATGTCGCCGCAGGAGTGTGTGGACATGGGAGCCGCTCACGGTGCGCTTCTGCAATCGACACGCGGTGATACGAGCATGGTGACGATGGAAGAAATTCAGCACGTGATGGGCGGCGGTTCCGCCAGAATCAAACGGTAGAGGGGAGAACGGATGCTGTTCTATCAACGTGGTTCCGAGAGCGACGTATTACAGGAAGAAGATCTCCGTCAGGGTCTTGCTGAGGCGCTTGGCAAGCTGGGCGCGAGGAAAAAGGTACTCGCGATCCCGCCCGACTACACGAGGCTGCATTCGCATGCCGGAATCCTGACGCGGCTCGCGTGGGAATATTATGGCGAGCGGCTAACAGACATTCTTCCGGCTCTTGGAACCCATGTGCCCATGACCGAGCAGGAAATCCGGAAGATGTTCGGCAATGTCCCGCTGAATCTGTTTCGCACACATGATTGGCGAAAGGATGTTGTGACGCTTGGTGAAGTCCCGGCAGAATTCATCCATCAGCAATCGGAGGGGAAACTCAACTATCCTTGGAAGGCGCAGGTCAACAAACTGCTGGTTGAGGGATCGTTCGACCTGATCCTCTCGGTGGGCCAGATCGTGCCCCATGAAGTGATCGGAATGGCCGGGTACAACAAGAATGTCTTTGTCGGCACGGGCGGCCCCGAAGGAATCAACAAGAGCCATTTTCTTGGCGCCGTCTACGGCATGGAACGCATCATGGGCCGGGCGGACAATCCTGTTCGCAGAGTACTGAACTACGCATCTCAGCACTTCGCGAAGCATTTGCCTATCGTGTATGTACTGACCGTCGTGGCGCAAGGGGACGACGGCCGCCTCAAAGTACGGGGACTGTTTGTTGGCGATGACGAGGAGTGCTTCCGTCTCGCGGCAGCGCTCTCTTTGAAAGTGAATTTCAAAATGCTTGGTGAACCTCTTCGGAAAGTTGTTGTGCTCCTGGACCCCGGCGAGTTAAAATCAACCTGGCTCGGCA
>Ga0233420_10000556_pt1 | contig 15701 bp, 12 predicted proteins | sample Watercolumn_Mata_4_FD_183009 | JGI IMG/M metagenome (GOLD analysis project Ga0233420, IMG submission 183009) | Freshwater microbial communities from Lake Matano, South Sulawesi, Indonesia - Watercolumn_Matano_2014_102_MG | ecosystem: Environmental > Aquatic > Freshwater > Lake | place...
TGAGCCGGTCCCACATGCGTCGCGGGACGAAAGTCCCATCCGGACAATAGATCCGCTCCGCCAGGTCGCAGTGGAAGCAGCCCGCCGACTGGGCATGGGGTAGATGTATGCCGAGACCCGCAAGATGGGCCGGCACATCCTCCGGACGCGGCAGGTCGGCGAAATAGCCGACAGCTTCTCCCTGTGGCAACCCGCTCTCGATGAATTTGGAGATGATCCCAGCGCGCTCTTCGTCATCCGCATAGATGTAGCACATATGCGTCCCCTCCGGAAACGCATCCTCGGTAAATCCCAGATTGATCATTCTCCGCGCGGTCATGCAATCTCCTTGGTATCCCTTCCGCGGGCCATGCGGTAAGCGCTTCATCAGTGTGACGTCCAACGGTAATGGACGCCCGAAAGTTGGCATTATAAGACCCGGACGCGATTTTCATCGGTGACGGGGCCTCGGTCCATCACAAGGCCGCGAGGACCTCGGCGGCGCCAATCGTCCCTTCAACGGGGCCGACTGCATCCGAGTGATCGCCGGTGGGGTTTCACTGTCGGAATGTCACGACCGACGACAACCGCCTGAAAGCCTGGTCTTGGCGGTCCAATAGTCGAATATCGGTCCGGGCCGGCGATGCCGGAGTGATGACGACTCCCTCCGGGGGCAGGTCACCTGGAGCGGGGAAAATAACTCCACGAATTCGCGGAAATCGATCCCCGGCGGACGCTGTCAGCGTCTTCGCCGAAGTGGCTGGACTGGCCTGGCGCAGGCGACGCTGGCAACGAGTCCGGGGCTCATCGGGGGTGCTCCTCGTGCGCCGCTCCGGCTTGATCGGCCGCCGGCTCGGAGTGTTTGCCTTGGTCCGAGGATCGCAAGACCACCGTATTCGCCAGCTTGTCGTGGAATCCCTGTTTTCGCGGGTCGAAGGCGATCCAGAGATAGCCGAGTCCCAAGGGAAGTAGCGAGGCGAGATAGCCGAAATAGCGGATGAAGTCCTGGCGAGTGGTCGGCGCCTCGCCGGTCGTGGCGTCGACGATCCTGGCGCCGATCGCCATTTTGCCCAGGGTCGCCTGTTTCCTTTGCCAGAACAGGATGACGGCGACGGTGGGCAGCACCCAGTTGATCAGGAAATCCGCCGGCCCCATGAGCCATTTCGTTTCGGTCCAGAAGGTGTCGCCGTAGGCCAGGTACATCAGCGGTAGGGTCCATAGCGAGAAAAAAATCAGATCGATGAGGGTGGCCCAGGCTCTGATCCAGAATCCCGCGTAGTTCGGCGGGGCGTTGTCCTGGCCCGATGTCATGATCCTAGAAACGGCGGTTGGGCTTGATGTAGGGGCGAATTCATTCGCCTATTCAGGGCTTTGTGTGCGAATGAATTCGCACCTACGATAAATCGCATCATCACTGTTGATCCTGTAGATTCCTGTCCAACTGCTTTTTCTAGGATGACGGTTCGCTGGTTTGGGCGAAGGCGGGTTCAGCACGCCGACCGCGGCGGCGTGATTTCCTGGTCCCGGCTCAGCTTGCCGAGCACCTCGACGATCAACCGCCGCTCGCTGGCTTGAACCCGTTGCGCGAGGGTTTCCGGCGTATCGTTAGCCATGACTTCAACCTGACACTGCGCCAAGGCCGGGCCGGTATCGTAATCGCCCTCGACGTGGTGGACCGTCGCGCCGGAGATGGCGTCGCCCGCCGCGAGGACGGCTCGATGCACGTGCATCCCATACATGCCCTGACCTCCGTGTTTGGGCAGCAAGGCGGGATGGGTGTTGATGATGCGCCCCGCGAAGGTCCCCAGCGTCAGGGGACCCAGTTTCTTCATGTAGCCGGCCAGAAGGACGATATCCGCGCCGGCGGCTTCGAGGGTTTCGCGGATGGCCCGATCGAGTTCCGCCGGGTCGGGATGCGTCTTGCCCGACAGGTGCGCCGCCGGGACTCCGGCGGCGCGGGCGCGCCGAAGGGCGCCGGATTCCGGGTTGTTGGAGATCACCACGGTGACCTTTCCGTCGATGTCGCCAGTGGCGCAGGCATCCAGCACCGCCTGCAATGTGGTTCCCTCATGCGAGGCCAGGGCGCCGATGTTCAAGGACTCTCCTGATTGGATTTCGTGTGATTGGATCGGGGGTGGCGGCCGAAATGTTTCATCAGCATCGCCTCGGCCAGGGCGAGGCCGGTTTCGGTCAGCACCACCGATTTGGTCTTCCCGCGCGGATCGTGGATCCAGCCGCGTTGATGGAGAAGTTCCATGACGTCCCAGTCGATGCCTTTCCAGGCGCGACAGCCGTCATGCAGGGTCAGGGCGAGCAAGCCCAGCGTGACTTCAGCCAGTTTGTCGGTGTCGAGGTCTTCAAACATGTCGGTGCTGCAGCGATGAGTCTAACGGGAGCATTTTAGGGGGCGCAGGATAGGCCACGACAGCAGCCTCTCGAATTCTTCAATTTTCCCCGGTTGCCGGCTTGTGTACTCTAATCCTCTGTCCTTGGTCGTCAACAACGGCGAATAACTCATGCTTCGCGGAATCCATCGGCCGCTAGGGCGAACATCGCGTGCACCATCCCATAGGCTCAGGATTCGTAATACGTGCCCAGCAACTCCCGGCGCCAGATTTCTCCGGTGCGGGCGCGTTCTTCGGGCGTGGTGTAGGAATACCGGTAAATCAGAGCCCGGAGATGGCGGGGCGGCGAGTCGGGAAACGGGTTCCGGCTCAGCAAGCCCAGAACCGGCGCGGAGCCTTCCCGCAGACGCCCGATGAAACGCTGAAACCAGGGTTGGCTTGCGGCATTGCCCAGCGCGGCGAACCACATCTGCCAGTCCAGACGGGGCTGATGCGGAATGTTCCAGGATAGCGATTTCCCGGATTCATCCGGCTTGTAGCGGAATCCATACGCGGACCAGGAGACGCCATCCCGGGAGCCTTCGACGATGATCTCCCGGCGTTCGGTGGTCATGACCGCGAAGGGCCCATAACCGTTCACGATGCCGAAGCCGGATGCCGCCCGCGCCAGGTCATGCAGGGGTGGCGGAGGCGGGGTGGGGCTGTTGCTCAGCCACACGAGGGTCCCGCAAACGGACAGCACGAAGACCGCCATCGAGCCGGCGCAAGACTCGCCCCATCTCGATGGCGGCCGGCACCTGGCCCGAAGAGTTCCGGCAAGCCGCGAACCGAACAGCGGCAGAATATCCCGATCCTCGAAGAGGAACAGGCAGAGGGCGATGGTGAGCAGATTGAAGAAGCCGAAATTTCCGGTGAGAATGATGGATCCTTGCAGACCGATGAAGCTGATGGCCGCGAAGAGCCGGAACGGACGCGGAAGGAACACCAGAAAGGGGATGACGAGTTCGATGACGAGCACGGCGGCGGTCGCCGGTTCCAGCACGCCGCCGGGTAAGTGGTGGGCATGCCAGGCCAGTGGCGTGGGCAGCGGCTCGGTTTCGAAGTGGAAGTTCAGAGCGGTCAACGCGCGCCAGGTGGGGTCCCCGCTGGCCAGTTTGACGATGCCGCCCATGAGCATGAAGCGGAAGATCAGGAATCGGTACAGGCCGATCACGAGCGGCGAACGGCTGGACAGGAACAGCGCCAGAAATCCCGACTCCAGCAGGAACAAGTCCCATTGGAAACTCGTGAAACCTTGCCCGGCCGTGGTCAGTGACAGATAGAGGACGTAGCAGGTTGCAAGACTTCCCCAAACCACCCGGTTCAGAACCACCAGCAGCGAAGCCAGCAGGCCCGCCCAGCAGGCCAGGTTCAGCGCGGTATTCGAGGCGTCCAGCCAGAACAGCGTGGGGAGTCGCCAGTAAGCCGCGGCGCCCAGGGTCGAACTTGCGAGGCCCAAGTACTCATTGAGCGGCAGGATGCCCTCGGTTCCGATCAGGCCTTCGATCTGGATCCCCATCGAGGCAAAGGCCGCCAGGTAAATCAGCCCCAGGACCCTCAGGAACACCCAGGCGATCAAGGGTTGATCGCTCCCTGCGGGCAGCGGCAGCCGGGTCGACCATCGGTCCCGCACAGTGGGCGGCAGGCGGGCCGGCATCGTCTTCACGGGGCGCCGGCCAGTTGGTGGAGGCACTCCCGCATCGAGGCGGCGACGCGCTCCAGCTCCCGATATTCCTCGGCGCTGAGTTTGGGATGCAGGCGCCGCACGACGCCTTGTCGCCCAACCACGACCGGGATGCTGAAACAATTGTCGCGCACGCCCATCCATTCGTCGAAGCAGGTGGCCAGGGGCATGGTCCGGCACTGGTCGTGGACGATGGACTCCAGCACCAGGCAGGCGGCCGAGGCGATGGCGTAATTGGTGTAGCCCTTGAGCCGGTAGACCTCGAATCCCGCCTCGACGACCCGATGGAACAACCGGCGGTGTTCGGGCGTGTCGCGGATCGGCTCGCCGCCGGCCTGGGCATGGCTGAGCAGCGGAAACTGGTTGGGGCCATGTTCGCCCAGGACATAGGCCCTAAGATCGGACGGATGGATACGTAACGCCCGCGACAGCAGACTGCGAAACCGGGCGGAGTCGACCAGGGTGCCGACGCCCACCACCTTGGCCGGCGGGAATCCGGACAGCCGGGTCGCCAGGTAGGTCAGGACATCCACCGGATTGGTCACGATGATCAGGATGGCCTGGGGATTGGCCTCGGCCAGGCCGGGGATGATGTCCCTGAACAACCGGGCATTGCCCTCGCCCAGTTGCATGCGGGAGGTGAAGACCGCCTCGACCTTGATCGAGAGGGTGACGACGACGATGTCGCAGCCGCGCACATCCGCGATCATGCCGGCCTCGATGGTCATGGAACGGTCACAGAATGACAGCGCGTGCTGCAAGTCCAGCGCGTCGCCCCGCGCCTGCTCCAGGCCGCGGCCGGCGATCACCAGGTGGTCGCAGAGTTCCTTGAGCACGATGGCATGGGCCAGGGCCGAACCCACCCGCCCGGCGCCCAGTACCGCTATTTTCATCGCTCCGTTCCCGAGGTCTCGACCATGCGGGATAGCCGTTTAGGGTCGCGCATCGACCATGCCGCCGCGTCGGGCGAGGCGGTCGCGGGACTGAACTGGGACCGCGCCGGGAAAAACCGGTCCGGACCGGATGGAGCGATGCGTCATGGCGAGCCGACGACGGTGAAGCGCTGTTCCGGGACCGGGTAACCGGCGGCGGAAAACTCCCTGGCGATCAGTTTGTTCGTGTCGAAATAGACCTGCCAGTAGTGGTTGTTATGGCAGTACGGACGCACGGCCAGTTGTGGGCCATTGAGAGTGAAGCCCAGGATTTCCACGTCCGGGGCCGGCTTGGCCATGACATTGGGGATGGTGTCGAGGCTGGCTTTAAGGCGCGCGATGGCGTCTTCCGGGTCCACGCCGTGGGCGAGTTGCGCCGTCAGGTCCACGCGGCGATAGGGGTTGGCGGTGAAGTTCTGAATCGTATCCGAAAATATCTTGTTGTTGCCGATCCCCGTCTGGATGTTGTCCGGGGTATTGATGGTGGTCACGAACAGGCCGATTTCCTTGACCGTACCGGTCACGCCGCCGGCGGTGACGAAGTCGCCGACCTTGAAGGGACGCAGAATGATGAGGAAGATGCCGGCGGCGACGTTGGCCAGCAAACCGGCCCAGGCCGCGCCGATGGCTATACCCATCGCGGCGATCAGGGCCGCGAAGGATGTCGTTTCGACTCCAAAGTAGCCCAATATGGCGATGATCAGGATGATGTTCAACAGGACCGACAATGCCGTCGTGACGTAACTCACGAGCGTCTTGTCCAGATGTTGTCGGTTGAGCGCGGCGGTCAGCATGCGCGAGGACAGCCCGATGAGCCAACGACCGACGAGGAACAGGATCAAGGCGCCGAGCAGCTTCATCCCCACTTCGATGAGTTGGCTGCTTGCCGTGTTGGCCATGTTTTGCAGGCTTTCCATGGATATGTCGTTCACGGGGATTCACCTCGATGGATTGATGGGTATGGGAGGCACGTAGGGTGTCTTCCCCTGCGCGGCGGAGGGAAGGGTTCGGATTTTCTCACAGCGACAGGGATTTTTCCCTTTGAGTTTTTTGGGCATCGGGCAACGGATGGGTCGAACTTCCGCCGACCGTCACAGCCGGCCAAAACCATGTGGCCATTTCCGAGGTGAGCGCCGAGTGTCGCATCCCGTAGGCCGCCGCGCCTCATGGTAAGCCGATCCAGCGGGTGGGAATCCGGAAAAGATCTTCGTCATGTCGATCATTTGAATGCCGCCATTCCCTTGTTGACCACGCGGGAAGAGTGCCTTGAGTTGGCCCAACTGCCGTTTCTAGGTTTAAGGAGGCGTGGCCGCTGGGTCGAATCATGCCGGTCATGCGCGAAGGATCGGGCAGCCGTTTCGAACCGCGCCTACTCGACCAGTTGTTGGGCATGCTGCCCCACATCTTGGTGCTCAAAGCCGAATGGTATTCTCGATAGCAACCGCAAACGTCCTGAAGTATGACGACTGACCCAACGCGGTGGGTTCTCCCGTTTGCGCGGGATTTTGGACTATCCCAACCGGTGCGGGAATTCTGTATCCTAACTAAGCATCGAGGTTGGCGGTGTTGGCCCCATCAAAGCCCCGACCGCAGCCTGTCAAGCAGCGACCTTCCTGCATGCACCGGGTTACTTGAAAACCGTTATGAGGAGAAAACACATGAAAATCGGCATCGCCTCCGACCACGCCGGCTTCGAATACAAGGAAGCCCTGCGCCACTGGCTGACCTCGCTGGGTCATGAGGTCAAGGATTACGGATGCTTCAGCGACGAGCGCACCGATTACCCGACCTGGATCCGCCCCTGCGCCGAGGCCGTGGTGAGCGGCGAGGTCGAGCGGGGCATCGTGCTGGGCGGCAGCGGCAACGGCGAGGCCATCGTCGCCAACCGCGTCAAGGGCTGTCGCTGCGGCTACTGTTTCGACGAGCAGACCGCCTTCCTGACCCGTTCCCACAACGACGCCAACTGCATCGCCATCGGTCAGCGCATCGTCACCCTGGACATGGCCAAGAAGATCGTCGAGACCTTTCTGGCGACGCCGTTCGAGGGTGGACGCCACGTGCCCCGCATCGTGGCCATCGACGCTTGATCCGGCCCCGTGGGTTTGACCTTCCCGATCGTTATCTCGGCCTTGGGGTTCGATATTCCGGGTTCTTCCGGAGGTGGTGGGAAAGCCAAGCGGACCCATTGGGTCGCGGTCACCCATGCGCCGTTTTGCATCAATCGCTTGGTTTGGAAAGCGCCGGGCAGGGTGAGGAACTCCTCCTCCACGCGACGCCTGCGTCCGAGGAGGGGTTGCTTGCCTCCGGATGGCCCTGTCGGGATGACAGCGGGTACGCGGGTTTGACATCCATGAGAGGCTGAACCGGATGCGCTTTTTCAATACCGAAGGCCCGGTCCGTGCCGACCTGCATTACTGTCTGCCGCCGCTCGGGCGCTGGGATCTCGACCAAATTCTGACCCTGATCGAGCGCCAGAAGTATTTTCTGCTGCACGCCCCGCGCCAGACCGGCAAGACTACCTGCCTGCTGGCGCTGACGGAGCACCTGAACCACGAGGGGCGATATCGGGCGCTGTACGTCAATATCGAGGGAGCGCAAGCAGCGCGCGAACGGGTGGAAGCGGGCATGGCGGCCGTGGTCCAGGCCATCGCCAATGCCGCCGCCTGGCGTTTGGAGGACACCCAGGTCGAATCGCTCGCGCGTCGGGTGCTCGCTGAAACAGCGGGCCTGGGCGGGGTCGAGACTTTCCTGCGGCAATGGTGTGCGCAATCCCCCCGCCCGTTGGTCCTGCTTCTCGACGAGGTGGACGCCCTCATCGGCGACACGCTGATCTCGTTGCTGCGCCAGTTACGCGCCGGTTATCCGCAACGGCCCAGCCACTTTCCCCAGACCATCATCCTCTGTGGGGTGCGCGACCTGCGCGACTACCGCATCCATGCGTCCTCAGAAGCTAGCCCTATCACTGGCGGCAGCGCCTTCAACATCAAGGCCAAGTCGCTACGGCTGGGCGACTTCACGGCGACAGAGACCCGAACCCTGCTGCTGGAGCACACGGCGGCCACCGGGCAGGCATTCACCCCCGAGGCATTGGACCAAGTCTTTCACTTGACCCAAGGCCAGCCCTGGCTGGTCAACGCCCTGGCCTACCAAGCCTGCTTCGAGGATCGCGCGGGGCGGGACCGGACTCGGCCAATCGGCGTGGAACAAATCGACCGGGCCAAGGAAACCCTGATCGTCGAGCGTGTCACGCATTTGGATCAACTGGCCGATAAACTTCGTGAGGAACGGGTGCGGCGGGTCATCGAGCCGTTGCTGGCGGGCACGCTAATGGATGCAGTGCCCGAAGACGACCGTCAGTATCTGGTGGACCTGGGACTGCTGCGCCGCGCGGCCGGTGGCCAACTGGTGGTAGCTAATCCCATCTATCGCGAAGTTCTGCCCCGCGCCCTGGCCAGCGGACCCCAGGACACGTTGCCAATGATCACCCCGATTTGGTTGAGGCCGGACGGATCATTAAATCCGGACGCCCTGCTCGACGCCTTCCTCGCCTTCTGGCGCCAGCACGGTCAGCCCCTGCTGAAGAGCGCGCCCTATCATGAAATCGCGCCGCATTTGGTGCTGATGGCTTTCCTGCATCGGGTGGTCAATGGTGATGGAACGCTGGAGCGGGAATACGCCATCGGTTCGGGCCGGATGGATCTCTGCCTGCGCTATGGCGTGGTCACACTGGGGCTGGAACTCAAGGTCTGGCGCGACGGGGCGCCCGACCCGCTGACCGAAGGTCTGGAACAGCTCGACGGCTACCTGGCCGGACTGGGTCTGGACCGCGGCTGGCTGGTGCTCTTTGACCGCCGGACCGGACAGCCGCCGATCGCCGAGCGCACCCTGGCGACGGAGGCGACCAGTCCGGCGGGGCGGCCTATCCGGGTCATCCGGGCCTGAGCGGGCAGGCGCCGCTGATTTTGGCAGCCAGCGATCATTCATGACGGGATGGGAAATCCGGCTAGGCCGCCTCGGGCGGCCCTTCATCTGACTGGCGGCGCATCGGTGTTGTACCTGGATCCAAGCGAGCAACGTATCCATGAATATATGTAGGGATGACCGCGATCCGCATGCGCCAGACCCGACGCCGGCGCTGCGGCTCGAAACCCTTGCCACTCGAGATGACGCGGACTGGGACCGTTTGGTAGCAGTGGCCCCGCAAGGTAATGTCTTTCTCCGTAGCGACTGGCTCGCCATGCTGTGCGATACCGATGCGCATGGTCTCCGCATCCACCGCCTCGGCTGCCGCAATCGTGCCGGCCGGCTGGTAGCGGGATGGGTTGTCCCCTATCGGCGGCAGTGGGGTCGACTCTTCGCCAACGGATTCGATTTCTTCTACAACGGGCCCTTGCTGGAACCGGGGCTGTCCTCGCCCAACATCCACCACGTCAGCGAACGTCAGCGCGCACTTTCGCTCCTGGCAAGGGGGCTTCGTGAGTCCGCAAGCCTGGTGGTGGCCGAGGCCCATCCTGAGTTTCACGACGCCCGGGCGCTGCTCTACGACGGCTGGATAGTCTCCGCCGAATATACTCACCTCTGGGACCAGGAGGTGCGGGAAACGACACTGGAGCGGATGAATCGGGAAAAGCGCCGGGAGATTCGGCGCGGGTTGGAGAGCCACGTCTTTCGGCGGGAACCACGCGCCGATCTTGCCCTGACGCCGTTTCTGAAGCTGTACCGGGCGACGATGCAGAAGTTCGGCTGGCTCCCGACGGCAGCCTGGGAGGACCAGTTTCGGACCCGCCTGCGCTGGATGGCGGATCGGGACGGGTGCCGGCTGTATACCGCGAGCACCGCAGAGGGACAGCTTCTTGCCGGGGTTCTGGTACTGCTGAGCCGCGAGGATCGGACCGCCTATTTCTGGCGCATGGGCGCCGCTACTGACCGACGGGACAGCCGGGTGGTACCGGCGCTGTATTGGTGGACCGCCATGGAACTGGGCGTCGAGGATCCGGATATCCGCCACATCAATTTCGGCGGCTCGCCGCCGCCTTCCCTGAGCCAGTTCAAGGACTACCTCGCCGCGACCCCGACCTTGCACTTCCGACTGATCCACAAGCCGCCTTCCGCCCACCTGGGCCTCTGGACCCTGAGCGAGCGGACCAAGCTAGCCATCCGGCGCGCCCGGGCGCATTTCGGCGGTCTGACGATTTAGATATTCGGGTGCGCCCCGCCTGCCATCGTGGTATCGATCGAGGCCTTGATCTTCGGTCGGCCTCATGTAACTCCCGCCTTCGATGAAATGTACGATTAGCGGCGTGGCCGAATCCCGTGTCGGGATATGCTGGACTTTCTTGGGCGAATTCAGTCAAAACCCGCCAGCCAGTCAGTTTGAACCAAGGCGTAGAGATTGGCAGTCGGCGTATTTTCATGACACGATACGCCTTCAGCGAGGCCGCGCCGGGCGGTCCTTCATGTGTCAGGAGGAAGAGCGCCATGCAAGTCACCCGTCGCCAGTTTTTCAAGGTGAGCGCGACCTCCCTCGGGGCGTCGTCGCTGGCCGCGCTGGGCTTCTCGCCAGATCAGGCCCTGGCGGATGTGCGCGCCTTCAAGCTGACCCGCACCACCGAGACCCGCAACACCTGCCCGTACTGTTCGGTCGCCTGCGGCCTGATCCTATACAGCCTGGGCGACAGGGCCAAGAACGCCAAGGCCGAGATCATCCATATCGAGGGCGACCCCGATCATCCGGTCAGCCGCGGTAGCCTCTGTCCCAAGGGCTCGGGTCTCCTGTCCTTCGTCCACAGCCAGACGCGGCTACGCCATCCCGAGTACCGGGCACCGGGCAGCCGGGAATGGCGGCGCGTATCCTGGGACTGGGCGATGGAACGGATCGCCCGGCGGTTGAAGGACGACCGCGACCAGAACTTCATCGCCAGGAACGACCAGGGCCAGACCGTCAACCGCTGGATTTCCCTGGGTTTCCTGGCGGCCTCGGCGGCTTCGAACGAGACCGGCTACCTGACCAACAAGATCGCCCGCGCGCTGGGCATCGTGATGCTCGACAGCCAGGCGCGCATCTGCCACGCGCCCTCGGTGACGGCGCTGGCCTCCAGCTTCGGTCGCGGGGCGATGACCAACACCTGGATGAACATCCAGCATGCCGACGTCATCGTCGCCATGGGCGGCAACCCGGCCGAGGCGCACCCGGTCGGCTTCAAGTGGGCGGTGGAGGCCAAGGCGCGCAACAAGGCCAAGTTGATTGCGGTCGATCCGCGCTTCACACGCACCGCCTCGGTGGCGGATTTATACGTTCCCATCCGCGCCGGCTCCGACATCGCCTTCCTGAACGGCGTCATCCGCTATCTGCTGGACCAGGACGCCATCAACCTGCCCTATGTGAAGGCCTACACCAATGCATCCTTCATCGTGGGCGAGGATTTCCGCTTCGAGGCGGGGCTGTTCAGCGGCTATGACGCCCAAGATCCGGAAGTCCGCTACGATCGCGCGACCTGGAGCTACGAGCTGGACGAGCAGGGCTATGCAAAGGTCGACGAGACGCTCCAGCACCCGCGCTGCGTGTTCCAGTTGCTCAAGTCCCACGTCGACCGCTACACGCCGGAACAGGTGACCGAGCTCTGCGGCACGCCGCTGGATTCCTTCCTGAAGGTCTGCGAGCTGATCGCCTCCACCGCCGCGCCGGATAAGGCGCTGACCAGCCTCTACGCGCTGGGCTGGACCCATCATTCGGTCGGCGTGCAGAACATCCGCGTCATGGCCATGATCCAGCTCCTGCTGGGGAACATCGGCCTGAGCGGCGGCGGGGTGAACGCCCTGCGCGGTCATTCCAACATCCAGGGCTTGAGCGACCTGGGCCTTTTGACCGAGATGCTGCCGGGCTACATGACCCTGCCGCGCGATCATGAGTCGGATCGGGCGGGCTATCTCGCCAGGCGCACGCTGAAGCCGCTGCGCCCGGGGCAATGGAGCTACTGGTCGAATTTCCCCAAGTTCCACACCAGCCTGATGAAGGCCTGGTATGGCGAGGCGGCGACCGCCGGCAACGACTACGCCTACGACTGGCTGCCCAAGCTGGACAAGCCCTACGACAGCCTGCGCCTGTTCGATCGGATGGCCGACGGCCAGGTCAACGGTTTCCTCTGCCAGGGTTTCAACCCGCTGGCGTCCTACCCGGACAAGAACAAGGTCCGCGATGGCCTCGCCAAGCTCAAGTTCATGGTGGTGATGGACCCGCTGGCTACCGAGACTTCCGAGTTCTGGCAACACCACGGCGAGTACAACGACGTCAATCCCGCCGAGATCCAGACCGAGGTGTTCCGCCTGCCGACCACCTGTTTCGCCGAGGAGGACGGCTCGCTGGTGAACAGCTCGCGCTGGCTGCAATGGCACTGGAAGGGCGCGGAGCCGCCCGGCGAAGCCAGGACCGACATCGAGATCATGGCCGACCTGTTTCTGCGCCTGCGCGAGCTGTATGGGAAGGAGGGCGGCGCCTTCCAGGAACCGATCCGGCATCTGCACTGGCCCTACCTCGATCCGCACGATCCGACGCCCGGCGAACTGGCCCGCGAGTACAACGGTTACGCGCTGGACGATCTGCCCGATCCCGAGGATGCCGGCAAGATCCTCTTGAAGAAAGGCCAGCAATTGTCCGGCTTCTTCCAGCTTCGCGACGATGGCGGCACTGCCTGCGGCAACTGGATCTTCAGCGGCGCCTGGACCGAGGCCGGCAACCAGATGGCGCGCCGCGATCCCGCGGACCCGAGCGGGCAGGGCATCGCGCCGGGCTGGGCCTGGTCCTGGCCGGCCAACCGGCGCGTCCTCTACAACCGCGCCTCCTGCGATCCCGACGGCAAGCCCTGGGACCCCAAACGCAAGCTGCTGGAATGGGACGGCCGGCAGTGGACCGGCTGCGATATTCCCGACTTCAAGGCCGACGCGGCGCCGGGAAGCGACATGCGGCCCTTCATCATGAACGCCGAGGGCGTGGGCCGGTTGTTCGGCGCGGACCAGCTGGCGGACGGACCCTTCCCCGAGCATTACGAGCCGTTCGAGACGCCGCTGGGCGGCAATCCGCTGCATCCCGCCGTAGTCAGCAACCCGGCCGCGCGCGTATTCGACAAGGATCGGGCGATGCTGGGCGGGAGCGGCGAGTACCCGCATGTGGCGACGACCTACCGCATCACCGAGCTGTTCAACACCTGGACCAACCATGTCCGCATCAACGCCTCGCTCCAGCCGGAGCAGTTCGTCGAGATCGGCGAGGCCCTGGCCGGGGAATTGGGCATCGCCAACGGCGAGATCGTCCAGATCCGTTCCAAGCGTGGTCACATCCGCGCGGTCGCCGTCGTCACCCAGCGCATTCCCGCGCTGACCGTGGCCGGCAAGACCCTGCATCAGATCGGCATTCCGGTGCACTGGGGCTTCATGGGCGAGACGCGCAAGGGCTTCTTCTGCAACAACCTGACCCCCTACCTGGGCGACGCCAACACGCAGACGCCCGAGTTCAAGGCCTTCCTGGTCAAGGTGGAGAAGGTCTCCGGCCCCGCCGCGCGGCATCCCGACGCGCCCAGGCCGCCTACGCCGAGTCAGGAAGGGAATGGCAAGACGGAAGCTGGTCAGAAGATGTCGCTACTGGAACGGCTTTTGAAAGGCCGCACGGAGGTTTGAGCCATGTCATTGCAATCCCTGGATATCACGCGGCGCTCCGCCACCACCACGCCGCCGCCGCAACAGCGGCAACAGAAGGAGGTCGCCAAACTCATCGACGTCACCAAGTGCATCGGTTGCAAGGCCTGCCAGTCGGCCTGCCAGGAGTGGAACGACCTGCGCGAGGAGGTCGGCATCAACGAGGGCTCCTACCAGAATCCGCATGATTTGACGGCGAATAGCTGGACCCTGATGCGCTTCGCCGAGACCGACCGGAACGGTCGCCTGGAATGGCTGATCCGCAAGGACGGCTGCATGCACTGCGCCGACCCTGGCTGTCTCAAGGCCTGCCCCTCGCCCGGCGCGATCATCCAATATTCGAACGGCATCGTCGATTTCCAGGAGGAACACTGCATCGGCTGCGGCTATTGCATCGCCGGCTGCCCCTTCGACATCCCGCGTCTGTCGCGGAAGGACGGCAAGGTCTACAAGTGCACGCTCTGCTCCGACCGCGTCTCGGTCGGGCTGGAACCGGCCTGCATCAAGGCCTGTCCGACCCAGGCGCTGGTGTTCGGCAGCAAGGAGGACATGATCGACCACGCCCAGGACCGCATCGCCGACCTCAAGGAGCGCGGCTTCGACCAGGCTGGGCTCTACGATCCGGCCGGGGTCGGCGGCACCCATGTCATGTACGTGCTGCACCATGCCGACCAACCGCAGCTCTATAACGACCTGCCCAAGGATCCGGTCATCAGCCCGACGGTAGGCCTGTGGAAAGGCATTCTGAAACCCCTGGCGACGGCGGCGATGCTGTTCACCGCCCTGGCCGGTTTCTTCCACTATGTCACCATCGGCCCGAACGAGGTCGAGGAAGACGAGGAGGAGCATCGCGCATGAAGACGGAATCCCCCCCCAGCCTGATCCGGCGCTATACAGCCGACGAACGTTTCAACCATTGGCTGACCGCCATCACCTTTTTGCTGCTGGCCTTTTCCGGCCTGGCGCTGTTCCATCCGTCGCTGTTCTGGTTCACCCAGTTCTTCGGCGGGCCGGTGTGGACGCGCATCCTGCATCCCTATATCGGCGTGGCGATGTTCCTGTCCTTCGCCGGGCTGGCCTTGAAGTTCTGGCATCACAATCTCATTGGCCGCAGCGACGTCGAATGGCTCAAGCGCATCAGGGACGTGGTGCGGAACCGGGAAGAGGGTCTGCCCGAAGTCGACCGCTACAACGCCGGCCAGAAGCTCTTGTTCTGGACCATGATCGCCACCATCCCGACGCTGCTCGTCACCGGCATCCTCATCTGGCGGCCCTGGTTCGCGGGCTATTTCCCCATCGATCTGGTGCGCATCGCCGCGCTGCTGCACGCGATCTGCGCCTTCGTCATGATTTCCGGCATCATCGTCCATATCTACGCGGCGATCTGGATCCGCGGCACGGTCGGCGCCATGGTGCGCGGCACCGTCACCCGCGCCTGGGCGAGGAAGCACCATCCAGGCTGGTACAAGCGCATCGCGCGGGGCGGGGAAAAACCTTGATTTCCGGTTCCGGCATGGACGCCGGGCAGACCCACCCGTCCATCCTTTTGCCGGAACCCCAGCCGCTCTTCTCGCGCCGGGCGCGCCGACTCCGGGTCTTGGCCGAATCCCACCCCGGCCTGGCTGGCTACCTCACGCTGCTGGCGAGGCTCGCCGAGCGGCAGGCCGAGCTGGTGCCGACAACCCATCCCCTGAGATACGCCGAGCAGAGCGAAGCGCATCATCCGCCCGGGCCACCCCTCTCGCTGGAGGATGAGTCCTGGGGCCATTCCCTCGCTCCTCTGCTGAAAAAACTGGTGGAAGACCTCCCCGCCGAATCGCCCGCCCTGGCCGGGATTCTGCACCGCCTCGATGGCGCCACCCCGGAGCGGGCTCATCGCTGGCTGGCGGCGCTGCTGTCCGGTGATCCGCGTTCCGACGAGGTCGCCGTGCTGCCCTTCGCCGCCGCCGCCCTGCAAATCCTGCTGGCCCACCGCGCCAGCCTGCTGGATGTCGCCGCTTTGAGCCGCCCGGCCGGGCCCGGCCGCTGTCCCGT
>Ga0233420_10000557_pt1 | contig 15700 bp, 16 predicted proteins | sample Watercolumn_Mata_4_FD_183009 | JGI IMG/M metagenome (GOLD analysis project Ga0233420, IMG submission 183009) | Freshwater microbial communities from Lake Matano, South Sulawesi, Indonesia - Watercolumn_Matano_2014_102_MG | ecosystem: Environmental > Aquatic > Freshwater > Lake | place...
ATTACCCATATGATAAATATGACGGGGTTGATTATAATTTGTTTAGATTGGTCAAAGGGTACTAGCCCCGAGTAGCCAGCCAAATGATTTGTACAAGCTATCCTAAACCCACCAAACTCATGAAAAAAGTTTTAATAAAAGATCTGAAAAATCACGTAGGCGACACAGTAATTATTCAAGGGTGGATGTTTAATAAACGCAGTGGAAAGGGGATTCAATTCCTCCAACTCCGCGACGGAACCGGAATAGTCCAGGGAGTAGTTTTTCAAAACAACGTTTCTCCTGAAGTTTTTTCAGAAGCCGAAAAATTAACAATGGAAAGTTCAGTGAAAATAGAAGGAGAGGTCACGAAACACCCAAAACTAGATGACGTATTCGAACTGCAAGTAAAAAATATCGAAATTATTCAACTCGTTGAAGAAGAATATCCAATCGCGAAAAAAGAACACGGCCCAGACTTTCTCCTTGAAAATCGCCATCTTTGGCTGCGCTCATCGAAACAGCGCGCTATTCAAGTTGTAAGAAACACTATAATTAATGGCATTTATGAATATCTCAATAAAGAAGGCTTCATAAAGATCGATTCGCCGATTTTGACTCCGAGCGCATGCGAAGGGACTACCGAACTTTTCGAAATGAAATATTTTGACGAGGGAAAAGCTTATCTCTCTCAGTCCGGCCAATTATATCTCGAAGCGGCGATATTCTCAGTCGGACGTTGTTTCGACTTTGGCCCGGTTTTCCGCGCGGAGAAGTCAAAAACACGCAGACACTTGACCGAATTTTGGATGATGGACGCGGAAGCTGCTTTTGTTGAACACGAAGAAAATTTAAAGATCCAGGAAAAATTAATTGAACACGTTGTTAAAAAAGTTTTGAAAGAAAATTTAAAAGAATTGGAAACGCTCGAACGGAACATCGAACCGCTAAAGAAAATAGAAGTTCCTTTTATCAGAAAGACGCATGCGGAAGCGGTAAAAGAACTCCGAGAAATGGGCTCGGATATCAAAGAAAACGACGATCTCGGAGGCGATGATGAAACAATGCTTACTGAAAAATATGAAAAACCGATTTTTGTCGAAAAATACCCAGCTGAAGTTAAAGCTTTTTACATGAAACGCGATCCGGAAGATCCGTCAAAAGCGCTCTGCGCGGACATGCTAGCGCCTGAAGGTCACGGCGAAATTATCGGCGGCTCACAACGTGAGGATGACTACAATACTCTTCTTACTAGGATAAAAGATCACAAACTTCCTGTAAAAGCTTTCGAGTGGTACCTCGATCTAAGAAAGTACGGCTCCGTTCCGCACTCCGGCTTCGGAATCGGTCTTGAGCGTCTGACAGGTTGGATCTGCGGAATCCATCACATAAGGGAAACAATCCCATTCCCAAGAACGATCACGAGGATTTACCCTTGACGGATTTTACAAAGAGTATAAAATACCCCCAAGGTAAATCATTAAATATTTTATAATTTTTACAAATATGGCTATTTCAGAAGGAGGACAAGAAAAAAGATACTTGGAAGCTTTAGTACCAGACAGGGGGGTATGTATAAGTGCACAGGACAAAGAGGTAATGGAGCAATTTTTAAGAGGTGAACGAGTTGATCCCGCTACATTTAGTGGAGCATACACAAGATTATATGGAGACCCAAGCACAGTTGTCCCTCCAAAAGGGGTTGTCCCAATGGAAGATTTAAGACATGTAGATCCTGACAGTGCACGAGCAACGGCTCCTATAAGACCTGCAAAAGACATTGATGATTTAGCAAGAACAATAGTCCCAATAAGAGGATGCCTAGGACATTGTGTAAGAGATGATTTCCCGGCAGTTTCTGTAGCCATACCTAACGATCTAGACACAAAGCCTTTCCCTAAAAAGCTTAGCGGGAGAGCTAAAAATGTACCAGTAGATGTTGTTAGGGGCCAAATTACAGATATAAACACATTGTCTAGAAAATAATCACTAAACTTTACTACTCAGACACAACTATTGATTCCTTCTCCCAATAAAAAGCGAGAAATCAAATGGTCTCTTAAACCCTTGCTCCTGGGCACAATTTATTAAACCCGCACTCCCGACATTTCGGCCGATTTGCAATACAAACCTCCCGTCCATGCTCCGTAAGCAGCAACGGAAAAGTCCCCCAATACTTTCGAGGCAAAATCTCCATTAATTCCATCTCAATCTTTACAGGATTATTCACAGCGCCAGCCGAAATAAGTCCTAGCAGCCATGTAATCCTCTTTACATGCGTATCCACCGCAATCCCAGCAACCTTTCCAAAAGCGTTAAACAAAATTACATTCGCACTCTTCCTTGCAACCCCCGGCAAAGTCAAAAGTTCTTCCATTGTAGACGGTAACTTACCATCAAAATTCTCAACAACTCTCGAAGCGGCCGCCAAAATATTCTTCGCCTTATTATGATAAAACCCGGTAGATCGAATCATATTTTCAAATTCTTTAACGCCACTCAAAGATTTTCCAGCTAACGCATAATCCTTCACACTCGGATATCTTTTAAACAAAGCAGGAGTTACCAAATTCACCCTTTTGTCCGTACATTGAGCGGAAAGCTGGACAGCAACAAGGCATCCCCAAGGACTATCAAAATTCAAAACCGTCTTCCGGCGCTTATACAACTTCAAAAGCATCTCCGCAATTTCTACCGCACGCACTGATTTTTCTTCTAATGTCTCAGTCTTTTTAAGCTTGAGCATGCCCAAATTATACCTTCAGATTCTAAAAATACAATTTGCCTTCCACTTTTAACAATTCCACCTTTAACAAACTGAGGTCTCAACTAATCGCAATCTCACTTGTTAGAATCTTCTTGCAAAACAAGCCTCAACAAAACCTATTGAACAGGCTCCTTCAAATATTCGCTCTCCAAGACCGCTCTTTGCCAATCATCCTGGTATTCACTTGGCAAATTCTTCACATTTTCCTCGGTCAAAATCTCCAAAGGCAAGAACCTCAGAGGATCGACATAACTGCCGTCTTTCATTACCTCAAAATGCAAATGAGGCCCCGTGGTCATGTATCCAGCGCCTTTCGTCCCCGGCATTCCACCCGAAAGCCCGATGATATCGCCGGCTTTTACAACCTGTCCCTCAGTTGCCATCATATTACTGATGTGACCATAAGTGGTCATCAGATTATCATGATGGATGACGATTATATAGCTATATCCGTAATCATTGTCTTTAACTTTATAAACAACACCATCGGCGGCTGCAGCGACAGGAGTTCCTTGAGGGGTTCTGATATCAACCGCATTGTGCTGAACTCCAAAATATCCGCGGTAAGACTCGTCATGGAAATAAGCGCTTAATCCGGTATTCGGCAAAACCGGCCAGATAAATCCTTCACTGCTTGCCGGAGTCTTCTGAAATTCATACAAAGTCATGAATTTCTTCCCTACAAAATCTTCATACTTGGAAATATCAAACGCCGCACCCTCTTCCTTCATTTTCTGTTCAATAAATGCGATCGACTCTTTGAAAGTTCGCATTTCCGCTATGGATTCCTCTTGCTGTTGCATCGATTGCTGAAGCAGGGATCGATAAATTTCGTCCTGATTCTTTGTCAGCGCGAGCATATTTTCCTTAGCGGCTTTTTGCACAGATAAATAATTTTTTTGAGTCTGAATTTCACTTTCGAGTTTTGCCAACGAAACTCTCTTCTTCTCAAGATCTTGTCGCGCATTTCCCAAATCAGTGACAATCCCATCAAGATTTTCAACAAGCCTGTCTCCAGTTTCCTTCAAAATTCCCAAATATTTCATTTCTTTTAATACATCTCCGGTATCGGAATCAGCCAGCAAAAGTTTAAATGCATCGACTTCTCCATTTTCCGAATAATCAAAATAAGTGTCACCATACACATAAAGTTTTTGGATATAATCTTTCAAAAGTTGCTTCTGATATTCGAGTGCAGTCTGCTTCACGTCTATTTCTTCATAAAGAATTTTAATTTCATTTTCCGTGCGGACAAGCTGTTTGATTACGGTAATAAGTTTCTCAGTTGTTGTTTCAATTTGATCGTCAAAATAAGTTAGTTGATTTTGAAGTTTTGACATATCTTCCTTGAGCGAATTGATCTTATTTCGAGTTTCACGAATGTTTGTCGTAATTTGGTAATATTCTGCCTTTGAAATATTCAATTCGTCATTTAATCTTTTCATAAAATTCAGTTGTTCTTGGGAGGAAAACGAAGAGGTATCGCCGGAGGCAGAATTATCAGACTGTGAGGCCTGATTGTCCTCAAAATCCTTCGCAAAACTCCCAGTAGCCGCCGAAATGGATGCCAAAACCAGGCAAAAATAAAGCATCCCTCTCTTCAAGAGAGTTTTTACTTTATGCTGATTTTTATTATTTTCTGCCATTTTTACGATTTGGTTACCTCAAGCCAGTCCATCAAGATCCATCTACGATCAAACTTGTTAAGTTGTAAATTCCCATTTTTTTTCGGATTCCAATCCGTTTTTAAAATTCAAACCTACTAATTTATCCCTATATTATACCATAAAAACATGAGGACATGAAGGGGGATAGGTTTGGATTTTCTTAATACCCAGGTCAATTTTTAATCAAATTATAGATTTAGATTGATGGATTACTTTTTTAAAAGGCCCTATTTTTTAATTAGGAAATTTTTAAATTTCTATCAATTCTTTTTATATTTGAGAGGTTTTTATAAGATGAGTCGGTATTTCTTTCGATGTTGTGAATAGAAACGTCTCAGGCGATCTGTAAATATTAAAATTATGCTGATTTATAACTGTTTCTACAAATCTTGTACTGTTGTAACGTTACAACAGTACAAAGCTTAATGTATCCACAGGTTGAAAATGGAGCATGAGTTATAGAATTAACTTTGTAAAAGTGTTTTTGAGCATTGATGATTATTGGAGTGTTTTTATGTTTAATTTGCCTTAAATGCTTTTATTTTTGATCGCCGTTTCTGATTAAAAATGATGCTAAAAATAAATATATATTCCCCATTCCATTTCCATATAAATCCAGGTCAGCTCAATATCCAACATCTCAAGTTCAGTTTCCAAACCATTTAAAAGCCCAAACCCCAAATTTGGTATCAACCCCAAATTTTCCCTTGCATTTCCAATCCCTTTTACATAAAATACGCCCTGTCCTTAAGTAAAAAAACACTATGTCACACAAAAAAGCCGGTGGATCCAGTAAGAACGGACGCGACTCGCAAGCCCAACGCCTAGGTATCAAGGTTTATGGCGAACAGGCGGTATTGGCGGGAGGAATAATTGTACGCCAAAAAGGCTCAAAATTTATCCCTGGTCAAAATGCGGGAATGGGCAAGGACTACACAATCTTCTCAAAAGTTACAGGAACAGTAAGATTTACCGAAAAAAAAGTAAAAAAATACGACGGCAGAGTTTTCAAAAACAAACTTGTTAATATAATTCCTCTACAAGTTACAGCAAAATAGGTTAAAATATTCACGCAAACAAAGCAAACAACCCGGAACAACCCGGAACAAACCGATTCAATATCAATTAACTTCTAAATTTATTGTATGTTAGAAGAATTTCATGGATTTGATCAAAACGATAAAATGGACGCAGCTTCCTTTGAGAAATTTAAGGAGAAGATGAGACGTGCAGCAGCTCAAATCAAAGCAATAAAAAGAGAAGAAACAAAACGCAAAAAGAAAGAGGAAGAATTGGTAAAAATTCTTTTAAGATTTATAAAAACTTCAGATAAAAAAGACCTTGTGCTTTTAATTAGCCGAACTTTAGAGCGAAATATCCCTGCTAATTTTATTCTAGCGGCAGTTTTACTCGGGAATGAAGATGTCCAGAAAGAAGTAGGGGAATATTTAATGTTAAAAATGCCTTCAGACCAAGATTCAAACTTAGCTCAAAATCTAAATGATTCGAACGATCCTAAAAGCACTGCATTAATATTCTTTAATGAAGACAAATCCTTACCATTAAAAGTAAGAATTGAAGTAGATCATTGGATAAAAGGTTTAATTTATCAGGCTTCCGAATCGCCAACCAGGCTTCTTGACACAGCTTACGATATTGTAGAAGTAAATCGAGATGAATCCCAACAAGGCAAGCTCCAACCCAAAGAGATATCTCAGTTTGAAGATAAACCAGAAATCCAAGTAGAAAAGGTTGCAAGCAGGGCTTTAGTTCTTCTTATGTCTCACGTTATTTTCGACTTTCTAAAACAAAATGGCATAGAAGAAGACATTGTAAAACTTAAAGAATTTTCAGAATTTTTATTAAAAGGGATTTTAACCAAAACTCAGGAAGATTTAGAAAATCGAAAGGAACTTGGTGGGGAAGTTATTTAGGCCCAAACCCTTTCCTTTTCATTTCAGCAATAAGTTCCTCAGCGGGTAAACCAACAAGGTTCATTGTGCACATAAAAGTCGCGGCTCTCTGAAACTCCCGATCATCAATATCTGTATAATCAAGCTGATAGCACATATCGATCACCTTCGAAAGCTGGTCATCATCAAGCCCAAACTTTACCGATAGATCTATAAGAAATGTATTTTCCATAAACTTATTTTATAACTTTTAAGTTTTTATTTAAATAAATTCATCTTTAAACATTTTTTGCAATTTGCATTTTGGGTAGAATCACTCAAATCATTGCACACATTTTCGTTAATCTGCTCAAAATACATGTTATAACAGATACACATACTTTTATCGGATCCAAGAGTACCGCAAATATTCAAATCCCCAACATCTTTTGCGTAATTTGCCTTACACACAGCCAAATTTGAGGAATTTTTAACCTTATCGCAATAACTTATATCTTTGTTATCATTCATCAAATTCATATAAGCCTGATCGCGGCAAACTTCTTTATAAAAACCGGTAGCTTTATCGCAAACAGAGATATCAGCTTCTTTAACCACACTTGCCGCCAAACAATTCCCATACCACATATTCTTATGGTCTAGAATCTCACAAAATTTAGGATCTCTCACGGCTTTTGCATGAAGTTGTGCCGAATACCCGGTACAAAGCTCAAATTGGTCTTTGTCATCTTTTACTCGGTCGCAAAGCGAAATATCATAGTTCAATTGTTCCGAAACCAAAGCCAAACAAACTCCTTCGTGGATAATATAATTGGATCCTTCATATCCGACATCTTTAATGTCAGAAACACGTTTGCACAAATCAGGATTTTTTGCCTTTACAGCCAAATCTTGAAAACATTGTGCCTGGAAATAAGCCTTTTCTTTCTCGCATTTTATAATCTCAGCCTGAACATCCAGAGGCTTTTCTACAGGGATTCCTGCTGAATTTCTGAAGAAAACCCACCAAACAGTAATAGCGGCAACGGCAACAATAATAACGAGAATCAAAATAAAAATATTTCTTTTTTTCATAATCCAATTCTAGCCAAAAGCTCTTCTGCAAGCAAATCAATAAAAATCAAACATAGAACAAACCAACAAACTAGTCCATGTGAAACGCCACGTCCTGAACTATATCCGAACAACGTTAAATCTTCCAAACTCCTTTTTCCCTAAAAGCCGGAATAGTTTGACGATGAGCAGCGTTTATCAAAGTTGAAAGCGTCTTTTTTTGCTTTTTCGAATATTTCGCAAGAGTAATTATCTCGTCTCCTTTCAAATAAGCCACTCTTTTATTGAGAGACTCCAGTAATGCCAATGCAATTATATTTTCCATTCTCTTTGTATCTTTTCTTTCATCATATTCAACGAATGATTTGTAGTAATCCTGTTTTTCTTTATCTCTGATGATTATTGGCGGAAATCCTAATCTTATAAGTTGATAATTTATTATCACTCTTCCCATTCTGCCGTTTCCGTCAATAAATGGGTGAATATGTTCGAATTCCAAATGGAAACGCGCAATTTTGTCTGTAAAATAAGCCTCTGTGTCAGTACTATATTCGACCAGATTTTGTTCAATTAATCTTTCAATATGTTCCGGTGACGGAGCTATATACGTTCCAACCCTGACATATTCTCCTTTTTGGCGGAACCTGCCAGCAACATCATCTTTTATGTTTGTCATTAGCATTTTATGTAGAAGCAAAATTACCTCCTCATCGAGATCTTTTTCTTTTGATTTAGACTTTATGTATTCGACTATTTTCGCCAAATTTTTTGCTTCAAAAACTTCTCTTAGTGAAAGGTTGCGTGAGACCTCTAGCTCCAAAAGGATTTTTTCTGTTTCTTTTAAAGTCAGGGTAGAATTTTCAATTGCATTTGAATTATATACATTTTCTGGTAGTTCAGCTTCATCTATTATTTGCAAAAGAGAATCTTTACCTTTACGAAGGATTTCATAAGATTTTTTTAGTTCCGTGATTCTGCCCCTAACTGATTTAGTAATTGGCATAGCTCAATTCTATCAAATTCACGATATTTTGTCAATATCTCGTTAATACGCTCTGTTTTTACGCTAAATTCACGTTTAATTACAGTTTAATTACAGTGATGCAACCATTTAGGCCTTCTGTCCTTTTGCATATCTCTCTACAGCCTCCTTTGTTGTCATCCAATTTCTTTTAATTTTAATAGCTTCCAACTTACCATCCTTAGCCAATTTTCCGAGATAAGCCTGAGAATAAGAACAAAACTTCGTAGCCCTAGCCAAGCTGATGAGATTTTCTTTTTCTTTTGACGGGGTCAAAACATCCAAATAAATATTCAACGATCTCAAGACGGCCTGCGTAACAAACAAAGCCAACGGCTTGTAATTACCATTGTCCGCCATTTCAAGAACTCTGTAATATTTTTGTCTGTCATTTTTTTGAATAATTGCGATAGGGAATCCATATTGCATCAAAAATATATTCATAAGAAGCCTCCCGGTTCTTCCATTTCCGTCTTTAAAAGGGTGGATATGTACAAACTTATGATGAAACATAGCTGCAAACTCAACTATATACATTTTTCTGTAATTTTTCTTTGCCCAATCGATCAGTTCCCTCATTTTAAACGGAACCTCTATTGAAGAAGGGGGGACATGCTCAGTCCCAGCAATAAAAACATCAACATTTCTGTACTGCCCAGCTATGCCCTTATCTATATCTTGGATAATTAAAGAATGCAACTCCTTAACAAGATGCTCTGAAAAAGTAAAATTCTTATTGTGTTCAATCATCTCATAGAGAAAATCCAGAGCTTCTTTATGATTTTTCGCTTCCAAGTGATCTTTCAGAGACTTGCCTTTGACGGTAATGCCTTGTTGAATAACCCAATAAGTTTCTTTTAACGTGAGAGTATTACCTTCAATAGCATTCGAATTGTACGTCATTTCTACCCCAAAACGTTCTTTTAATTGTAATAAAAGCGTTTTGGAAATAGGGCGAAGTTTGTTAAGCTTTTTTAATCTTTCTTCGAGGATATTTTTCATATCTTTTTGTATCATCATATACGGGTTGGATAGGTCTATTTTTATTATATCCAACCTATACTGAAATTTCAAGGGAAAAACCTCGATTTCTCAGACATGCAAAAAAACGGCGATTTGCCGCTTCTCTTCATATAGCTAGGCGCCCAAAATGGGACGGTATCGGTATCCGGTCTATGGGGTGACACTCTGAACGAAATTCGACAAACCCTAGCATAGTTGAATTACTGGAATGTAGCCGTTGAATTTTCACAATAGCACTTACTATTACTTCAAAAACTCCTTTACTGCTTCGGCAATCGAAGCTTTTATCAACAAACCTAGCTCGGAATAATCACCCCTATCAGCTTGCTGCAGCGCACGAACATACTTTTTTCGTCCGGAAGGAGTTTCTACCTTCAGCTCTACCGGCGGGAGGCCTATTTTCAGCAGGATTATGTTGATAACTAGTCGCGCGATTCGTCCGTTATAATCCTGAAATGGATGAATCCACAAGAAACGATGGTGCGCCCAAGAGAGCAGTTCTATCAGTTCATTCAAAAAATCAGAATTATCTATATCAGGTAGATGCTTCATTCGCACATTCAAATCTTTCACAAAATTATCCATTAGCTGAAGAACCAAATAGTACTTAGGAGGCTCATGCTTCGAAACAGTAACTTCAACTGTGCGAAATTTCCCGCCAATCTTGGGAAAAATCCACCCAAACCCAACCTTATGAGTTTTTTTTATGAAAGAAACCGTCAAAGGAATACCACCGGATTTAGACTTCTCAACAACAAAATCCCAGGCCTTCTTTATCCCTTCAATCTCAAGCGGAATAAGATCGGAACGGGGGATGATTCCGAATGCTGTTTCTTTATAACTCGTTGCTCCAATTCTTTGTGGCATAATGGATTATTTTTCGCCTAATATCGCACTTACCATCCGTTTTGTAGTCTCGGGATTCTCTGTTTTGGTCGTCCTATATATCATTTTTGGAACAAAATCACGCAGATAAGCATCTCGTCTTTTGGTAGAAGATTCTTTATAAGTTTTCAACGCTGTAAGTAAATTCTTAATAGTCATGCCCGAACTATATCACGAAATTGACAATTTTATCAATGCAACACGCCAAAAACGGCTTTCCTAAGCCCAAAACCTATGGGGTGAATGGTGGGGGTCGAACCCACGACATCCAGGTCCACAACCTGGCGCTCTAACCAACTGAGCTACATTCACCATAGTTACGATCCCGAACGGCCACAAGTGCGAAAGCACTAAACTACATGACCGAAAATTTAAACCAGTAGAATCTTATCCAAAATTAGTTTCATGCGCAACCCCTACAAACTAAAACACCCCCCGCTTGGGAGGGTGCGTAGCTGTAGAGTTAGGTATACGCACGCCCTAGAAAGCCTGACATAACCTAGTCCACCAATATCTTGGAAACACTAGAAGCGTTTCGCAAGATTCAAGTTTACTAGTTTCTTTAAAAAATGCAAGTGAATTTTTAAAAAACAAATTTATTTCTTCTACAGAAACCAATCTATTCTACAGGGACGTATCCTTCTGGTTTATTCCCAGAAAATTCCGAATCAACTCTATCTGCTTTTTCCACTGCTTCTCTAATCTTGTCCGCTTCAATCCAATCATCAACAGCTTTATTTCTCGAAGAATCTTTCCCGCAAACTAGGCTAAGAATTATAGCTAATAATATGGCCGATATCACTCCACCGGCAACTTTCAGACCTAGAGGAGAATTTAAAAATTTCCATGCAAGTGCTTTTCCACCTTCTTTTTTCTCATGTCCATCACCTTCGTTATCACCGCCGTCTCTTCCAGTATTACTACCTCGACGTCTTCCTCCATTACGAACTTCTCTCATCATTGCTGCCAATCTTTCATTGATTCGACCCAACTCTTCACTTACCTGTCTTAATCTATTATCGAAATCGGCAGTGATTGGATCATTCATCAAACGGGTAATTTCTTCCATCAATTCGCGAATTCCTCTTGCACAAGTCACTGAGGAAAGATGACCTGGTGTACTTAAAGGATGACCATCCGGAAAATCTATCTCAAGTTCGCCGCCATCCCAACCAGTTCCACTACTAACACCATGCTCAAGTACATCAGCGAGATCTTCTATTAGGCAAGGTTTTTTATTAACCAACGCAAGTGCTTCTTTTATTCTTCGAGCAAAAGTTGTCATTTCTCTCGGGAGAGTGGAATTTCGCAATGACTCTGCCTTGGCGTCAGTACCCTCTCGTATTCTTCCAATCGCCAGAGATGGAGTCTTGACCCCTTTTGAAGCCTGTCGTAGTCTCCCGTAAGCGGAAGCACGATCTCTATCAAACATTCCACGTCCAAAACCAAGCCAAGAATCACCTCTGAGGTAACCACTTCGTCTCGCAAAATAACGTCCCAAAATAATTCCACCTATGGTTAATGTCCAATCTAATCTCCAAGTTAGTATGGAAATAGGAACTGTAACTAAATCCGTAGGTCCGCATCCCATGGTTCCAAGCCCTGCAAACGCCAATGTTCCGGCTGTTCGCAGTCTCATCGTTGAAGAAACACCGGCTCCTTCTGTAGATAAGTCTTGAGAACCTTCCTCAGGCAGGGCAATACCAAGAGAATCCAATTTTGCCATTAAATCTTCCATATATGATTCTCTTACTTTTTCAGCCAATTCAGGGGTAGTACTTACGATTCTTGCCCAAACCATCTCAGCCAATGGAACATCAGCTCTCGCGATTTCCTCAAATTGCTCCAAGGTAAATCCAGGAGAAAATTCCATTTTTGCTACCAATAATTTAGCTGTATGAACCTCCAAACCGGCAGGAACTCCCAAGCTAGAAGGATCGCGCAAAAGTTTAAGCAGCATATCAGCATCTATAAACTTACAAGCAACCTCAGGTCTATCCCATTCTGCAAGATCATCAGAAACGGACAAAGCGTCTTTTTCGAGAGTAATAACAGTTCCATGAACAAGTTTTTGTTGAGCAGGTGTTAAGGAATCAAAAGAATCAGAAGGTAATCCTCTTTCTGCTAGCATGGTTTGAGCTTCAGAAATTCTTTCATGTGGGATACCAGAAGCTACGGAAGTTCTAATTCCAGGAACTTGATCAGCCTCGTTATAAAAGGCTTCAAAAGCTTCACCAACGGAACCCATCCCTTCAGCTCTAACCGGAGCCAAAACATCATTTTGATCCGCTGTGTCTATTATATTTTTCATACAATTTTTATTAAGAATTTTGAGTACCGCAAGATACATCTTTTTTACAGACTTGTCAACAATAAATACATGGAAATTTTACCAAACGGTCTTGACGGTGAGTATTTGCTCACCTATAATTCAAACAGATTTAACTATTTAAAAAATGCCAATTAACATCTTCGAACAAATAAAGAAAATAAATGATTGCGGACAAGAGTTTTGGAATGCGCGTGATTTATACAAAGTTCTTGGATATACAGAATACGGAAAATTTTTACCAGCAATTGAACGTGCAAAAGAAGCTTGCCGGAATAGTGGACAAAAAATTAAAGATCATTTCGCCCACGCCAGCGAAATGATAAAAATCGCTATTGGAACAGAAAAAGAGACACTGAGAGAAATAAATAATATTTGTCTTTCCCGCTACGCCTGCTACCTCATCGCCCAAAACGGTGACCCTCGAAAAGAGGAAATTGCACTCGCCCAGACTTATTTTGCTATTCAAACAAGACGTCAGGAACAGCACGAACAATTAATGGAGGATGGGAAAAGGGTTTTCTTGAGGGACGAAATAAAAACGCATAACAAAAATTTGGCCAAAGCAGCAAAAGAAGCGGGAGTAGTAAATTTCGCGAATTTCCAGGACTTTGGATACATGGGGCTTTATGGAGGGCTTAGGCAAAAAGACATTCGCATAAAAAAGAAATTGAAACCATCTCAGAAAATTCTAGATCACATGATCAGTGAAGAATTGGCGGCAAATCTTTTTCGCGCAACACAGACAGAAGCTAAACTTAAAAGAGAAAATATTATCGGCGAAAACAAAGCCAATATAACTCATTATAATGTTGGCAAAAAAGTCAGAAAAACTATAGAAGAGCTTGGAGGAACAATGCCGGAGAGACTTCCGGTATCAGAACATATTAATGTTTCAAAAAACAGGCTAAAAAAAGAACAAAAAAAGTTAGAGCAACCGACTTCTTGAAATAAAAAGCATTCTTATTCCGCCTTCACCTCCTTCTTCAAAGACTGAAGAGCCAGTTTCTGTTTAATCGTAAGTCGCGCGGAGCCAGAAGATTGTTTGGTTTTATCCTCTTCGCATTCTTTTTCAATCTCTTCAACCTCTCTCAAGAAATTATCAGGTTCGGTTTCAATGCGTCCGACAATATCCTCATATTTGCGGCAGATTTTTTCTCCTTCTTCTTTCAAAGCTTTTCTTTTATCTTTAGCTTCGCTCAAAGCGAGGTAAATATCCTCTTTTTGAATCTGAGTCATATCGGGAAGCATGTTTCTGATTATTCGCTTATACAAGTCAGGTAGTGATGACTCTTGAAGAAGACCTAAAATGACTGAATCTATACTTGGCATGTTTTATATTGAGTGTTAGCTATGAATTATTTCTGCTAAATGATCAAAATCGTTCGCTTCAACATGGTAGAGCAGGGTAGCTATATCCTTACTTTCAAGCCCTCTTCCCTTGGATGCAACATCATGAATTGTATCAACAGCTTTCTCCAAAGCTGGAGTATTACTGGCCGTAGCAGGCAAAAACTGACCGAAAACACCAATAACTTTTGCCCTGGCATCCGCACTCCAATTTGGATCTTTAATTGCAGCCAAAGTCGGTACGGTTTTTAAAGGTAATTTGGAAGCCAATGGAGCAAGATCAACGAAATCAAACTTGAAAAGATCCTTTGTGCCGGAACTGCCAGGCTTAAAATTTCCTTTCATTATAGCTCTTTTGAACGCATCTATCTGACCGGCAATCGCGTCGACTCCCATCCTGTTTCTTTGAAAATGAAGTTTGAATCCTTTTAAAGTTTTTAAGCCAAAAAAGGCGACTAAAAGCTTATTTCGTGAATCAGCCAAAGCTTTACCGGCCTTTTCCGGACCAGCAAAACCTAATGAAGTGGCAACAGCAGTCCTTTCCTGATCATTCAAATCATTCTGGAATGCATTGCCAATTACAGGTACAAGCGCATCAACAGCCGCTTTCTCATCCGCTGGGAGTGATTCCGGATTAGCTCCTGCAATTTCAGGTTTTATGGCAGCAGTAAGCTGATCGGGAGAGGCATTTTGTATGACACCGGCAACTTTTGAGGCTTCTTGTTGGTCAACTTGTTTTTCCGCAACCTGAAGTTTTTTTACATCCTGAGTAAGTCCTCCAAGAAATAAAAATATTTTTTCTTTCAAAGATTTACCGTTTTTGGCATTGTTATATGCATTTTTCAACCTGTCGGCTATATTCCCGATTCTTTCTCGGAACGACAGCTTCTGCGTCGGCGCTTGAGCCGGTCCCATACTCAGTGAGACAGGCGCTTTTTCTGGTTGTAATGATTGTTGTACCATGTATTTTTTTATGGGTTCCAACCTTGAGGTAAATTCCCGCTACTAGCCTGATTAGCACTTTCCACAACAGCTTCATGGGAAGATTCAATCTTATCTCGTTCAAGTTTGTCATCAGTTTCCTTTTGCAGAGGTGAACTTTCAAACGCATCACCAGCCCAGAGACCACTTAAAACGCTAGCAATAAGCAAAGCCATTATATAACAAGATATCACTTTTACCCCAAGTGGAGAATTTACAATTTTCCATGCTGTCGATTTACCAATAGATCTATTCCCAGAAACATTAGACCCGCTATTCCGTTGTATTAGCTCATTCAACTGCCCATTAAGCTTGCTTAAACCTAGGGCTACTCGGTCAAAATAATCCACTGATGCAGAAGGACCGGAAGGAACTAATAGCCCTTCGGCTATAGCTTTGAGAGTAAGTTTAGATGATTGTCCTTCAATTTCCACGCCTCCTTGAAGAATTATATCAGCTTGATCTAAAACAGCAGGATTTCTCTCAGCCAAAAGAAGTATAGTTTCTAAATGGCCACGCAATTTACCTGCTTCTGCGTCTGCCGGTGAAATGGAGTGTCTCTCCCGATTTCGGATAGGATCAAAACGCTTTTTATCTGCTTTTAAGTCTCTATATTTTTTAGCCCTAGCCCCTCCACCCGTGAGCCTAAGCAGCCCCTCTCCTCTCAAATATCCTTGACTCCTAGCAATTTTATATATACAAAATACAATGGCTGGAAGGCCAACTGTACCA
>Ga0233420_10000558_pt1 | contig 15672 bp, 22 predicted proteins | sample Watercolumn_Mata_4_FD_183009 | JGI IMG/M metagenome (GOLD analysis project Ga0233420, IMG submission 183009) | Freshwater microbial communities from Lake Matano, South Sulawesi, Indonesia - Watercolumn_Matano_2014_102_MG | ecosystem: Environmental > Aquatic > Freshwater > Lake | place...
TGTATTCAATGCCTCCGGTGTGAATATCAAAACTCTCCCCCAAATATTTCATACTCATAGCACTGCATTCAATGTGCCAACCCGGAAAACCCGTTCCCCAAGGGCTTTCCCAACGCATAGTGTGATTGACATGGGCCCCCACGGTCTTGACCCACAAAGCAAAATCAGCCGGATGTTTTTTGTGACTGCCCGTAATCACGTCTTCTCTCATTCCCGCTTGTTTTTCGTCAATACTCTGGCCAAACATTTGTCCATATCTGGGAAAACTGCTCACAGAAAAATAAACAGCTTCGGGGGTATCATAAGCAAATTCCTTATTAATTAATCTCTCAATTAACTCAATCTGTTCTTTTATGTTATCTGTGGCCTTACAAGAAACATCGGGACGCAAAATGTTCAGCTTGTCCATATCTTCAAAAAAAATTTCGCTAAAATATTGCGCCACTTGCCAAACTGTTTTGCCAGTTTTTTTTGCCCCTTTTTCTAGTTTATCTTCTCCCTCGTCTGCATCAGACACCAAATGGCCTACATCAGTAATATTTTGGACATGGGTAACTTTATAACCGTTGTAAGTAAGAGTTCTTTTAAGCAGGTCATCCATGACATATTTGCGGCCATGGCCAATGTGGGCAAAATCATAAACAGTTGGACCGCAAGTATACATTACCACCACTCCCTTTTTTAGTGGCACAAAGTCCTCAAGTTGATGGGTAAGAGAATTGTAAAGTTTCATGATTTATGATACCATATGGGTATCACGATGACTGGATAGGCCTAAGGTTTCGACCGACCGCCGATGCCAGTCACATGTTTTTTGTACTCCAAATTTTCTTTAAGTCTATCAATCCTAACTACAAAATTGGAAAATCTCTTTAACAACCTTGAATAATGTTTGTTTGGAGCAAGCACTAACAGTAACTTATTTTTACCGGACAAGTATTCAACCAAGCAATGAAAATCTCCATCCCCCGAGACTATGATTGCTTTTTGATAGTTTTTGAATTCAATCATGGCATGCAAAACCAGTTCTGCATCAACATTTCCTTTAACCGTCCCGTCTAATAGTTCCATCGTTGGTTTTAGAATTAAGAAGTACCCCATATCTTGCATGCGAGTATATAGAGCTTCATTTCCTGGTTTATAACCAATAAAGATAAAGGCCTTAGTCACATTATATTTATTTCTTAAATACTGTCTAAACTTTCTCCAGTCCAACTTCCACCCCTGGGATCTAATCCCCAAATTCAAATTCTGACTATCTATAAAAGCGTAGTTACTCATATTCTGAAATCCACAAATTTGTGAGAATACTTTTGGCTTTTATCTACTTCATAATACCATTCCACCCAGGGCATGAGCAGTGGCAGTTTTTGACTTTGATAAACAAAATTCATCAGATAAATCTTGAGCAACCAATCTTTTAAACCTAGTTTAATTTTATGCGTATGTTCTTTGTGGAAAAACGAAATCCACCAGATTTTTCCGGGCCAATCAAGCGAATCCAGCGAAACAGTAATATGGTCGGGGTGGCCAGTAAAACCACTGTGATCATAAGTAACTGTCAAGTCCGGAGAATAAAGAGAGATTTTCCCTCTGATCCATTTTTTCCAGGTATTCCTGTATCTTAGTTTGGCATCCCCAAAGTCTCCAACCTCTAAATGATCAACTTTCAGCTTGGCACAGGCTTTTTTCAATTCGCCAACTCTGGTTTCTTTTTTATCAGTGTAATGATTTCCAGCTTCACCTTGGGTTAGTGTAACCACCACAGTCCTCCAACCTGCGCGTTTGTAGGCTAGTAAAATACCTGCTCCAAAAACAGCCTCGTCGTCTGGATGAGGGAAAATTAGCATTAGTGTTTTCATAATTTTTTCATTAAAAAACCCGCTTCTTGCGGGCTACCAAAGAAACGGAAACAAATCCGTTACTTTGGCTTATATTTACAACAAATAATCATCTACTTCCTCTTCTAAAACCAGTAAAATTTCTACTCTTTGGTGCTTGAAACTTTTGCGATTTTACCAAATTATCGAACCTGGGCACAGGCACGGGGGTATTTGCTTGATTATTATTTTTGGCCATCTATTGAATATTACCAGAATATTTTTCTTTTGTCCCCTTGGCAGCATTGATCATCCGCTGCAAAGCACTATCTTTTTTTTGTTTCGTTTGCAATTCTTTTATCTGTTTTTGTTGAGCTTCTTGTTGCTTTTTTTGTATCTCGGGTTGGGCTATTGTGGGTTTTTTCACCTGCATTTCCCGAGTCAGATTTTTTCGGATGGCCTGAAGTTTGGCTGTTTCTTCAGCCTGAATCTTGGACTTTTCCTCTGCCAAAAGCTCTTTAAATTCACCGGTCACCTGTTCGTGAATGTCCGAAGCAACAGCTGCAGTAGTTTTTTTAACAACCTTTTCAAGAGTTTCAAAGGTGTTTTTGATCAATCTTTTTGGCATAAACTCTCTAAGTACTCCAGTTTACACAACTTTTCTTCAACCGTCAGCCGGACTTTTACCCCATTAACCAAAGAAATAAACCGTTCAGGACCAAAATGCAACCAACCGTTTTCGGCATGACCAAAATCATCACAAAAAGCCAAAGGAATATTTATAGGCGCTACACGGCCTTTTATTAATCCTTGCGGGGTCACTTTTTTCCCCCATTTGGGATATGACAATTCTCTAATGTTTACCAACCTCCCCACCACCATACCCTTAATCCTGCTGGTTTTTTTGTGATTTAAAATAATGTCTATCTGCCTTTGCAGAAGACTCTTGTCGATATCCAATTCTTCAATCGCCAAGATGATATCCCCCCCACCTCCATACATAATAGGGTCAAATTTTGTCCCAAAAGAATATATCAATGTTTCCAAATCACAGGCCACCAATTTTCCCTCGGCAACCCCCAAGATGGAGGGTTTCCACTTGGCTTGAGCGCCAATTCCTTCTACCGCCTCGCCAAAAAGAATTCTCCTGAGGTATTCTTGGGAATAAGAATCCCAGTCTGAAAGTCCCCACAATGTCGGTCCCATAACTGAGATGATATTGAAAGAGGTCAAAGCATTTTGCAAAAGACAAATGTCACTGTAACCTATCAGCCACTTACTTTTTTCTTTAAACACAGCGATAGCGGCCCTGTCAAACACTGGCAAGACTTCGGTCGCCGCGTACCCCCCCGAAGCACACCAAATAGCCTTGATATCTGGATTAAAGATCATTTCCTTCAAATCCTCCTTTCTTTCCTCGGCTGTGCCTGCGGTAAAATCGCCCACGAATGAATAAATATGTTTTCCATATTTAACCTTTAATCCCCATTTTTCCAGTATTTTTGTGCTCTTTTCTATGCCGGCTTTTTCCACTGCATCTGATGGCGCCACCACCCCCACCACATCACCAATTTTTAAGGCTTTTGGCTTTATCATGCCACTATTTTAGCATTTTTGCCTGATACAAAGTGGCAAAGGTCTGAACAATCCCCATAACAATAAACAATCCAGTAAAACCTGTCTGAACAATGATCGCTCCTCCCAAAAGGATTCCAAAACCAGCGAAAAAATCTTCCCAACCGTTGACCATTCCCCAAGCTGAACCGTTTTTGTTAGTTCCAGAATATTTTGCAAATAACGAGTACCAGGTTGGTGATGCCAAAGCCGTTGCCACCCCCAATCCAAATTCAACAACGGCCAAGGTCAAAGTGTTGGTCACAAATAAAAATCCAAAGGTAAACAAAGCATGAGCGGCAAATCCAATTACTACCAGTTTTCTCTTGTCTATCCAATGATCGGAAATTTTTCCCGCCAAAGCCGAAACTATTCCCCTGGTAAACAAATAAACCGCCCAAACCCAAGCAATATCAAAAATATCTCCGCCAACTCTATCGGCAAAAATAGCAAATAACGGCCCCAACATTCCCTCTGCCAAACTCCAAAGGTTGTTGCTGATTACAAGTATTTTTAGAGCATTTCTGTCTATATTAATATTCCCTTCTCCCTTCTAGCGCTCTGGTTAAGGTTGTCTCATCGGCATACTCAATATCTGCTCCCATCGGCAATCCGTGAGCCAAACGAGTAACTGCAATTGGCAATTTGCTATTTGCTATTTGCTTTTTTATGTACATGCACGTTGCCTCTCCCTCCATATTGGGATTCAACGCAAGAATTATTTCAATACCACCCTCCTTTCCCCCTCCTACGTAGGAGGGGGTGTCCGTCAGGACGGAGGTGGTATTGGCTTGTTTGATTCTTTGAATTAACTCGTTAATTTTAATTTCATCTGGTCCAATATTATGAAGCGGATCTATTACTCCGTGTAAAACATGATAAACCCCTTTATAACGTCCCCCTCTCTCAAAAGCCAAAACATCCAATGGTTGTTCAACTACACAGATAATATTTTTATTGCGCAAAGAATCACTGCAAATATCGCACGGGTTGGTTTCAGAAATATTATGACAGAGGTGACATTCGTGAGTGTCGAGTTTCAAATTTTTGGTGGCATCAGCAAACTTATCCAGTTCATATTGAGGAACATGCAACAAATAGTAAGTTAAACGGGCTGCAGTTTTGGGCCCAACCCCCGGCAAACGTTCAAAGGCTTCAGTTAAATTTGTTATTGCTTTTGCTATTCTCACCTCGGCAATTTTACATCATTCCCCCCGAGATCTTCATCAACTCTTTAGCGGCCATTTCCTGACTTTTCTTAATCGCCTTGTTGATAGCATCGGTCAAAACCTGGTTGCTGTATCCCTGGACTTCCAAAACCAGCAATCTTTGGTCACCGGTAATGACGATCTTTACTCCATTTTCTTCAATGGTTACAGACTGAGCCGCCAGATTTTGTTGCATCTGGAGAGCCTGTTTCTGAAAATCGGCTTTGGTAAAATCTGCCAACCCTGACATGCCCCAACTATATCACAAAAATATCTTTGTCAACAACAGTCATTTAAAAATCGCAGCCGCCTGGGCTACCAAGTCTTCAGCCGGAGGTTCCAGGGATTTTTTTTCCAAGTGTCCCAATTGCAATTTTAAAATTACACCCGGGTGGTTTAAAACCAGAGAAATTCCGTTTTCCACTATTTGCCGACATTTATCCGTCTCGAGTTTGTCTTTATGAAATTGATAAAAAACTTCTAGCAAAAGATTTTTGCCATCATAGGCGATAGGCCTAGTCGAACGCAACAAGGCCTCAACCGAATGATTAAATGGTCGTACCACTCGCAAGATCTCCTGCCACTTATCCAAAATAAGTTGGACGTCACCGGGAACGACAGGTGTATCACCCTCTCCCTTCGGGTTTCCCCCTCTTACATCGCCTCGTTCGATGCGCACCGCTAGGTGCGGTGTAAGAGGGGGATTTAAGGGGGTGATATTTTTCGGGACCGAGGGTGAGGTATGACTAATTATCAAAATCTCCAATGGCAATTGTGGTATGGTTGTGGTTTTGCTGCTTTCGTAAGCTTTTTCAAAAGCCCAAATAGTGGTTAGAATATTTTTATCAAGAGTCTGTAGTAACTCTTGGCGTAAACACTCAACGCATTTTTCAATAAAAATCCGTAAATTTACTCCCTCTTCCACTAAACCATTTACAAAATCCAAACCTGGTTGGGTTTTTTTTGACCTTAATATTTCTAAAAATTTTTGCGGTGTACTGGCCACAGATAGCCCTATTGTTTCCATTGCCGATTTTCCCGAGGCGGCTAGTTGCTCCAGTAATTTAATCGCGTCTCTAAAACTGCCTTTACTTTCTTTGGCCAAAATTTCCAACTCATCACTTTCTACTTTCAATTTTTCGCTTTTGGCAACAAATTTTAATTTGCTCATAATTTCCTCTAAAGTCGGGGCCTTAAACTGAATCCTGGTACATCGGGAAATAACTGTTTCTGGTAATTTCTCAGGGTCTGTGGTGCACAGAATAAACACCACGTGGACCGGCGGCTCTTCTAATGTTTTCAAGAGAGCATTGGCCGCTTCGGTCGTTAACATATGCGCTTCGTCGATAATGTAAACCTTCACTTTGGCAGACAAAGGTGATTGGTTGACCTGCTCTTTCAGGGTTCGAATTTCGTCAATACCCCTGTTTGAGGCAGCGTCCATTTCAATGACATCAATACAACTCCCCCTTTCTATCTGTTTGTTGAGGTCGGGATCATTTCCGTTCAGTTCCTTGGCCATAATTCTGGCGGCACTGGTTTTACCCAACCCCCGCGGACCAGAAAGGAGGAAAGCATGAGGTCCGAAGAGATTTTTCTTAAGCGCTTCACGAACCGAAATCAGATCTAATTCATCGACGGATTGCGGACGATATTTTAAATACCAAGTCATGACGCTACTAGTTAAACAGTTGTTTTCACAGATAGCAACTGTATAAACTAGTTATCCTATTCGTGATGAATTCCCAATAGATGCAGGCAACCATGCTCGATTAGGCCCTCAACATCTTTTTCCTGATCACAGACCAAAATATCACCCAAGCGAACAACACCGTCCGGGTATGATCTGTCAAAATCCAGGGGAAAAGACAAGACGTCGTGATACTTCCCATCTAGTACCTTTCTCATTTCTTGTTCACTAGCCATAAAGACATTGACTTCATATGGAGTAGTGATTCCATGCTCGCGGACTGTTTTTTCAACAATTTCTGGATTAACTATTTTTTTCATTAACTATCTTGGCGACAAGTTTGCCGTCAGCTCGACCTTTAAAATGGGGGGCAACAATTTTCATAGCTGAAGCAAAATCTTTGGGTAAATTTAATCTCTCAATCTCTTGTTTAATTTCTTCTTCGCTCATTTGGGCCGGTAAATAAGTTTGTAAAATGGCCAGTTCTTGGCGTTCTTTGTCAGCTGATTCCGTTCGCCCCGAAGCTTCCCAAGACAAAATGGCTTCATTGCGTTTTTTTACTTCCTTTTGCAAAACCGAAACCACATCGGCATCAGACAAATCTTTTTGTACTTCAATTTTTTTGTAATTAAGCTCGGAAACAAGCATTCGCAACGTATCTCGACGCAAAACATCAGACGCCAAAACACTGGCATGCAAATCAGAATTAATTCGATCTAGCAGCATTAATCGTTTGAAACAGGTCCATTGACTTTTATGTAACGATTAGTTCGGCGCTGTTTGAGACGTTCCTGGCGAAGAACCGAGGGCTTTTTATGAAACTCTCTGTCTTTAATTTCAGGAATAACATCGTCGGCAATAATTTTCTTACGAAAATCCGCAATTAATTTATCTTCGGACTGTCCTGGCTTTTTTCTTACAACTGTAGGCATTAATTACCCGCCTCCTTTCAAATCAAACATCTAACTCCTGCCATTATACCTGTTTGTATACCCTCACTGCAACCAAAATTATGTCCCTATCAAAGCCCCGAAATGGTGCTATCAAGCTGAGAAAAGTCGGTATCGCCCACCTCACTAACAGTCTCACTTCCTGCCACAGAGCCCTGACGGAGATACATCACTAACCCTCCCAAAAACACTGCTACCATAGCCACAAGTATAGCGACACCAATAACCGAACCCGCAAGATCGTTTCTCTTCATATACCCCCCTTTACAACCTCGTAAACTGCCATTCGGGCCGCTTTAACTTTTTCTTGAACAGCCTTGAGATCCGATTGAAGTTGAGACTTCACTTTATTGGCATCTTCCCTCAGTTTAGATTCGTCAGAGATCGAAATGACATAAACTTTGGCAGCTTGCGCAGAAACTGCCTGTTTGGCTTCTTCAATTGCCAACTTTGCTGCCCCCACATCCGAAACCGAACCCTTGGCTAGGAAACGATTCAAAACCGTTGTGATCTGTTCAAGATTCTTGGCCATTTCAGACGTCCGCCGAGCGTTCAACTCAGCCACTTGCTCGTTAAATTTCTCGAGTAAAACCTTCTTGCGTTCATCTTTAATTTGAGCCAATTTCTGTTTGTACTCTTCTCGGGTCTGAGTAAGGCTTGTTTTAAAAGCTTCCCTAGCCTCTTTTCTTTCTTGCTTCGCAAACACCGGCGTCACCAACGTTAAACCAAAAACGGCTATAACCAAAAACTTATTCATCTCTTATGACTATGACAAAAACAGGTATAATTGTCAACATGTCCCGAATCATAACCACTAAACACGGTGAAATTCAAACTCCGGTGTTTATGCCGGTGGGCACCAACGCTACAGTCAAGTCCCTCTCCCCTGAGGATCTGGAAAGTATTGGAGCCCAAATAATTTTAGCCAATAATTATCATTTATTTTTAAAGCCGGGATCAGAGAATGTTGCCAAAATGGGCGGGATTCATGAGTTTATGCATTGGGACAGACCAATTTTGACTGATTCAGGCGGGTTTCAAGTTTGGTCTCTGTCTCATATCTCACCCCCTTCCCCTCTCCTTACTAAGGAGAGGGGTGACGTCAGTCGGGATGAGGTATCCCCGTTGATTGAAGTTCATGGTGATGGTATCAGTTTTCGAGATCACCAAACTGGAAAAAAATATTTTTGGACACCAGAAGACGCCATCAAATCCCAGCTGCAAATTGGGGCCGATATCATTATGGCTTTTGATATTTGTACTCCTGACAAGGCCAGTCACACCCAAACCAAGAAAGCGATGGACATTACTCATCGGTGGTTGAAGAGATGCAAAACATATATAACCTCTCCCCTTCGCCCCTCTCCTGAATTTAGGAGAGGGGTTGGGGGTGAGGTTATGTTATTTGGCATCATTCAGGGCGCCATGCATCGCGATTTAAGAATCGAATCAGCTAAATTTGTCGTCGATCAAGACTTGCCCGGTATTGCCGTGGGTGGTGAAACTATTGGTTACAACATGGACGGCACCGAAGAAGTTATGTCTTGGATTTCTGACATTCTCCCTAAAAACAAACCTAAATATGCCATGGGTCTGGGATCCAAACCTTCGGATATTAAAAGAGCCATCAAATGCGGTTTTGATATGTTTGACTGTGTAGCTCCCACCAGACTTGCTCGTCACGGAGCTCTTTATAATTGTGAATCAAAGAACGAACTGATAGATATTTCCAAAAGTATTTATAAACTGGACAAGAACCCCATCGATCCTGTCTGTGATTGTCCAACTTGCAAAAATTACACCCGCGGCTATCTGCATCATCTCTTCAAGTGCAAAGAGTTGTTGTATTATCGCCTGGCGTCTATTCATAACTTGAGGATAATGATTAAGACTGCAAATATAGACGTATGACATCTTGAAGGGAAATGAGAACCATCAGACCCAGAAGGAATGCCATACCCCAGGAATTTATGCGTTGCTCCCAAACCAGAGAAATTCTTTTCCTCAAAATCGCCTCAAGCCCGATAAACAACAATCTCCCCCCATCTAGAGCGGGAATGGGTAAAACATTAAAAACGGCCAGATTGACCGAAAGAATGGCCACCAATTCAATCAAAGGCCAAATGCCTTGATCTGCCACCATACCAGTCAGTTGATAAATACCTACCGGGCCAGCTACGCCCTCGGGCGATTTACCTCGAGACAGACTCTGGCCAATCTGGCGCAAACCATCCAAAATTCGTCCCATCCAAACTCCTGTTGTCCGTGTTCCTGCTCCAATTGCCATAAACGGACATTTTATTCCCAACTTCTGACACTGAACAGTCTGGACATAAGGCCAGGTCGAAATCCCCACCCCCAAGGCTCCCTGACCCTGAGGAGGGTTTACTCGGGGCACCACGGTAATGGTTTTTCGCGTCAGGTTTTTTTCCACAGCGCCCTCAAAAAGTGGAACAATGCTTCCACTTTCGACGGTAATGTTCACCGGTAGTCCCGCCCAACTTTTCATGAGTGATCCGAATTCTTCTTCCTTGATTAAGGCTCGGCCTTCGACCTCAATAATTCGGTCCCCCTCCTGAAAACCCGCCCGTTGTGCCGGTGAACCTTCTTCGATCTTTATCAGAGTTGGCTTACCAACCACTCCTATCGGAATACCCAAAGACAGATAAGTGAAAACAAAAAGAGTTAAAGCCAGAACTACATTCATGAACACACCCGCGATAATAACTGTAGCCCTCTCTCTTTTCCGTTTGTCCCAGAACGACTTTCGACCCTTTTCCCGTTTTTCTTCGCCAAATAACCGCACAAACCCACCAAATAAAAGAGGATAAACAGCATACTGAGTTTCCCCTTTTTGGAATTTAAAAATGGGCGGAGTAAATGGTAATCCAAAAGCGAATTCTTCTACTTTTATGCCCAAAATTCGGGCCATGGCAAAATGGCCGAATTCATGGATCAAGACCAAAAGAGACAGTATCCCCAAAAACAGCAGAAAAGTCATTCCTAAACTTTACCACAAAATAGTTACTTTCGTTCCAGGCCATTATTCCCTGTTTGACACCACAGCCGAGCATTATTCGCATCTCCTGCCCATCCTTTTTCAAGATAATATCTCACACACTCTTTCCAATCTCCTCCAAAATTATCAATTGGTTTACGGCCATTTCCTTCAATACCACAAGCCAGAGAAGACAAGGTCAGACTTCCAATTACTATTAGGCTGACACCCATTTTAAAATGGGATCGCTTCATGACCACAATTATACTACAGGTCTTTTGGATGTCAAATATGCCAACTGGAAAGAAAACTTCCCACTAAACTTTCATCAACTCCCCTTCTTTGGCTTTGCCAATGGTTTCGATTTCGTTCATCATTTTATCGGTGGAATCCTGAAGTTCTTTTTCCAGTCGGGTTTTGTCGTCTTCATATATTTCTTTGACCTCAAAAGCTCTTTTCAACTCCCCCATCCGATCATGGCGTAGCTGGCGAATTTTGACCCTGCCGTCTTCCAGTTTTTTGTGCAACATCTTGACGTATTCCAAACGGCGCTCACTGGTTAAGGCCGGAACCGCAACTCTAATCACATTGTTGTCAATCACCGGAGTCAAGCCAACGTTGGCCGCCTCGATATCCCGTCTGATCTCACCAATAGTCGAGGCGTCGTATGGAGTAATAACCAGTGACTGGGCGTCCGGCACGGCGATGCTGGCCATTTCCATAACCCGCATATTGGTCGAACCGCCATAAGCTTTGACAATAATATTCTCAACTAACGACGAATTGGCCCTTCCAGTACGAATGCTGGCAATATCGCCCTTAACAAAATCCAAAACCTTGTGCATCTTGCCTTTTACTTCCGTTAAATCCATATCTGCATCTTACATCGGGTAACTTATTTGTGAAGCCCTGAAAAGATATAAATAACTCCAAGGACGCCAGCCAGAAATATAGAGCTTTTCCGCCGCAGCAACCCGATCAAGCAAAAAGATTCTTCCTACAAGACCATGAATACTCTGTAAGTTCTCTCGTATCACCTTTCAAGAAAGAGTTTATACACTAAAAGTGAATTAATCAAGACCGAAACATATTTATATCGAAAGGGTTTTAAAATCTATAACCTGAATATTTTCTCCCAACTTTCCAATAGTCTCTTTGATCAACTCGGAAATCGACTTGCTGGCGTCGCGGACATATGGTTGGGCCAAAAGTTCTTCAACCGAATTGGGACTACTGGCACAAATGTGCAGGGCCAGTTCTTTACCCAACGCTTGAAAAACGTCAGTTTTAGCCACAAAATCTGTTTCACAGGCCAAGGACACCATGGCCGCTGTTCGACCGGTATGATGAATGTATGAAAAAATAAGTCCCGCTTTCACTTGACGATCCGCCTTTTTGGCAGCTCTTTCAATTCCCTTTTTACGTAAAATTTCAGCCGCTTTGTCCATATTGCCGTTGGACTCTTCCAGAGCGGCTCGACAATCGGAAACTCCCGCCGAAGTCAGTTCTCTGAGTTTTTTAAGATCCTCAAGATTGATCATTTTGCCAAGGCCGAACCAACCGCTTCCAAAATAAGTTTGAGCGACTTGTCGGCGTCATCGTTAGCAGGAATGACGTAATCAACAATGTTGGGGTTAGCGTTGGTGTCTACAATACCCACCACTGGAATTTTGGCCGCAATAGCTTCTCTAACCGCCACTTCTTCTTTGTGGGTGTCGACAACAAATAACGCATCCGGAAGTTTGTTCATACTGGCAATGCCGGAAAAAGTTTTCTCCAGTTTAGCAATTTCCCGATCTAATAAAAGTTGTTCCCTTTTGGTATACTTTTTGAGCTCACCTTTGTCTCTTTTTTCTTTCAAATCAACCATCCGGCGGACCGACTTTTGCAACTGGGCAAAATTGGTAAACAATCCCCCCGGCCAACGTACCGAAAGATATGGCATACCAACCTCAGTAGCAATTCTTCTGACTTCGTCAGCGGCTTGGCGTTTGGTCCCCAAAAAAAGAACAGTTTTACCCTCTTTGGCCAAACCATGAAGAAATTCTAGAGCTGCATCCAAACCCTCTTTGGTTTTTACCAAATCAAAAATATGCACTCCATTTCTGTCTCCATAAATGTATTTAGCCATGGTGGGATTCCAGCGCCGAACCTGGTGGCCAAAATGGCACCCAGCCTCCAGAAGTTGTTCAAGTGTAATATTTCTCATATATTCTCCTTAATCCTCCCTTCGCCGATGTTTATAAGGAGAATCCGGCGAGGTGTGTAATAGGGGTATTGTACCATACAAGTTCTCAAATAGACAGGCCACAGTCACCGGACCAACCCCCCCCGGAACTGGGGTAAAGAAGCTGGCTTTGGAAGCAAGTTCTGGGGCAAAGTCACCTTTGGGGAAACCCAGATCAATACAGACAGCCCCTTCTTTGATGTCTTTAACCAAACCTTCCTGCCCCGTGGCGGAAATCACAATGTCCGCCAATTTAATTTTTTCTGGATCAAAATCATTGGCGTCCATAGGAGTTAGGAGTTGGCATTTAGGAGTTAGCAATTTAACTAACTTTGAACCAATGAAGCCTTTGGAACCAACGACACACACCTCACCCTTTTTATTTCCCTCTCCTGAATTTAGGAGAGGGATTAATGGAGAGGTTAATATTTTCTCAACTGCCAAAACGGCTGCTGGTAAAAACGGTGAATCCTCCCGCAGCCCATCAACATCTTTTTTGGGATCAATCAGGTTTATAAGTTTTTCTGAGTTCGGAAATGGCAACTGGATCATGATTCCTGTAATTTCTGTGTCGTTGTTAAGTTTGGAAATTAGATCTTGAAAATTGATTTCAAATTTCAAATTGTAAATTTCAAATTCAACACCCAATTTTTCCCCAATCCGCTTTTTGATTTCCACATACTTCACACTCCCAGCGTCATCGGGATTAAGCAGTATGGCCAGCTTGGCTTTTTTGTGTGGTAAACCGGCAATTATTTTCTCAGCAAACGCCTTCCCATCAAAAATCATGAGGTAATTATACCCCAATTTAACCCTTGAAACTTCGGGCCTCCTGTGTAATCATATTATCATGCAACCGGCACAGAATAGTCTGGATTTGCAAAATGTTTCTGCATTGCCCAACGGCTCCGCTGAACCAGCTCAAGCATCAAAAAAAACTTTCTTTAGTAAAAAGTTTATTCTCCTTGGAATCATTGCGCTCATTGTCTCGATCGCTGGCTATTTAATCTTTATTGATCCTCTCCTTATACACAAAGTCTCCACAAGAGTTCTTGGTATGAAAATAGATTATAAGTTTTATGACGATCAAAGAGGACTGGTATATTTCCTCTATCCAAAGGAAGGTAAGGTGGTTCAGGAAGCCAATGCGACGGTTATATGGAAATATGCGGACGAATACGATGAAACCAAAGACAATGCCGTAATCATTGCGCAATTTATAGAGAGTTTACCAACGTCAGATAATTGCAGATTTACGCATAAAAATATACAGGCATGTTCTGAAATCCTGAATTCTACAGAAACTTATTCATATCATATTACTCGGCCTGGGGTAATATATAAGATAAATTTTGGTACTAAATCGCAAGCCATGCTTCGAAACGGAAAAATCAGCGATGACCCTTTCTTTTTGCGAGTCATCCATTCAATGCTGATTTCACCAATACAAAAACCCATAGAAGGAAACGTTGAATTCCTCGGATACAAAATAAAGCTCCCAAAAGGCTGGAAAGCACGATCTACAACACTTGATATCGAGATTGAATATTTTGACGATGTCATCTCTAATGTCGAGTTAACAAAAGACGATCACGTCGTAAAATTTATTGGGTCATGGGGAACAGGCAGGGGGTATTGTGACACTACAATATTTGATAATGGTGAAATTACCCACAGAAAGTCTTTGCAAATAACAAGTGATATATATAGGCTCGATTTCTTTAATTCAAGTAATCAAGAGAAAGACACTTATCTTCGCACCACAGACTATATTACTGACAAGGTATACAAAACTCCAAAATATGAATTTGAACTATGTGGAAAAAATATTCAAGGTGGGGACTCTCTTGAAAGTGGTTCTAGATTGGGACATGTCATATATCTACTTCCACAAAATTTTCAGCCAGAAATTCTCAATGAAATGGATCAAATAATTCGAGATATTGCCAACTACCAAAGCAAAAAACCAAAAAAGTAGCTGCGAAGTGGTCGCAAGTTATGGTACAAAGAAATATGAATTTTGCCATTTTGACCGCAATATCCAGCTTAAGTCTTCCAACAAACTGCTTTTGGAACAATTGGATTCTGATAAGGTCCTGTCTCCGAACAAGGAAAACTTCTTGTTTGGCAATATAAACAACGTGACAACGCTGATTACAATAATTGTATGACGATAAGGGGAGAATGTGGTAATGGTACTGCTTACAGCATTGATCTAAAAACTGGTGAGGCCACAAGGTTATTGGAAGGACAAGCGTATCTCGGGCCTGGACAAAAATTCTGGGCTCCCGATAGCAGTGGAGTATTGCTGACTAATTTTGGTGGTGTGTTTTACTGCTCTTTGGACAACCGCACAGGAAAATGCGTTCGCATAGGAGCAAGTTTCTGTGCAGAGAGTTGTATTGGTGCATATTTTGAAAATGACGCAGCGCATTTTGAAGAAAGAGTTGATCCGAGTAAATTTGAAACTGTATCCAAATCAATACCATTAAGTGAATTAAGAAAGTTGAAATAAGCAAAGTTTGGCAAAGTTCGACAGACTTTTTCCATCAAAAATCATGAGGTAATTATGCCCCCACTTGCCGCTTCGCGGCTTTCTCCCCCTACGTAGGGGGAGATTACAGAGGGGGTATAGGAAATCTCTTGCACAATTCTTTGACTTTTTTATTGATGATTGATGATTGATGATTGATGATTACTTCGTCAATCAGGTGGGCGATTTGTTTCATTTGCGGTCCTTTCATCCCCCTAGTTGTCAGGGCAGGTGTCCCAATTCTGATCCCCGAAGGACTGCTGGGTGGGTTGGGATCGTGGGGAATAGTATTGTAGTTAACAATTATTCCCGCTTCTTCAAGGTTGGTGGCAATTTGTTTGGCAGTAGGTCCAACATTAATAATCATTAAGTGATTATCGGTTCCCCCGGTTGTTAGTTCATAGTTCATAGTTAATAGTTCGTGGGAGAGGGCCTGGGCGTTAGCGATTATTTGCTTGGCATATTTTTTGTAGTCCTGGGTTAGAGCCACAGCAATGCCCGCAGTGGTGGCATTGTGGGGCCCCCCTTGAAGTCCAGGGAAAACCGCCCGGTCAATTTTTTTGGCGATTTCAGCATCGTTACTTAAGATCATAGCCCCCCGGGGCCCGCGCAAAGTTTTGTGTGTCGTTGTG
>Ga0233420_10000560_pt1 | contig 15603 bp, 14 predicted proteins | sample Watercolumn_Mata_4_FD_183009 | JGI IMG/M metagenome (GOLD analysis project Ga0233420, IMG submission 183009) | Freshwater microbial communities from Lake Matano, South Sulawesi, Indonesia - Watercolumn_Matano_2014_102_MG | ecosystem: Environmental > Aquatic > Freshwater > Lake | place...
TATAAACAATAACTTTGTGTCAGAGACGAACAAGCTCTTCTATAACAATAAGCATTGGATTTATGTGCCCAAAAGCTGGTATCGTTAAAAAAACAAAAGTGAGGTTTTTTTTCGTCATAATAGGATGTCTAATAAATTATATCAATATAAGAAATAATTGTTAGGAGGTATAATAATACAATGAAAGTTGCCTTAGTACACGATCAGCTGAGGGAATTTGGCGGCGCCGAAAGAGTCCTGGTAGCGTTGAAGAAAATATTCCCTCAAGCTGATATCTACACGACTACTTTTGACCTGGAATCTTTAGGCTCACATAAAAATTTAATCAAAAACTGGAAAATAAACGTTTCCTGGTTTGGAAAAATTCCCGTTATCAATCGTTTCTACTCCCCTTTCCGTTTCCTAACTCCATTGATCTGGGAAAGTTTTGATTTTTCAAAATATGATCTAGTGATTTCTTCATCAGGATCTTGGATGAGCAAAGGAATTAAAACGAAAAAATCAACGCTACACATTTCCTACATTCACCATCCTCCGCGCTACCTTTACGGATATGAAACCGCTATCGATTGGCAAAAATACCTGATTGTCCGTATCTATGCATACATAGTCAACCATTTTCTTCGTTTCTGGGATTTTAAATCAACTCAACGTCCAGATTTTTTGATTGCTAATTCGGAAGAAACCCGCCATCGTATAAAAAAATTTTATCGTAGAGATACAACTGTTATTTATCCACCAGTAAATATTCCTAAATCGTTACCCGCTACAAGCTACACGTCACCCAATCCCTATTATTTAACAGTCTCACGCCTGGCCAAAGCCAAGCACGTAGAAATACTCATAAAAGCTTCTAACCAAATGAAGTTTGATCTAAAAATAATTGGCACCGGCCGTGACGAAGAATTCTTAAGAACTATCGCCGGACCTACCGTTGAATTTTTAGGTAACGTTTCTGATCAAGAATTTAAAAACATCTTTACAAATGCTAAAGCTTTTCTTTTTGCTTCAAAGGATGAAGAGTTCGGTATCGCGGTTGTTGAAGCAATGGGATATAGATTACCCGTAATCGCCTACAACTCTGGCGGAATTCCCGAATACATTAAAAACGGTCTTAACGGGTACCTATTTGACTCATTAAATCCTATAAGTCTCATAAAAAAGATTAAAGAGTTTGAAAAACTCAATAAAGAACAAGTCTTAAAAATGAAGCAGGAAGCTAGGAATACCGCTGAAAAGTTTAACGAAGAAAATTTTAAAAAAAATATTCTTAATTTTGTAAAAACTCATGCCAGAACTTCCAGAAGTTGAAACTATCAAAAAATACCTTGAGCCGAATATCGGTGGAAAAATAATTTCCGAAATCAAAATTCTTTCAGCAAAGAACTTTATTGGTAATAAAAAAAATGTCTTAGGATATAAAATAATTTCTATTGAGCGTTTTGGAAAAGTATTAGTATTAAAACTCGTAAACTCGCAAGCTCGAAAACAGATAAACAGGTTTCTGAACATTCACTTTAAACTTTCCGGTCAAATGTTATATGCAAAAGATTTAATAAATGCCGTTTATAAAAATAAAATACCTTTTACCAATGGTTATAAAATGCCTGCTAATACAACAAGAGTTGTAATCGAGTTTAAAGATGGAAGCGGTTTATTTTTTAACGACCTGAGAAAATTCGGCTGGATAAAAATTTCTAATAAGCCGATTGTTCCGAAAGGCATTGATCTCTTATCTAAAGAATTTACTCCGGATAAACTAATTTCAAGCAGCAATCAACCAATAAAGGTAGCTTTAATGGATCAAGATAAAATCACAGGTATCGGTAATATCTACGCCAACGACTCACTTTTTCTGGCAAAAATCCACCCCCTACGCCCTGCCAAGTCATTAACAAAATCGGAAAACAACAAGCTTTACATTTCGATTAATAAAGTAATTCTAAACGGTATCAGAGACCAGGGATCATCAGGCGCTGACGAAGCTTTTATTCTTCCGGACGGATCAAGAGGAAGACACCAACGTCATTTTCTTGTTTATCAGCGAGAGGGCGAGCCTTGTAAAGTTTGTAAAACATTAATCAAACGCATCAAGCATCATGGTCGTAGCTCATTTTTCTGTCCCATGTGCCAAAAATAGTATAATCACACTATGATTAACTGCACATTTGAAAACGGCAATAAGAATTCTCTTCGACACGTTGTTGTAGACATGCTGATTGTTCAAAAAAATCAAATTCTTCTCGTTAAAAGAGCACCTCAATTACTTGAAGGTAATAAATATGCTCTCATTGGAGGTTTTATGGAACGAGATGAAACCACTCAAGAAGCAGCAAAGCGAGAAGTAATGGAAGAAACTGGATATAAAGCAAAAATTGTAAACCTCTTTAGAATCATTGACCACCCGGATAGAAGAAATGAAGATAGACAAAATATTTCTTTTGTTTACTTGGTTGAACCTATGGATAAAGTTGGAGAATCCGATCATGAGATTAAAGAATTAAAATGGTTTGACTTAGAGAAACTCCCCTCTCAAGAAGAATTTGCCTTTGATCATCTAGACAATATTAAACTTTATCTTCAACATTTAAAAACTCCTTTTCAACTCCCTATAACTAATCACTAATGACTTGTCACCTATCACTTACCACTATTATTCATATCTTATTGCCTCTACTGGCTCTAAATTAGCAGCTTTGCGGGCAGGAAAAACGCCGAAAGTGATGCCGATTGCCGATGAAATTCCAAGAGCCAATAAAACTGACATCAGATCAATATAGGCCGGAAACAAATTTTGAACTGCAAAAACAGCTAAGTATGCTAAACTTAAACCAAGCACTCCGCCAATAGAGGAAAGAAGAATCGCTTCGGATAAAAATTGGTAAAGAATATCAGATTTTCTTGCTCCCAGCGCCCGTCTTACTCCGATTTCTTTTATTCTATCTGAAACCGTCACATACATTATATTCATAATCCCGATTCCGCCAACAACCAAAGAAATAGCAGCAATGGCAACAAGTATTGTGTTTAAAACAGTGAAAATCGAGGTGATTGCAGATAAAAGTTCAGTCGGTTCGACTACCGAAAATTCTTCCTCTTTATGTCTTTTAAGAAACTCATTCTTTATATCTTCTTTCACCTGTGGAACAAAACTTTCATTTTCCGTTTTGACCATGAGACGAAAAAATTTTTTGTCTGGGTTAAAAATATACCCTGTCGTATAGGGGCCATAAAGATAACTATCGTAGTCAGGACCGCCCATTCCGCCTCCACCCTTGCTTTTTGTGACGCCAATGATAGTAAATTTAACATCGTCAACAGTCACTTTTTGCCCAATCGCATCTTCGGCTGAACCATAATAATCAGTGGCTATTTTGCTTCCGACGACAACAACCTTGGCTCTTTTTGTGACATCGGTCTTATCAAAAAACCGGCCCGTATCCATTTCAAACCCCATTATTTCAAGTAAAACCTCCGAAGAAAACATTATGTCGGCAAAATCCTCTTTTAAAAGACCGATTAGTTTTGTTGATTTTAAAGTCAACGGTCCAACTTTAGAAACATTTTTAATTCTTTTTAAAGTATCTAGATCTCGACTGTCAAATCTACCAGTAATTGAAGACGCACTTCCGCTGAATCCCCCTCCTGACAGAATCCTTCCTGGAACAAGAAAAATAGTGTTTTTACCCATGGCTTCGAACTGGTCAGAAATATATTTTTTTAAACCCAAACCCATAGCAATAAGAACAACTACGGCAAAAACACCGATCAAGATTCCTAACGAAGTCAAAAATGTCCTCAGCTTATTTCTCGAAAAATCCTCGATTGCGGACTTAAAAATGAAAACAAGATTTTTCATACTACTTCTCCATCCATAATTTTAATTACTCTTTTTGCATAGGCAGCAATATCTTTTTCGTGCGTTACCAAAACAATAGTAATTTTTTCTTCTTTATTTAATTTTTCCAAAAGCATCATGATATCGTGACCAGTTTTACTGTCAAGATTACCTGTTGGCTCGTCTGCCAAAATCAATTTTGGTTTCATAATAAGAGCTCTGGCGATAGCAACCCGTTGTTGCTGGCCGCCGGAAAGCTTATTGGGACGGGAATTCAATTTGCCTTCGAGTCCAAAACTAGTCAAAATATCGACTGCTCTTTGTCGGGGATCAAAACTAAGGTCTTTACGACAGTAAATTGTAGGCAACATGACGTTCTCCAGAACCGTAAGTTTAGTTATCAGATTAAACTGCTGAAAAACAAATCCGACAAATTCATTCCGCAACCTTGACAATTCGTCATCTGATATTTTGGAAATTTCCTTATTATCTACATAAACTTTACCTGTTGTTGGTTTATCAAGAAGGCCAACAATATGCATTAAGGTAGACTTACCACTCCCTGAGGGACCCATTATTGACACAAACTCTTTTTCTTTAATTTCAAGACTGGCGTTTTTTAAAGCGTAGAAGGTATATTCGTGATCTATAACGTATTCTTTTGAGACGTCAACCAGTTTAATCATAAACGATATCTCCAACTTCAAGACCTTTTTTAATTTCTACCTTGCTATCAAACTCTTCCCCGCGATCTATGATGATTTTTTCTTTTTTTCCATTTCTTTCTCTAATTACGTAATCATCTTTGGCGTCTTTTTTAATGAATTTTATAGGCACCGCTAAAACATTTCTTTTTTCACTCAAAACAAACTCGGCGTCTCCAGTCATAGCTAACTTTAATGGCAGTTTTTGGGCCTCCTTATCAAGAGTAAGCTTTACCTGGTAAACTGTTCCTGTTTCGCCTGTTTTTGGAGCAAAAGAAATATAATCGACTTTTCCCGTAAATGTCTTCTCTGGGTACGCGTCAAAGATTATTTCTCCCTCCATTCCTGTATTAAGCAAGATCACATCGGACTGCTCAGCTGTCACGGAAAGATAGATGGTTTTTGGGTTAACAACACCAAATTCTGCCCCTGCCGGTGTAATATTTACTCCTGCATAAGGAGTATCTACTCTTGTAACGATTCCTTCAATTGGCGACCATAAATTCGCGTACTCAACGCTTAAATTCTGATACTCGACGTCAAGAACGGCATTATTAAGGTTATATTGATTGTTCTCCAAAACTCTTTTTGCTTCGTTTTTGATGCTATCGCTTAATGCATATTGATTGTTCCAATTGTCATCCTTAGTTTCCTCGAAACTATTCCTCTGAACAGCATAAGAATTAAGATATTTATTTAGTCTGTTTTTTAGATCACGCTGATCGAGTGAGGCTATGGTTTGATATTTCTCCACGAAATCCCCCTCTTTTACTCCTACCCAAGCCAGTCTGCCTGATGTTTGGAATTTTAAAACTGCTTTTTCTTCCGCGTCTACCTCCCCTGAAAGAGATAAGGTTTTTTCCAAGGTTTCTTTTTTGATTTTATAAGTTTCAGGTTTTTTTTCCTTACTGGCAGTTGAATACTGATTCCTGATAAAAATCGCCGTAATAATAATGACTATCGCCAATACAAAATACCACCTTCTCTTCAGAAACTTAAGCATAAGTATTAATTTTACAAAAACGGGCGCCAGTCAGCAATGGGCATAATATTGTATCCTAAGAAATTCCATGCGTAAAAAAATATCGCCGGCAGTAAAATCAGAAAAACAGCCAAAAATTTTTTTGACGTAAAAAATCTCTCTAGAGCAATTACTGCCATTGGCCAAAGTGGCAATGAATAACGAGCGATATCCCTATGTTGTACAAAAAGAGTCGCCAAATAAAAAACAGCAGAAAAATAAAAAAAACTTCGATATTTTATATGTTTTAAATTAACGATTGTTAGACCGTAAAGAAAAAAATAGAATAAAACTTCTTCCAACCAAGCCGTCCCTACCCAAGATTTTCTAAAATCAAAGACCGAAAATGGAAACACCAGATGAAGATTGTCTCCGGAGTTGAAATACGCAAAAAAATCCCCGTACTGTTTCCCATAAAAAACAAATAACGCAAAGAGTCCTATTGGTATTAAAAAAATTCCTAACCATTGCCAATTAATTCGTCTTGTTTTAAGCCATTTTTCAATGAAAACTAAACTATATGCGCCGAATAACAAGATTCCCGGTGTTTTCGTCAACGTTGCTAAAGCTCCTAATATGCCCGCCAGAAAATACTTATTCTTTTCAAAAAAATACAAGGATAAGACTATTAATAACATAAATAAGCTTTCCGGTGCGCCAACTGATCTAATAACTAAAAATCTTGGTAAAAATAATAAAACCGTAGTTAATATTAAAGGATTGAAAGTAAGTTTTAGTTTTACTAAAAACCAGTAAAAAAACAGAGTTAGGGCGATTGTTGACAAAATGTTAGTTAAAACCATTGATTTAAGGTATCTTAAATCACCTATTAAACTTATTTGACTCATAAGTCTAATAAGCACCGGGTAAAGAGGTAGATGAGCGGCAAAATACTTTTCGTTTAGCGTCGTCTCCAGTTTCAGATTTTTAATCATGTCCGGATTATAAAAAGTTTTGGCAACTACCAAATACCACGGACCGTCATAGTGTTGATAAACCGGCATCATTCCGAAACGCGACCAGAGGATAATCGTAGATATTAAGATAATTAATGTTAAAATTACGTATGGCAATATGCGCCGCATAACTAATATTTTATCAAATAATTGGCTCTTAATAACTACTATATTAGTTGGTATCTTTCTCCGTTTTTATAAACTCAACGGTTTTACTACTTTTCTTGGTGACCAAGGTAGAGATGCGATTATTTTAAAGCGGATGCTTACTTTAGAGCATTTTCCGGCTATAGGAGCGCCAACCTCAATCGGTCAGGTCTACCTTGGCCCGTTTTATTATTATTTTATCGCTCCATGGCTTTTATTCTTTAATTTCAATCCGATAGGACCTGTGGTCGGCGTGGCATTATTCTCATCTTTATATCTATTGATTAACTACTTAATCGTCAAGGAATTAATCAATAATAAAACTGCCTTAGTCTCAACAATTTTTCTTAGCTTTTCCTTTGTCTTAATAGAACTTTCCCGTTTTTCCTGGAATCCGAATCTGTTACCGCTGTTTACTTTACTGACAATCTATTTTGTAATAAAAAGCGTTCAAACAAAACGCCGGTATTTCTTTGCCCTGACCGGTGCTTTCCTGTCTTTTTCCATCCAACTTCATTATTTAGCGCTATTTTTGATTCCCGGAATTTTATTAATTTACTTATCCGATTTTCTAAAAAGCAAAAAAAGAATACTCTATATTAAATACTTAATACTTAATTCTCTTTCTTTTCTTCTTTTTTCTTTCCCTTTAATAATTTTCGACCTTCGTCATCAGTTTTTAAATTCAAAAAACTTCATACAATTATTCCAACAATCTGGAACTAATCTGACAACAAAATTCGCAAGTCTTTTTGAAACTTTTAAAAGTCTAAATTTATATTCTTTTAATATCACCTTAAATAATGCTTTTCTTTATTTATTATTTTCGTTATTAATAATCGCCTATTTCACTCTATATAAGGAAAAATTACATACAAAAACTCTTCTTCTTTTCTTTTTATTGACGATTTTTTTTATGTCTTTTTACAGTGGTCAAAAGCACCCGCATTATTTCGGCGTTCTTTATCCTTTATATTTTGTCATTGTTGCTTATTTTTTGACGTTTTCTGTAGATTCAATTTTTGGAAAAATAATTTTATTTTTATTTATCTTCGGTTACATATTCCTCAATTACCAAAAGTTCCCATACTTTTTTTATCCGGCAAACAAACAAATTCAGCTTTCAGAAAAAGTTGCCCGCCAAATTAAGGATAATATAAACGCAAAAAAATTTACAGTCACCGCCCTGCCAGAAAAATACTCTGATTCAACTTACCGTTACTTCCTTGAACTTTGGGGCAAAAGACCGATAGAAAAAGACTCTCTCGATAAAGCCGATGAACTATTTCTTGTTTGCGAGAAAAAATGCGACCCGATTATAGGAAATCCACAGTGGGATATTGCTTATTTTGCACCGAATAAAATAGATAACGAGTGGACTATAGATGGTGTTAAAATATATAAACTTGTTAGATAATTTCAAATTTCAAAATGAAAATTTCATTAATTATTCCCTGCTATAACGAAGAAACCAATATCCAAAAAGGAGTTCTCGATAAAATCGGCAATTTCACAAAAAATGACGATAGGTTTATCGAAGTAATTATTGTCGACGACGGTTCATCTGATAGCTCCCGAAGCATTATTAAAAATAAATATTTAAAAAGTTTTTCTAAATTCCGATTAGCCCAAAATTCTCATCAAGGAAAAGCATATGCAATTTTAACTGGAATAAAACATGCTAAAGGCGATTGGATCATGTTCTCCGATATTGACCTTGCTACTCCTTTGGAAGAATCCGATAAGTTGATTACGGAAACAGATAAAAACCAGATTGTGATCGGCTCAAGAAGCAGTTATCGAAAGGGTGCTCCCTTATTAAGAAAAGTAATGGCAAAAGGATTTATTATTATTAGAAATTTGATCATTGGCTTAAATGGAATCAGGGATACTCAATGTGGATTTAAGTTATTTGAAAAAAACGCTGCGAATAAAATTATCGAGAATTTACAGGTTTTCCATAATAATAGAAAAGCAAGAGGTTCATCGGTTACGGCCGGATTTGACCTGGAGTTCTTGTTTTTAGCTCAAAAATTTGGTTATACAATCAAAGAAGTACCGGTTATTTGGCGGCACGTTGAGACTAAAAACGTCAATTTTATCAAAGATACGACCGAAACTTTAAAAGACATTATGAAAATAAAAATAAACGACTTGCAAGGAAAATATGAGACCACTTGACTTTCATTTTTCTTTTACGTAAATTGTATAAGTATATGATAAAAAAACTGATTGTCTTGTCCTTAATTGTTCTCGGAATTATTTTTCTAAAATTTTCTTCTGCTGTTAGGGCCGATTGGGAACTTAACTATCAAGGAAACCTTATCTATTCTTCTCCTCAAGTATTGGGAGAAGATATTGAAGTTAGAGAGGATGATCGCGACGAAAAAATTGAACAAGATGACGAGGAAAATGAAACGGAAGACGACACTGATGAACCAGAAGAAGAACCAGAAAACGAAGAAGTTGAGCAAGAAATTGAAAATGAGAATGTTGAAACACTTGATATCAATCGAGACAATAATAAATTAAAAGTAGGAATTAAAACGAAAGATAACAGATTAATAGAATCTGATCAGGATGAATTTGAAATTGACGATGAAAATGGCGACGAATTAGTAAAAATCTCAAGCGGAGAGGCAGAAAATGAAATTCAAATAGAAAAAAATCAAATTAAAGTAAGAACTAATTTTCCGTTAACTATTAATCCTTTGACTAAAGAATTAATTGTCAATACGCCAGCTGGACAAAAAATCGTTGCCATTCTTCCCGATCGAGCCGCCACTATAATTAGCTCTCTTGGAATATTGGATAACCCTCAAATTGAAACCGAGATAGAGATCCAGACCGAAGGAGATCAATTGGTTTATAAAATAAAAGGAAAGAAAAGAGAAAAATTCTTAGGTTTTTTTAATATAGACTTAAACAAGGAAGTAGCTGTTTCTGCTGAAACAGGTAGTCTTCTAAAAATAAATGAGTCTCTTCTCACTCGAGTTATTGATTTTCTTTCATTTTAAAACTAGGCTCCGAGATTATTATATAATTGGTAATAATCTCTATGAAAAAGCGCTGGGCCTTGATAGTCGTTAGTCTTATTGCTGTTTTTTTAGTCTTCTACCAGTTCACTTTTATTCCAAAATATTTAGCATTTGACGAAGTCGAGTTTACAAAACTAGCTTTATCGCTTGATGGAAAACCTTATTCTCCATATTCTCAACTCGCTACCGGCCATTCAACAATGTATTTTTATATTCTTCTTACTTCTATAAAGACTTTTGGAATTAATGTTTTTGCCTTAAGATTTCCTGCGGCGGTTTTTGGAATTCTGTCAATAATATTATTCTATTTGATAATCAAAGAGTTTAAACATTTCGAATTATTGATTAAAAAATATAATATTCTCCCGTTTTTGTTAACCTTGATTTTATTAACATCCAGATGGTTTATCAATTTCAGCCGTTTTTCCTTCGAACCGACGTTTCTTTTATTTTTGGAATTAACTTCGATTTATTTTTTATTAAGAGCGATGATACCGAAAGCGGTTTCGAGCTTTAATTTGATAATTTCCGGAATATTTGCCGGTCTCGCATTTAATTCATATACTCCAGGTAGAATTTTTTTTCTTTTGCCTTTAGGTTTTTTAGTTTTCAAACTCGTTAACTCGTTAACTCGAAAACTGAATAATAAAATAGTTGAATATCTATTATATTTTCTAATTTCCTTTATCATCATTATTATTCCTTTGACATCTTATTTCTTAACTCATCAAGACTCTCGTATTGACCAACTTTTCTTCTGGCGAAACCACGAAATGACAATCCAACAAAAAGTTTCCGGCACACTTCAAAATATTTCTTCATTATCCTTTATGTTTTTTTATAAAGGCGACATGAATGGACGCCACAATTATCCGGGAAAACCCGCCTTAAATCCAATCTTAGCGGGTTTATTTTTGATTGGATTGTTTATTTCTTTGAAAAATTATAGAAAGGATTTCAATATATTTTTTATTGCTTATTTTTTAATCTCTGTAGCACCTTCTATTCCTATTTATCCTTGGGAAAATCCGAGCATGCTTAGGACCTTTACCATGATTCCGTCTCTTGTTTATTTTATAGGTATAGCTGTTGTAAATTTAAGTAAAAAAATAAAACCTAGATTCTATTTCCTGATCTTTTTAGTAATCTTCCTTTCTTCTTTTTACGAATTACGCACATATTTTAAATACCAATCAAAAGTCTTTGAAAGCTCTTTTGAAATCAAACATCCGTTAGAAAAAGCCATTAAAATGAAAAACGTCTATGAAAAAGTTAATCAATAGATTTTATTTGTTTGTCACTAATCACCAGCTATTAGTTATTGTTTTGTGGCTTTTCTTAATCTCCCTTTTTTTAAGAATATTTAAACTCTCTCACTTCATTTCTTTTCACCAAGACCAAGTTCGCGACCTCTTTTATGTCAAAGAACACTTTGAAGTAGGAAAAATAATTCTTCTTGGACCAAAGGCATCAGTCGGAGATTTTTTCCTACCTCCTTTTTGGTACTATTTTATGGGCATCGCTTATATTTTTTCTAAATCACCTTTGGCTCCGGCATTTCTAACTGCTATTTTTAGTTCTTTAACTTCTATTGTTGTCTATATTTTTGTAAATAAATTTTTCAACAAAAAGTTGGCATTTATCTCTGCGCTTCTGTATGCCGTTTCTCCACTCTCAATCGAGTACTCTCGTTTCGCCTGGAATCCAAACCCTATTCCGTTGTTTGTAATACTAACTATTTATTTCTTATATAAATTTTTATACGATAATGATAAAAAAAGTTTTTACTGGGGAACTGTTGCAGCTAATATTGCTGTTCAACTACATTATCAAGGGTTGGTAATTTTTATTTTTTATTTCTTAGCAATTTTTATCTCAAAAAAAATTAATTGGAAACAATTTTTTAAATATACGCTCATTAACTTGATTCTCATTCTCCCTTTTATAATCTATGAATTACAAAATAACTTTAAAAATACTTCAGGAGTCATTAATTTTTTAATGTCTTCTCAAGTTATAACGAAACTAAGATTATTTGGAATACCATTTTTTGTCAAATTCATAATTAAAGATTTTTCTTATTTCTTGGCAAGAGTCTTATTTTTTAAAAACGAGATATTGGGTTATCTTGCGCTTTTTGTTCTCGGAGTCACACTCTTAATTCCTATCAGAATTAGGCGTCTTGATCTTCTAAGATATTTTTTCTTTTTCTCATTTCTAATGCTTTATTTCTATAAGAATTCATTAATCGATTTTTACTTATTATTTCTAATTCCATTGGTAGTGGTTTATTTTGTCTTAATCGGAAATAACTTTTTTGGAGTCAAATTAACTTCTGCTATTTTCTTTATTATTATTTTAATCAACCTTATTAAATCGCCGGCCTTTGGCAAATATGACAAAACTTATCTTTGGATAAGAGAATCAATAAAAAAAGTGACGACAAAAAAAGATTACTGTATCGCCTACAACATCTTCCCTCAAAATTTTATCGAAAGTAAGTTCCGTTATATGATGACTCTCGTTAAAAACAAACCTGTCTATGATTATTGCCAGCAAATTATATATCGCTGTGATCCAAAAATTAAAACAGGTATCTACTTATGTGAAGACGCTATCTGTAACCAACCACCGGCAACTACTTCTGTAGGTAGATTGATTGACATGAAACCTCTCGACTATGGTGTTAAAATATATGAAATTGACTTTTAATGTCAATTCCATCCTGAGCGAATCATTTCTCTGATAAGTCGAGGGATTAAATTAATTTATGTTCGACGTTTTTAAAATAATCAGCTTTCTAAAAAAAACCTTCACCCGTAAAGATATTTTAGTCATGGCTTTGATAGTCGGTTTATTTTTCCTAACGCGGCTTATAAACTTAGACAAATTTCCTATTTTTTCCGACGAAGGAATATATATTCGTTGGGCTAAGGTCGCATGGCATGATGCTACCTGGAGGTTTATCTCTTTAACAGACGGAAAACAACCATTACAAACTTGGGGGACAATCCCCTTTTTGAAATTTTTTCCCGATAATGCCCTGTTGGCTGGGCGCCTGTTTGGCGTAGCTGGTGGTTTGTTAAGTTTAGTGGGAATCTTCGCTCTGACCTTTTACCTTTTTGGGAAATCAGCCGCGCTACTTGGAGCGTTTCTTTATGTTTTCACTCCTTATTTTCTTTTTTACGAAAGAATGGCTTTAGTTGATTCTTGGGTTAATGCCGGATTTATTTGGATTTTTCTTTTTCTGATTTTATTGGTTAAAGAGAGACAATTTTCTACATCCTTATTGTTGGGTCTGTTTGGTGGTTTTTTTCTACTTGCTAAATCTTCGGTGAGAATATTTTTAATGCTTGGCGTAATCTCACCATTACTTATTCTTCATAAAAATTTAAAAAAATTTTTCCAAGAAACTATTAATTATTACCTTCTTTTGGGAATTTCTATTGTTATTGCTCTTATAATTTATAACATTCAGCGATTATCCCCCTTTTTTCATTATGTTTCCCAAAAAAACCTCACTTTTATAATGAGTTTTGACGAATTTTTAAAAACTCCTTTTCAATACTTCTGGTACAACCTGAAAAATACGCCGCTTTTTATTTTATGGGAGATGGGATTTATAATTGGTCTCATTGGGCTCATGGGTCTAATGAGACTCATTGGAAAAGATAAAAAGCTCGGATTTTATTTCTTACTTTGGATTCTTCTTCCATTTACGGCGATAGTTTTTTTTACAAAAGTTCTTTTTCCAAGATATCTTATTTTCTTTGCCTCAACCTTGCTTGTTTTGGCGGTTTACTTTTTATCAAAACTCCCCAAAACTATTAAAACGATTGTTTTTATATTATTTTTCTTGAGTGTTGCATATTTTGATTACACCATTTTGTTAGATTATAAAAATATTCCATTTCCGCCAGTTGACCGTGGACAATATATTGAGGGTTGGCCGGCTGGCTGGGGTATCAAAGAAACAATGGAATTCGCCAGAGTCAAGTCCAATAAAAAACCGGTTATTATTATTGCAGAAGGAAACTTCGGCATGTCATACGATGTCTTGGATGTCTTTTTGAAACCGACCGATAGAATCACTCTTAAAGGTTACTGGCCGCTTAATAAAGAGCATTTGGAAGAACACCAATCGTTATTGAAGGATAATATTATCTATATCTTCTTTTCCCATCGTGATGATTTCAAAGAAGTCTGGCCGATGAGATTAGTTAGAAGAATTGAAAAACCGGGAAACCAATCGGATTTTCATTTGTTTGAACTTATACCCCCGCAATAATTTATGTATTTTGCTTTTTTATTTATTCTCACAGCTTTTATTTTTAAAAATGCTTTCTTAACTTATTTTTTTAATGACGACTTCTTTTTTTTAAAGATTAGTCGTATTGATAACATCCAAAAGTTTGTTAATTTTTTTTCACCTATAAGGCACGTTTCTTATAAACCAGTATCCCAAGAGATTTTTTATTTTCTAACTCACCTTTTCAACGATAATGTTTATCTTGCTCACTTACTCATCTTTTTAGTTTATTTCATTGGCTTGTACTACTTATATAAAATTATTTTAAATTTAACAAAGAATAAATCACTCTCATACCTGTCAACGTTTTTCTATGCTATTAATTTTACTCATGTTTTCCAACTATATTATCTGGCAACATTTCAAGACGTTGCTATATTTACTTTTCTCTGTCTGGCTTTTTATAACTATCTTAAAGGAAATAAGTTATTATCTTTAATTTTTTTTCCACTAGCTCTTTTATCTAAAGAAACCGCAGTATTATTTGTTCCTTTTCTGATTCTGTTTAAATTTATCAGGGGCAAAAAAACTAATTGGAGTTCACTAATTTCTTATGTTGCCTTAGGATTAGTTTTTATTTTCTTATATCAATACAGTTTAAAGTATGTTACCAGTCTCGATAATTATAGAATTATTTTCAATCCACGCCTAGTCGCAAATAACGCATTGTGGTATTTATTATGGAGTTTTGGCGCCCCTAATTTTACCTCGCTCTATTTTACTAGTATTTTAAAACCTCCTATTCCTGAATTTTGGAAGATGCTTTCTAATTTTCCAGAGATAAAAATCTATTTCTTATTACTTACTAGCTATTGGACTTTTTTTATTATTTCATCTGTTTATTTTTTTGTTAAGAAGATTCCTCGACTCCGCTTCGCTTCACTCGAAATGACAGTGGGAGCGCTATTTGTTTATTTCTTCATTTTCTTAGGACCTATCCTTTTTTTCGAACATAGATGGATGGTAAGACTTGCTGTTCCTTTAATCTTTATTGTTTTAATCCAATCGTTTTTCATACTTCGATTAATCGAAGCCGGTAAAATGTTTCGCTTTATTGGATATGTTCTTATCGGTCTATACTTTATTATTCAACTATATGGAATTCCAATTCATGAATCGTCGAGCACTTTTATTCTTGAGTCGAGATTTACAAAAAATGCTAAAGCTTATTTTGATAAAAACAAAAAAGAAATAGTCAAACACAAATATATTTATTTTGTTGATAAAACCAAGATTGTTCCTATGCCTTGGGGAGGGTCGGAAAAATTAAAAGTGACTCTAAGCGACCAGAATTTTCTCGACCACTATTTTCAAAATGAGAATATTAAAGCCATTTATGGATTTGAAAATAAAAAAATACCACCCAATTCATATATTATTAACTCCTTCGACATTCTTCTTCCTGAGTAGTATACCCAGCACCACTCATTCTTGGTGATTGGTAAATGTTATAATTAAGGTTAATGAAAAAGGTCATATTGGCGCTGACTTTACTTGTGATTATTCTTTTCCTTGGCCGTAATCTGAATCCATTTTCACCGCAAATGTTTACCTTTCACGATTCGACCCAGCCAGTCCGTATCCAACAGT
>Ga0233420_10000563_pt1 | contig 15552 bp, 15 predicted proteins | sample Watercolumn_Mata_4_FD_183009 | JGI IMG/M metagenome (GOLD analysis project Ga0233420, IMG submission 183009) | Freshwater microbial communities from Lake Matano, South Sulawesi, Indonesia - Watercolumn_Matano_2014_102_MG | ecosystem: Environmental > Aquatic > Freshwater > Lake | place...
CGCCTTCCGCGAGTACCCGCCGCGCCTTGGTGCGCTGCTCGGAGTCCTTCCCCATGGCGTATGCCACAATGTTCGTGTCGGTAAACTCAAGGGCGCTCATGAAGCTCTGCCCGGTCGAAAGGGGTGCCGTCGTAAAGCCCCCGGTACTTGTCCAGTACCGCCAGCGCCCTTTCCCGGCGGGCCTGCTTTTCGGCTTCCAGGTTTGCCTTAAGCCTTTCCGCGAAGTCCAGAACTTCCGCTTCCGAAAGCCCCCGGCTGTGCCGGGGGATTGTTACTAGCCCTTTTCACGTAAACTACTATGGAATCCGGGGTAACAAGCGAATCCATTCACCATTTCCATGGATGGGCTAAGCCGTGTGCATTCCATTGGCTCAATCGCAGGGGCGGGAAGAAGAGCGGCTTTACCCGGGAAGCGTTCGCGCGAGCGCTGGAACGCTTGGGAATAGCTCGCCCGGTCATCTCCGAAACGACGGCACAGGGTATTTGCATGAGGAATTTGCTCGACGCGCAAGCGAATACAACCGAAGAACCGGATGCGGGAAAATCGCAGGTTCGGGTCCGTGTGGGGAGCTTCCGGCAACCGGGGTTCCTACCGTAAGAGGCAGCCGAAGTACGGTAACAAGGGGATTAGTAATGCGAATGACGCGGTGAGTGTTTCGCGACCTGGCCATCTGGATGGTGGGCTTTGGCTTGCTCATCGGGATCGTGTTCCCGTTCTTCATGATATTGCTCGGGGTGCCGGCGACCATCGTTCTCACACCCATGTTCATAACGGCCTGCCTGGTCGCCGGGGCATTCGTCGCCAGCGTCAACTATAGCCTCTCGCATTGTATCGTGGGCGGCCGCTTGAGGGTTCTAGCCGACGGCATGAACCACGTGGAGCAGCATTTGAGCGAGATCACCGTGAGCGGTGACTTCTCCCGATGCACACCGGACAGCTGCATGATTCCGTCGATTCCTAAGATGGGATCGGAGAGAGCGCCGCTGCGTTCAACCGGCTCGTCGAGTCGCTATCGACATCGATGAAGACGCAGGCAGGGTTTCGCTCGTTCTCGGAGATGCTGACGAGTCAATTGGAGATCGAGAGTCTGGCCGACAACGCCCTGCAACAGTTCTTCGAACACACGGGTGCGGCAGGCGGCTTGATTCTCTATGAATCGGACGGTGAACTGAAGGTCGCGGCCTCGCGCGGACTGCGGAATCCGGAATCGGTAGCGGCCAGCGATCATGTCATGGTTGCAGTACGGAAAAGGCAGAGGCTGGTCATCTCGATACCTGACGACGTGCGAGTCGAGGGCGTCGTCGCGGACTTTCGCCCCCGCGAGGTCATCGTCTTTCCGGTCACGCGCAAGGCTGTGCCGCTTGGAGTGCTCGTCCTTGCCAGTGGGGAGGCTTTCAATGAGGACCGGCGTGCATTGATCGACTTGTTCCTGCAGAGGCTGGGGTTGGCCCTTAACAACGCGATAGCCCATGATCGTTTGCAACGCCTGGCCGCTCTTGACCCGCTTACCGGCGTCTACAACCGACGCTTCGGTTCGGGTCGATTGCACGAGGAGTTCACTCGGGCAGGGCGGAACAGTTCGTTCCTGGGTGTCCTGATGCTGGATATCGACCATTTCAAGCAGGTCAACGACACCTATGGTCACCTTGTGGGAGATCGTATTCTGAAGTCCATTTGCGCCATCGTTCGGTCCCTAATCCGAGAAGGCGATGTTCTTTTTCGTTACGGCGGCGAGGAGTTCGTCGCAGTCTTGTCGGCGGCCTCCGAGGCGGACCTTCAAGGTATGGGCGAGCGGCTGCGCAGGGCTATCGAGGAGAGCGCCCTTTCCATTGGCGACAAGACTGTGCGCGTTACCGTGAGTATCGGGGGTGTGGCCTATCCGAACCAGAATGTCGAGAACGAGGATGCGCTGGTCAGGTTGACGGACGAGGCCCTCTACCGCGCTAAGGAGTCGGGCAGGAATCGCGTCGAAATCTCGAAATAGCGAAGGTGTCGTACCGCGTGGCGGGGTGCGGGTCACCCTAGCCGCGCAGTCGAATCGGGTAACCGGGGGGTTCTAACCAGCAGTCCCCACACCACCCGGCATGCGGGTCCGCCCGGGCGGTTCACTAGAAGGGAGGGCACGAGGAGGTCAGGCATAATCGTGGGCTTTCAGCCACCGATTCGTCATCCCGGTTTGGGTGGCCAGCGTCCGCGTCGGTAAGCAAGTGCGTCACTCAGCGAACTGATTCGCCTTCTCCCATGGCCATGCCCTCCGGCTAGCCCAGCAGGCTCAACCGATCTATGGGTCACATGGAGTACGCCACGCTACCTGATCGACACACCGTCGATCAGCACAAACCATCGGAAGAAGACGCTGCCGGACTTGACGGGTCGGGTGACATGGCTCGTCGACCGGACCGAGCTTTACGGACTGCTGGAACGGTATCCGGTGACGATGCTTGAACTGGAGCGACTTTTGTATTCGGGCTGGGCTGACGAATAAACAGGCGGCGACTTGCAGCGAGGAAGTTGAACAGGCACAACGCCCAGCGCGATAGCTGCATCCGTGAGGCTGAGACTGGAGCAAGAACATCTGGGCTTCGGTTGGGTGCGCGAAGGGATGGGGCAGTTGCCGCCGCTGTATCTTGTCGAATCATAAGCGTTTCTTTATCATGAGCGGCTTTCAGCGGCGGCCGGCTATGGTCGTCACTCCTTGCCCCACCGTCATGCGGGGGGCTTCATTATCCGTAAGGAGCATTCATGCGACATTATGAAATCGTTTTCATGGTTCATCCCGATCAGAGCGCGCAGGTTCCGGCCATGCTGGAGCGCTATCGCAGCCTGATCGAATCGGCCTCCGGCAGCATTCATCGTCTGGAGGATTGGGGTCGGCGTCAGTTGGCCTATCCCATCAACAAGATTCACAAGGCGCATTATGTCTTGATGAACATCGAATGCGACGGGGCTACCTTGGAAGAGTTGGAAAGCGGCTTTCGCTTCAATGACGCGGTCCTGCGCAGCCTGACGGTGCGCCGGGAGGAGGCCATCACCGAGCCGTCGCCGATGGCCCGGCAGGAACAGCCGGAAACCGCCGAAGTTCGCGAGGAGGCTGTCCAGGCCGAGACCTCGGCCGAGGCCTGAGTTTCGAATCGCCGTACGCAACGCTTTCACCCTTGTGAGGTAATATTCAAATGTCACGTCAATTCAAGCGCAAGAAACTGTGCCAGTTCTCGTCCGAGGGCGGCCATGTCATCGACTACAAGGACCTGGACCTGCTTCAGGAATATCTGTCCGAAACCGGCAAGATCGTACCCAGCCGCATCACCGGGACCAAGGTCAAGTATCAGCGCGAACTGGCGACCGCCATCAAGCGGGCGCGCTTCCTGGCCCTGCTGCCGTTCTGCGACAGCCACGAATAAGCGCCGAGCCGGACGACTTAGGGTCGCATGAACGCCCTGGCAAGCTTCATCATGAGAGGCCGCTCCCAGGCCATCCTCGTGATTACCGCCTTGACCATCCTGTCCTGGCTGCTTTCCCTGGCCAGTCTGCTGGCGGCGGCGGCGGTGGCGCTGCCCACGCTGCGGCGGGGTGCTCGCGAAGGCGGCTTGCTGGTGTTGGGCGCCTTGCCGATTGTGGCGCTGGCGGGCCAAATGGTTATGGACAATGCCCTGCAGGCCGGGGGCTATGCCCTGGCCCTTTGGGCGCCCATGCTCCTGGTGGCGATGGTGCTGCGGGAAACCGCCAGTCTCTCGGCTGCCGTGCTGAGCGCCCTGGGCTTGGGTCTAGCGGTGGTTGTAGGCTTTCATCTGGTGCTGGCCGATCCCGCGGGATTCTGGGACGCCGCCCTGCAACAGGCCATCAAGCCGGTGCTGGAACAACGCGGCGCGGCGGTAGACGAGGCCATGGTGCGTCAGACCCTGCAACTGTTCTCGCGGTACGCCACGGGGGCGATTGCGGCGGGCTCCGTGCTGACGGTTCTGATCAGCTTGCTGCTGGCTCGCTGGTGGCAGGCCATGCTCTACAACCCTGGAGGTTTCCGGACCGAATTCCTGCAACTGCGTCTACCCGTGACGCTGGCCTGGGCGTTTCTGGTTCTGGTGCTGGCGGTCGGTCTAGCGGGGGGCAGCGTCGCCGGGTTTACCGCGAACCTCCTGATGCCGATGCTCATGGCTTACCTGCTCGCGGGATTTTCGGTCATCCATGCCCTGTGCTCGAAATCGGCGTCGGGCCGTTTCTGGCTGGCCGGCATCTATGTTGGGCTCATGTTCATCGCGCCGCTGATTCTGGTCATAGCCATCCTCGGCTGGTCCGATTCGTGGTTCAACTGGCGTCAAAGGCTTCTGCGCGGCGCGACCTGACGTCAATCCTAGATACATAAATTCTTAACTGAGGTTTTAGATGGAAATCATTCTTCTCGAAAAAATCCCCAACCTGGGCGGCCTGGGCGACAAGGTCGCCGTCAAGCCGGGATATGGCCGGAACTATCTGATTCCGCAGGGCAAGGCGGTGGCCGCGACCGCGGAAAAGATCAAGCAGTTCGAGGATCGCCGCGCCGAGCTGGAAAAGAAGGCCGCCGCTGCCGTGGCCGCCGCGCAGGCTCGCGCCGATTCGATAGCCGCGCTATCCGTGACGATCACGCACAAGGCGGGCGACGAAGGCCGCTTGTATGGCTCGATCGGCACCAAGGATATCGCCGATGCCGTCACGGCGGCGGGTGTCGCGGTCGAGAAGCACGAAGTGCGTTTGCCCACCGGCCCGATTCGCCATACCGGAGAGTATGAAATCGGCATCCAGTTGCACGGCGACGTGGTCGCCATTCTGCCCTTGACCGTCGCGGCCGAGTAACACGCGATGATCCGCATGGCTTGATGGCCGTGCGGGAGGGAGGCGCGGAGCGTGAAGCGGATCTATTCCACCCTGTTTTACGCGGCCGCGCCTTTATTATTGGCCCGGCTTTACTGGAAAGGCCGCCGTCAACCCGGTTACCGGGATCGAATCGCCGAACGGTTCGGATTCCACAAGGGACCCGAGGAACCGGTGGACATCTGGTTTCACGCGGTATCGGTGGGGGAATGCGAGGCGGCATTTCCGGTGATCAAGGCGCTGTTGGAGCAGGAACCCGAATTACGTCTGCTGGTGACCTGCACGACGCCGACCGGTTCGGCCCGCATATCCGCCGTGCTGGGCGATGGCGTCCGCCAAGTCTATCTGCCCTATGATCTGCCCGTCGCAGTCGACCGGTTCCTGGACCATTTCAGACCAGGGCTCGCGGTCATACTGGAAACGGAAATCTGGCCCAATCTCTTTCTGGCGTGCCGGGCGCGTCATACCCCGGTGGTCATCATCAATGGCCGGCTGTCGGCAAAGTCCGCCAGGGGCTACGGCCGTTTACGCCGCATCACCCGGGAAGCCTTGGGCGCGGTACGCTTGATCGCCGGCCAAACGGAAGAGGATGCCGAACGCTATGTGGCCATCGGCGCCGATCCGGACCGGGTGAAGGTGATGGGCAACATCAAGTTCGATATCGAATTCGATGAGGCCATGCGGCAATCCGCCCATGCGTTACGAAAGTCTCTGTTCGGCAGCCGCCCGGTCTGGATCGCGGGCAGCACCCACCCCGGCGAGGAGGAGGCCGTGCTGGATGCCTTGGCCGAAATTCGGGAGGCCATGCCCGAAGTGCTGCTCGTGCTGGTGCCCCGGCATCCGGAGCGCTCTTCCCAGGTACGGAAGTTATGCGAGCAACGCGGACAGAACGTGGTCAACCGCTCCGAGGGTTGCCCCTCTGGGCCGGATACCCAAGTTTTTCTGGTCGACGGCATCGGCGAACTGCGGGCTTTCTACGCTGCCGCGGATGTCGCCTACATCGGCGGCAGCCTGGTTACCCATGGCGGGCAGAATCCCCTGGAGGCGGCCATTACCGGCATGCCTGTGCTGTTCGGACCGCACATGACGAACTTCCGGGACATCGCGGGGCGTTTGCTGGAGAAGGGCGCGGCTGTACGCATCGAGAACGCGGCTGCCCTGGCCTCGGAAGTGTTGCAATGCTTCCGCCGACCCGAACGGGCCCAGGAGATGGGCCGCAACGGCAGGACCTTCGTCGAGTCCAACCGTGGCGCCGTCGAACGGGTGTTGGCCATGCTCATCGAACTTCGGGCCGAGGCGCGTAACCCGCACTGCCCGGCGCCCGATGCCTGATCCGTTGCCATCGCCGCGCAATCGGGAGGCGGCGGCATAGAGTGATTTTTCCAACCTGATGAATACCTTATGACGCTTTATTGTGGCATCGTCGGCTTGCCGAACGTGGGCAAGTCCACTCTGTTCAACGCCTTGACCAAAGCCGCCATCGCGGCCGAAAACTACCCCTTCTGTACCATCGACCCCAATATCGGCGTGGTGCCGGTGCCCGATCCGCGCCTCGATTCGCTGGCGGAGATCGTAAAACCCGAGCGCGTCGTACCCACGGCCATCGAATTCGTGGATATCGCCGGGCTTGTGGCTGGCGCCTCGAAAGGAGAGGGGCTGGGCAACCAGTTTCTCGCCCATATTCGCGAAACCGATGCCATCGCCCATGTCGTGCGCTGCTTTGAAGACGAGGATGTCATTCACGTCGCCGGCAAGGTTGACCCCGTCTCCGACATCGAGATCATCAATACCGAGCTGAACCTGGCCGACATGAGCACGGTCGACAAGGCCCTGCAGCGCGCCATCAAGGCGTCCAAGTCAGGCAACAAGGATGAATTGGCCCGCAAGAATCTGCTGGACGCGGTTATGGCTCACCTCGATGCCGGTAAGCCGGTGCGGTCGATGCAACTGCCCGATGAGGAAAAAATGCTGTTGCGCGAACTGCATTTACTGACCGGCAAGCCGACCATGTTCATCGCCAATGTGCGCGAGGAAGGATTCGAGAACAATCCCTTGCTGGACCGCGTTCGCGCCTATGCGCGGGAGGAGTGCGCCGAGGTGGTGCCCGTCTGCGCGGCTTTCGAGGCCGAGATCGCACAACTCGACGAGGCGGACAAGGGCGATTTCCTGGCCGAGATCGGGATGGATGAACCCGGACTCAATCGCGTCATCCGCGCGGCCTACAAACTGCTGAACCTGGCCACCTACTTCACGGCGGGCGTCAAGGAAGTCAGGGCCTGGACCATCCCTAATGGCGCCACCGCCCCGCAATCGGCCGGGGTCATCCATACCGACTTCGAACGGGGATTCATTCGCGCCGAGGTGATTGCCTACGAGGATTTCGTCAAATACCGCGGCGAGCAAGGCGCCAAGGATGCCGGCAAATGGCGCCTCGAAGGCAAGGAGTATGTCATGCACGATGGGGATGTCGTGCATTTCAGGTTTAACGTCTAGTCGGGAATACCGCTCAAGCAGGTTCCGTACTCAGTGAAAATGGCCGAATGACGGGAAGGAGTGCTGGTCAAGACTGGCTTGAGACTCGGTCGATAAGCAGCGCCATCAGCAGACCCAAGGGGATGGATAGCAGAATGATAATGCCGGACAAAGCGGTATCGAGATGGGCTGTCCGAGGGGCCTGAATAATCTTGATGTTTTTTTCAGCCTGTCTCCTGACCTCATTAATGGCATTGATTTCCTGAAGTCGCTTTGAATATTCGGCAAGGTTTTGAGACGCGGCATCTTTTTCGGCCATCAGACCATTCAACCGTTTCTCCAAGGCGGTTGACGATTCCAGTTGAGCTACTATGAAATCATAGTCCCTTTGTTTCGAATCAAGTCGTTTGCGGAGATTAACCGCCTCGTTTGATAGTTTGATCAATTCCTTATCCTCATCATCCCCGGCTTTACCGCCACTGGGTTCAGCGGAACCAGAACGTGGGGATTCGTTTCGCTTGAGGAAGGCTTTCAGGGATGCGATCTTACCCTCGATATCCCGTAGATCCTGATCTAAGAGACCAGGCTTGCCCAGAAGCATGGTTCGCGTCGTCTCGAGGTCCGCCAGGGTTTCCCGCATCTTGAGAAGAACGGCGGGATCAGCGGGTAATGCATTCGAGGCGACATGCGATTTGGCATTTTTGAGTAGATCCCTCTTGCTCTCCAGTTTGGATTCGACGGCCTGTAAACTCTGTTGGGTTTCCTGGATGCTTGCACTCATCGCGTCCCTTTGCCGGATTAGTGACTTTTTTTTCTCCATCAACAGACTCACATCGCCGTTCTGGCCAAGTTCCTCTATCCGATTCTCTATCGACCTTAAAGTTTCTCCGGATTGTCTTAGCTGAATTTCGTAAGGTTTGGCGTCTTCGGGGGCATGGATGTCGCCACGAGCCTTCAGATAGGCCTTTAATAGAATCCGAAGCGCGGCTGTGGCAATAAGCCGATCCTGATGTCTGAAATATATGGTAATGACGTTGCCATCGTCCGTCACGGCGATTTTGAGGGAATGCTGGAATCGGTTCATGGCATTTTCCTTGAGCCGCAGGTTTCGATCCGCCAGGATTTTTTCTTCGCTGGACTGGGGATCGTGGCCCGGAAAGAGTTTCTTCAGGGAGATGCCAAGCTTCATCCAGAGTGGCGGTTGCTCGAGCCTGATTTTTGACCCAATATCCGGATATAGCACCGAAAGGCCGATACTCTCGACCGTCTTCTGACGGATCGCCGGACTTTCGATCAACTCAAGCTCGGTTGTGACATTCTTATTCCACACTGTTTCCAGCGTATGGGAAACATTCGATCCTTGTTGCAGGCCTGGAATCCCTGCCAGAGTTTGCATGACCATTATCCTGGCCTCGGAACGGTATGCCATCCCTAGTCGAACCGCAATCATAATTCCCAGGAATACTACCATTACGAATACACCCAGGAAAAGTCTGGGTTTTTTAATCAGCGGTGCAGTTCCTTTCTCAATGACTACCGCTTCGCCCTGAAGGACAGCGGGTCCTTGCCTGAAGCGGCGAGAGTCAGACGGCGAGTAACGAGTAAGGGGAGTAGGGGGGCGCTTCAAAAATATCCGAGGGGATCGCTTCAAGCGGATGCTCCGAATATTGCATCAAGCATTGCCCGGCGGAATCCGAATATTCTCGCGGTGAAATGCTGTTGGCTTGTCGTATTCGACAGCCGATAAGGTATTACCAGGCAAAGTAATAACCGTCAGTCAGGAACATCAGGGCGATTTGAACGATGACTACGATAATGGCGGTAACGATAAAAACAAGAAATTTGGACGATTTTTTCTGACCTGAAAAAATCTTGTCCGGTGGTGCCACCATGTGCTCATATTCCGGTAAAACTGTGTTGTTATATATCGGATTGTCTCTTTCAAGTAAGGCAGAGGTCATGGTGCGCCGTTCTTCCAATTCCGATTCCAGATAGCGGCGAAGATAGGCTTTTTCGGATTCCAGGTTGACTATCGTTGCCTGGAGAAATTCCACCTTGGCTTTAAGGATGGCGATTTCCGCGCTGTTCACGTCGATGACCTGGCTTTTGCCGTCGTCATCCTCCGATGAAGCCGAAACGTCCGGCGCATTGAGCCGCGTGCCGGAACTGTCATCGTGTCTGTCCATGACCATATCATTGACTCTGTATTGATGATGGGCACTGGTTTTCGAGCCATCTCCACGCTGCTTGAATCTTGCCATGGGAAAAATCAGTGTTCGTGGCTGTTTGAGTCGATTCCTTAGCTTAGGCGGCGACTCGAACCCTAGCCGCCGGGCCCCCCCTTGCGGGCCATCATGCCCTTGGACGGGTTGTAGCCCAATACCGCCAGCGTCAGGAACAGCGCCGCGGTCCCGAGGGTGACCAGGCCGGCCGGCAGGTTGAATTGGCCATACAGGGCGAAGCGGATCAACTCGACGGCGTGGGTGAAGGGATTGTATTGCGAAAGATGATAAAGCAGCTCGCTGGATTCCTGGACTTTCCACAAGGGGTAGAGCGCCGTGGACAGGAAGAACATCGGGAAGATGACGAAATTCATCACGCCGGCGAAATTTTCCAATTGCTTGATGAACGAGGACAGCAGCAGGCCGAGTGCGCCCAGCATCAGCCCGGAGAGGATCAAGGCAGGCAGCACGGTGAAAAAACCTTCGGGTGGCGCTTCGATGCCGTAGAACCAGGCGATCAGCAGGAAAACATAGGCCTGGACGACGGACACCAGCACCCCCGCCAGCAGCTTGCAGGTCAGGAGATACCAGCGGGGCAGGGGGCTCACCAGCAGGGTCTTCATGCTGCCCATCTCACGGTCGTAGACCATCGACAACGAACTCTGCATGCCATTGAACAACTGCACCATGCCGAGCAGTCCGGGGGTGATGTAGACCTCGTACAGAATGTAGGTCTCGTAGGGCGGAATGATCGCGATGCCCAGGGTCGAACGGAAGCCGGCGGCGAAGATGAACAGCCATAGCAGCGGCCGGACCAGGGCGGAGATGAAGCGCTCGCGCTGATGCAGGAAGCGGAGGAGTTCGCGGCCCATGATGCCCTTGAGCGCGCGGAGGTAATGCGGGAGGCTCATGCCGCCTCCCGAGACGCGGTCAGTTGCTCGAAGGCGCCGGCGATGTCGGCGGCGCCGGCGGTTTCCAGCACGGCGGACACCGAACCCTGGGCCCGGATGCGGCCGGCATGGAGGACGATCAATTGATCGTTCGGGTGGATTTCATCGATGAGATGCGTGGCCCAGAGCACCGCCATCTCGCCGCTGCGGGTCAGCGCGTGGACATGCTCGACGATGGCTTTACGGCTGGGCACGTCCAGTCCCACGGTCGGTTCGTCCAGCAGCAGCAGGCGCGGCCGGTGCAACAGGGCGCGGGCGATCTCGACGCGGCGTCGATGGCCGCCATTGAGCTGGCGAACTTTCTCGCCGGCGCGCTCGAACATGCCGAGACGCTCCAGTTCCGCCTGGATGCGCCCCCGGGCTTCCCTCTCACCGATTCCGTGCAGGGCGGCGTGATAGCGGAGGTTCTGCATCACGCTGAGATCCAGGTCCAGGGTCGGTTGTTGGAAGACCACACCCAGCGCCGCCAAAGCCGGGCAGGGATGAGCCTTGATGTCATGCCCGGCGATATGGATGCGGCCCTCGCGGCTGCCGTAGAGGTGGGTGATCAAGGAAAACAGCGTCGTCTTGCCGGCCCCGTTCGGACCCAGCAGGATGGCGCACTGGCCGGCTTCGACCTGGAAGCCGATTCGATTCAGGGCCTTTTTCCTGCCGTAGGCGAAGGACAGCGATTCGACGGCCAAGGCGGGAGTTGTGCTCATGGCTTTACCGCCACCCCCCAGGGGTACTGGCCGACGGCGACGGACTTGAGCACCTTGCGCTTGTCCAGATCGATGATGGAGATGTCGTTGCTGACCCCGTTCGTGGTGTAGAGCCGCTTCTGATCGGGGGAAAAGGCCAAGTTCCATACCCGCTGGCCGACCAGCAGGTAATCGAGCACTTCCAGCGTCTTAGCATCCACCACGGCCACCCGATTGGCGGGACCCAAGGCCACATAGGCATAGCGCCGGTCCTTGTCGATGCGGATGCCGACCGGCTGAATCTTTTCCTGTGTCACGCCGGGAATCTTGAAACGCGCCTGACCGACCATCTGCCGGGTCGCGGTGTCGAGCACCGTGACGCTGCCGGCGATTTCCGAACTCACCCAGAGCTGCTGGCTGTCATCGGTAAAGACGCAGGCGCGCGGGCGCGCGTCGACCAGCGTATTGTCCACGATGGCAAGCGTCTTGCGGTCTATCCAGTGCGCCATATTGGTGGTTTCGCTGGTGCTGACCACCCAGGCGCCGTCCGGGCTGGTCGCGATGCCCTCCGGCTCCACGCCCACCGGAATGGATTTGATCCGTTGCTTGCCGGCGAGATCGATGGCCGTGACCTGATTGTCGTCCTCGTTGGAAGCGTAGAGTTGCTTGCCTTCCGGATCGATGGCGAAGGTTTCCGGATCGTCGCCCGAGGGCAGCTTCCCAACGACTTTCAGGGTATTGCTGTCGAGGACCTTGATGACATTCTCGTCGCTGACCGCGACATAGAGCTGTTGCCCATCCGGACCCAGTGCGATGCCGCGCGGCCGCTTGCCGATCTTGACGATTTTTTCGAGTTTGCCCTCGGGCGCGGACACGACCGCCAGGGCGTTGTCCTTCTCCAAGGTAACAAAAAGGGTTTCGCCGTTCGCGGCGCCGGCGGCACAGGCGGTCAAGGCCACGGTCAGGATGCTTGATTTCATGTTCGTTGGTCAGGCTGATGGATAGTCTATTATCCGGACGAAATGGTCCCCTAGAAAGGGTTGGGCCGCCTTTCCTGGAAATCGGAGATCCCCCTGACGAGATTGAACGAATCAGGAACTGGTCTGTCACTTTTCGGGTCCGTTGATGACAAAGCGGATTTGCCTCGCCATAATCGCGAGCTTTTGATTTTTCCCGATACATCATGTGGTTCAAGAATCTGGCTCTGTTGCGCCTGACCGATCCGTTCACGCCGAGCGGCCCCGAACTGGAAAAAAAGTTGGAGGAACGCCGCTTCCGCCATTGCGGTAGCCTGGAACTGTTGAGCGAGGGATGGTTTCCACCGCTGGGCAAGGAGCACTTTCCTCTGTTCCATCAGACCGGCGGATTCATCATGCTGTGCCTGCAACGGGAGGAGAAGATCCTTCCCGCCGCCGCCGTCAATGAATTGCTGGCCGCGCGCGTGGCGGAGATCGAGGAGCAGCAAGGGCGTACCGTGCGCCGCAAGGAGCGCGATTCGATCCGTGACGAGGTGCTGCATGACATGCTGCCGCGCGCCTTTTCGCAGAGCCGACGCACCTACGGCTACCTCGATCCCCGAGGCGGCTGGCTGATCGTCGATACCGCCAGCGCGCGCAAGACCGAGGATTTCGTCGCCGTGCTGCGGCAGACGCTGGGTGGCTTCGCCGTCACGCCCGTGGCGACGCGCGAGCGGCCGGCATCCGTCATGACGCAGTGGCTGGCGGGAGGCGCGATACCCGACGGCGTCGTTCTGGAGCAGGAATGCGAACTCAAGTCACCCGACGAAGATGGCGGCGTCGTGCGCTGCCGGCGTCACGACCTGGATGTTCCCGAAATCCTCAACCATATTCAGGCGGGCAAGGAAGCCGTGAAGCTGGCTTTCAGCTGGAATGACCGCCTGAGTCTGATGCTGGATGATACGCTTTCGGTGAAGCGGCTGAAGTTTCTGGACGCCATCCAGGAAGCGGCGGCCGACATCGAGACCGACGACCCGGCGGCCCGTTTCGACGCGGACTTCGCCATCATGAGTCTGGAAATCGACGCTTTCATACCCGTTTTTCTGAGCTGGTTCGGTGGGGAAAACCTGCCCAGCCGCCCCGAGTGATCCGAGACAATGATCGAACAAACCCATCCCATTGCATCAATCAGAAAACCCTGGTTGCGACTGGCGGTCAGCCTTGCTCTGTTGTCCTCTCAAACCCAGACGGTGCTGGCGGAGTCGTTTTCCCTGCCGAGCGCCGGCGATGACCTGATCGGTCGCATCCGGCACACCAAGGCGCATCAGGAAGACACCCTGATCGACATCGCGCGCCGTTACAGCATCGGCCAGGACGAGATGGTCATGGCCAACCCGACGGTGGATCGCTGGCTGCCCAAGGAAAGCACGGAGGTCCTGATTCCTCAGCTCTTCATCCTGCCGGATGCGCCACGTTCCGGCATCGTCGTCAATATCCCGGAGATGCGTCTTTACTACTTCCCGGTACGGGCGTCGGCGAGGAAGACTCCGGTCGCGGCCAAAACCCCGGCGGAGCCCAGGAAAGCGGCGTCAACCACCTGCAAGCCGACTGCCGCTAAGCCGACCAGCGCCGCAAAGCTGGCTAGCGGTTCACAGTCGAGCAGTGCCGGAACCGCCAAGGTTTCCGCCAAGCCAACCGGCACCGGGAACGGCAAGCCCCCGGCCAAGCCAACCAGCACTGGGGGTGTCAAACCTCCGGTCAAGCCAACCAGCGCCGGCAACACCAAGCCTCCCGCCAAAACGTGCGCGGCCACCGCCGCCCCAGCCGCGCCCAAACCCAAGCCCGCGCCGGCGGAGCCTTCCTTTGAGTCGGCGGGTTCCGGGGAGGTCATTTCCTACCCGGTCAGCATGGGGCGCATGGACTGGCGCACGCCGATCGGCAAGACCACGGTCGTCAACAAACAGAAGGATCCCTCCTGGACGCCGCCCGCCTCGATCAAGCGCGAACACGCCGCCAAGGGCGACCCTCTGCCGGATATCGTGCCGCCCGGTCCCGACAATCCCCTGGGCAAGTTCGCGATGCGCCTGGGTGTGTCCGGGTACCTGATTCACGGCACCGATGTCGCCAAGGCGGATGGCATCGGCATGCGCGTGACGCACGGCTGCATGCGGCTCTACAACGAGGATATCGCCAGGCTGTTCCCGATGGTACCGGTCGGCTCTCCGGTCTATCTGGTCAATCAGCCGATCAAGCTGGGCTGGAAGGGCAGCCTGCTTTACATGGAAGCCAGCCAGCCCCTGGACGAGGATGTCGGCGTGCCCAATCACGATCCCGACGAGGATGTCGGCAAGGAGCAGCTTCGCCGCGAGGACGAGCAGCGCTCGCGTTTCCTGAAGCGCATCGCCAATACCGAAATCCAGAAGATGAAGGACAGGACCGGCGCCTCGGTCGACATGGACAAGGTGCGTCGCTATCTGGACAAGCCGACCGGCATCCCGGTGGTGATCGGCGGCACCGGCAGCGGTTGGCAGACGGCCGCCGCCGGCGACGAGGGCATGGCGCCGACGACGCGGGAGGACGACCCCAATTTGGGTTCGGCTGGCATCAAGCCCAGACCGATCGAGGCGCCCGCGGTAATTCCTACAAAATCCCGGACTATCGCCCCGCCTCCCGCTCGCCCGGAGTCTTCCCCCATCGATGATGCCGAGCCCGCTCGCGCCACCCCGCGACCCTATGACGAGGAATCCATCCAGGAACCCGTCGCGCCGCAGCAGTCCAGCGACGAGCTATACACGCCGGACCATCCCTACCGCCCGGGACGGGATGCCGACTCCACGGAAGACCGTCCAGCCGATGCCAAGAGTTTGCCCTACCCCAGTCCGGAAGTGGTCGAATCGGCCTCCACCGAAACAGCCGAGGAAGAGTAGGGCGCTCGTCAAGGGCTAGCCTGGGCGGCAAGGGGGAACCGGTGGATGCGGAGCCCAGGAAATCCAAGGTAAAGTCACAAAGGTATCGGTCAGACCGGTCATGCCGGGTCTTGCGAAATGGGGTTCGAGACGATATCGGCATGGCCTGATGGAACCCATAAATCCGCCAGCGAGAACCGATGTTCGGCGAACGGCGGGGCGGCCACTTCGTCATCCTGCTGGGCGGTTTGTTCCATTAGCCAGTGGCCTTCCAGCAGCCGGTAGACCTCCAGCGTGCGTTGGTCCGGGTCGACCAGCCAGAGCCAAGCCACCCCTTGCGCGGCGTAGATCGGCATCTTCACCACCCGGTCGGTGCGCGCCGTGCCCGGCGACAGCACTTCGCAGACCCAATCCGGCGCCAAGGTGAAATAGGCGGTCTCGGGGAAGACCGGCGTGCGCGCGCGCCGCCAGCCGGCGAGGTCCGGGACCAGGATGTGCGGTCCCAGGTGCAATTCGGGCT